>Ga0194123_10002878_pt1 | contig 21593 bp, 9 predicted proteins | sample TA2MahsurfametaG_5_FD_155479 | JGI IMG/M metagenome (GOLD analysis project Ga0194123, IMG submission 155479) | Freshwater microbial communities from Lake Tanganyika, Tanzania - TA2015023 Mahale A surface | ecosystem: Environmental > Aquatic > Freshwater > Lake | place: Tanzania: Lake Tanganyika... | reverse complement strand
TGATCGCTTCAGTTCTGAAGGAACGTAGATCAGTCAAAGATTCTATCCCGTTGCAGAGTACTATACCCTCTCTACATTGATCAGAAATCCTAATTTAAAAACTGGAGCAATTGACGGGGGCTTGACAGGAGTGAGTGGAGAACTTTATATAGGAGGTGCAGGGTTAGCAAGGGGATATTTAAATAGAGCGGCATTAACGGCTGAGAAGTTTGTTCCTAATCCTTTTATGAGTAAAGAAAATGAAACAGAATGCAGAGCTTTAAGGCTATACCGTACTGGGGATTTAGCTCGATATTTACCGGATGGGAATATTGAGTTTTTAGGGCGAATTGATGACCAAGTAAAAATTAGAGGCTTTAGAATAGAACCAGGGGAGATAGAAACTCGATTAAATCAATATAAAGAGGTAAGCCAAGCCATTGTATTATTCAGAGAGGAAGAAGGACATACGCAATTGGTGGCTTATGTGGTTCCTGAAGAGGAAGCGTTAGCAACTTCAGAGATAGCTTTAACTTTGAATTCTGTTGTTCAGGTACCTTTTAATACATTAAAAGGAGCAAGTATGGTTGCTTTAACGGAAGGGTTAAGAAATTATTTAGCTTGTAGTTTGCCCGAGTATATGATTCCAGCCTTTTTTGTATTTATAGATAGGGTGCCATTGAATTCTAGTGGCAAGATCGATAAGAAAATTTTACCAGCACCCGACTTAAGTATTAGGCAAGTAGGAGGAGTATATATAGAACCACAAACGACTTTACAACAACAATTAGCAACTATTTGGTCTGAGGTGTTAAGGATAAAAAACATTGGTATTCATGATAATTTCTTTAGGATTGGTGGTGATTCCATTATTAGTATCCAACTGGTAGCCAAAGCTCGGCAGCTGGGTATTTATCTTGCAGTCAAAGATATATTTAATTATCCAACCATTGCAACACTTTCTTTAGTGGCTAAAGCACAGGAAAGCGCTTTAATAAAACCAGTGCAAGGCTTGATAGAAGGCGATATTCCCTTAACACCTATCCAGCATTGGTTTTTTGAACAAAGCCTTTCTAATATACACCACTATAATCAAGCAAGCCTGTTGCAGATAGAGCAAGTGGATGTAGGTTTGCTTCAACGTAGCTTTGAATTATTGATTGCTCAGCATGATGTATTAAGTTACCGGTATAACAAAAAGACAGATGGAACTTGGCAACAAAACAATTTAGCTAAAGAAGACATTAACTCTATATGGAGCATTGTTGATTTAAGTGCAGTTAAAGATGGGACATTAGGATTAAGGATTGAGCAAGAAGCTAATACTTTGCAACAAAGTTTAGATATTGAAAAAGGCCCATTAATTAGGGTTTCTTTATTTAATTGTGGAGCAAGACCTGCTCGCTTGTTGATTGTTATCCACCATTTAGTAGTAGATGGAGTCTCTTGGCGTATTTTATTAGAAGATCTAGAGAGAGTTTATCAGGCATTACAGAACAATAAAATACCCACTCTGGCCAAGACTCATTCATTTCAACAATGGTCCTATGTTTTAGCAAACTATGCAAAATCAAAAGAATTTAATTCCGAAATTGCTTATTGGCAAGGGGTTGAGAACACTATTAAGCCTTTACCTGTTGATTTTGATAAGGGAGCTATTAGTGCTCTTCATACGATTACTGTTTCTTTAAGTAAAGAAGAAACTACAGCTTTATTACAAAAGGCTCCTAAAGCTTATAGGACACAAATAAACGATTTGTTACTAACGGCTCTTACTTTAACCATAGGAGACTGGACAGAAGATTATAGCTTTTCTTTATCTTTAGAGGGGCATGGACGAGAGGATGTGGTACCAGAGGTTGATTTATCCAGGACTTTGGGTTGGTTTACCTCTATATTTCCGGTTTTTCTTCAGATTAAAAATCATAAAGATTTAGGAGAAGCTATCAAGACAGTTAAAGAGGTATTAAGGCAAATTCCTCATAAGGGCATAGGTTATGGTATAGCGAAATATCTTAGCGCGGACAATGTCATCGCGAATGGAGATCAGCCAAGCTTAAGTTTTAACTATTTAGGGCAATGGGATAATATTTTCTCACAACGAGGGTGCTTTAGTTTTGCTCAAGAATTTTCTGGCAATAGTGTTGGGGAAGGAAATCTTAGTCCGCATCTTTTAACTATTAACAGTGAAGTGCGGGAGGGTAACCTGTGCTTTGCTTGGAGCTATAGCACTAACCATTACCATTTAAATACGATTAATAAACTCACGCGGGCTTTTGTTCAAAGATTAGTCCAAATCATTCAACATTGTTGCCAAGATAATGTGTTTGGCTATACCCCTTCAGACTTTAAGCTAATAATAATTCCCCAATCGAAGATTGATACAAGCTTTGGGATCATTGCTAATTTAGAGACTGTCTATCCGCTGTCTCCTATGCAAGGAGGGCTATTATTCCAAGTATTGTATGCTCCTGATTCAGATGTATATTTTGTACAAATGCTTTTGGAGTTAGCAGGAGAGTTGCAGGTTAATGCTCTTAAACAAGCCTGGTTAAAGGTGCTTGAGCGCCATGAAAGTTTAAGAGTCAGCTTTATGTGGAAAGATTTAGAAGAGCCGGTACAAATCATCCACAACAAAGTGGACCTCACTTGGCATGAAGAAGACTGGCAGAAGTTGTCTGTAGAAGAGCAAATCCAACAGCTAGGTGCGTATATTACCAAGGATAGGGCCCAGGGATTTGATTTTACTCAAGCGCCTTTAATGCGATGGAGTCTATTTAAATATAGTAACAAAAAACACTATCTGCTTTGGAGCCACCACCATATTTTAAGTGATGGTTGGAGTGGCCCCATAATACTAAATGAAGTCAAAAGCATCTATGACAGTTTAGTAAATAAAAAGGCCATTAATCTCCCTACCAGAAGGCCTTATGGAGATTATATTGCTTGGTTGAGTCAACAAGACCAGGAAAAAGCAGAGAATTATTGGAAGCACACATCAGAAGGGGCTACCCCTACAAAGCTGGCGAGCAGAGATATTAAGGAAGATCAAACACAAACACAAGCCTACGGAGAATGCGCATTTGATTTTAATGAAGAAAATAGTCAGAAATTATTAGCCTATGCAGGAGAATTAGGAGTTACTCTTAATACGGTATTACAGACTCTTTGGGGCATCGTTCTTAGTGTGTATACAGGGCAAAGCAACGTGGTGTTTGGAGTAGTTGTTTCAGGTCGTCAAATCGACTTACCTGGGATTGAAGAGATGGTAGGGATATTCATTAATACCTTGCCATTGCGAATACAGCTGAGGGGATTTGAAAGTCTAGAAGATCTCATCAAACACACACAGAACCAAATGGTGGGAATGCAAGAGCATGCATATGTACCCTTGTGGAAGATACAAGCTCAACAGAAAGAGGGCGGAAGTGGATTGTTTGATAGTACGTATGTTTATCAAAACTACCCTATACAGCCTGATAGTGGGCAAAGTTCAAAATTAGCAATCAACCATGTGAGAGGAATAGAGAAGGCAGAATATAAATTAGGAATTAATTTATCTTATGAGAACTGCTTAAGAGCACGCATCAATTATGATGAAGCTTACTTTAGCCAAGATTATGTAAAACAGTTGTTAGCTCATTTTGAGCAGTTGATTTTAACCGTCATCAATAATCCATCGCAAAAAATAGGCGAATTAACTTTTTTGATACCAGAAGAATTGAAGCAACTGACACTTTGGAATGAAACCCAACATGACTATCCGGCAGATATGAATATTTGTGAACTATTCGAGGAAGCGGTAAAAAGAGTTCCCGATACCATCGCTATTGTGTATGAAAGCCAACAAATCACCTATAGCTGCTTAAATGAACGCGCTAACCAACTCGCCCATTATCTTCGAGGTTTTGGGGTAGAAGCTGAGGTGCCGGTAGCAATAGCAATCGATCGTTCCATTGAAATGGTGATAGGGATATTGGGGGTACTGAAGGCAGGAGGAGCTTATGTGCCTTTAGACGTCAGCTACCCGCCGGAGCGTTTAGAATACATGTTAGAAGACAGCGGTGTGCCTTTTATAGTGAGTCGTACTAAAGAACTCGAGACATTATCTGTAGGTCCTCGGATCGTGATTAATTTAGATGAGATCAGAAAAAGTTTAGAAGAACAACCAAAGACTTTACCAAAGCATGAACTTTCCCCAGAGAATCTTGCATACATTATTTATACCTCTGGCTCTACGGGAAGACCGAAGGGAGTTGGGGTGAGTCATGGTAGTGCGGTTCACTTATCTTTAGCTCAACAAAAAGCTTTTTCGTATAATTCTGATACTAAAACTTTACAATTTGCATCCATTAGTTTTGATGCCTCTGTATCTGAATTAGGTTGTACATTTGCTCAAGGCAGCACCTTGGTCATATGTGATAACAAAGATATTATAGAAGTAGAAAAGACAATTTATAAACAGCAGATTAATCAGATGACTCTGCCTCCTAGTATATTAAAAGAAATGTCTGTTGATGTTATTTCAAAACATTCCAAACAAATAGTGGTGGCTGGAGAGGCTCCAGATATTGGGCTTATTACAATGTACCAAAAAAACTCTGTAAAAGTAGTCAACGCTTATGGTCCTACAGAAGGAACTGTTTGTGCTAGCATAGGGGTCATCGAGTCAACTAATCATATCGGACGTCCTATTTGGAACACTCAGATGCACATACTAGACAAGCACTTGAATCCTATACCCATAGGAGCGAGTGGGGAGATTTACATAGGTGGGGTAGGATTAGCGCGAGGCTATGTCAACAAACCAGGGTTTACCGCAGAGCGATTTATCCCTAATCCATTTGGGGACGGAAGCCGTTTGTATAAAACAGGGGACTTAGGTAGATACCTTCCAGATGGAAATATTGAGTTTCTCGGGCGTATTGATCATCAGTTGAAGCTCAGAGGATTTAGGATAGAGCTTGGAGAGATCGAAGGGACTTTAGAAGCCTCAAATGCAGTTCAACAAGCTATAGTTCTTTGTAGAGAAGATATACCAGGACAAAAACGCTTGGTTGCTTATGTAGTTCCAAAAAATAAAGAAGATAGTGGGTTGGTAGAGTCCTTACAAAGCCTATGCCAAAGTCGGTTACCGGATTACATGCATCCGAGTCAATGGGTCGTTCTAGAGTCGTTGCTTTTAACAGCCAATGGTAAGATAGATAGGAAAGCCCTACCTGCTCCTGATTTATTCTTACGACTTACCGGTGATGAATATGTCGTTCCCCAGACCTCTCTCGAACACGACCTCTGTTCAATATGGAAAGATGTTCTACAAGTTGAGAAGATTGGCATCCATGATAACTTCTTTAAGTTAGGAGGACACTCTCTTCTTGCTACTCAAGTTATCTCTCGTATAAGACATACCTATAATATCGACATTCCTCTCAGATCTCTCTTTGAACAACCTACTATCGCAACTTTAAGCCAGGTTGTGGATTCCTTAAGAAAAAGGAATATTCTTTTTTCACTGCCCCCTCTCATGCTCAGGGAAAGAAAAGATCCCATTCCTCTTTCCTTTGCTCAAACTAGGCTGTGGTTTCTAGACCAGCTTCTACCAGAGATAGCACTTTATAATATTGCGCTCGCTTTTAAATTAAAGGGTGCTTTAAACACCTCTGCTCTTGAGAAAGCTCTAAATACTCTTATCGAGCGGCATGAATCCCTAAGGACAATATTTCCTTCAATAGAAGGAGAAGCTCACCAATCCATACTCCCTAAGCTCACTATTGATCTCGCTGAATCTTCAATAAACCTTACTCACTTAAAAAAGAAAGAGAAGACTTCTGCTGTTGAGAAAGTAGCTCAACAAGAAGCTGTTACTCCCTTCAATGTCTCTAGCGACCCCTTGATAAGAATTAAACTGCTTATCCTAGCAAAAGAAGAATATATTTTCCTTATCACCCTGCACCACATTATCTCGGATGGATGGTCTATGAAGGTTTTCTTTAAGGAACTCTCTGATCTCTATTATGCTTACGTTAAAGAAATAGAGTCTCCTCTTCCTGCCTTACCTATCCAGTATGCTGACTTTGCTCTTTGGCAAAGAGAATGGCTTCAAGGAGAGGCCCTAGAACAGCAGCTGTCATATTGGAAGCAACAACTCTCAGATATTCCTGATCTTCTTGAACTTCCCGTGGACAAACCAAGACCCAAAGAGCCCACCTATAAGGGAGCAACCTACGGTATAAACTTATCTGTGGAGATTAAAGATCAATTGAACCAACTTGCTCACCAGCATCAAGCGTCTCTTTTTATGGCTCTTCTGGCTGTCTTCCAAATTCTTCTCTATCGGTATACTGGTCAGAAAGACATTGTGGTTGGCTCTCCAATTGCTAATCGCCATTACAAAGAGGTTGAGGGACTCATAGGGTTCTTTGTTAACACATTGGCTTTGAGAACAACTTTTGATGGCAATGAAACCTTTCAAGATGTTCTCAACCAAATTAAAGAAACAACCCTTCAAGCTTATCAACACCAAGATGTTCCTTTTGAACAATTGGTTGATCATCTCAATGTATCGAGAGCTCTTAACCGTAATCCTGTGTTCCAGGTTATGTTTACTCTCGAGAATGCCACTCAAGGAGAACCTTTAGTTCTAGAACAAATCCAAGCAGAGCCTTTCTATTGTTCCTATCCTATCTCTAAGTTTGATTTATCCTTAAATGTTTATGATGGGGAAGGAACTCTTAGGGTAGGAATTGACTATGCAACAGATCTTTTTGAGGCTGAGACTATTGAGAGGATGGGAGGTCATTTTAAGAAGCTTATAGAAGGAATCATAAGAAACCCAAATCAAGATATACAGGCGTTTCCTCTCCTTACTGAAGGAGAGGAGCACCAATTTCTCATTGAGTGGAACGATACGAAAGCAGATTATCCTGAAGATAAAATGATTCATCAACTGTTTGAAGAACAGGTTAGAAAGACATCTAACAACATTGCTGTCATTTATGAAGGTCAAGAGCTCACTTACCAACAGCTCAATGAGTGTGCCAATCAACTGGCTCATCATCTAAGATCTCTCGGTGTAAAACCTGATACCCTTGTGGCCATTGCTGTTGAGAGATCCCTTGAGATGATTATAGGTCTCTTAGGTATATTGAAGGCAGGGGGTGCTTATGTTCCCCTAGACCCAAACTATCCTCAAGAGCGTCTACAATTTATGCTTGATGATACAAACGCTCCTATTCTCATTACCCAAACTCATCTTAATGAAAAATTTAGGGTTTATTCAAAAACAACCTTAAACCTCCAATTACGTACAGAAAAAAAGGAATTATTCATCGAGGAGCGGTCGATCACTGAGGACTCTCAAATTCAGAGATGGATAAGCCCCTCTGAAGAATATTCTCAAAACCCAAAATCCCTCACAACTCACTATAATCTCGCTTATGCCATCTATACCTCAGGCTCTACAGGCAAACCTAAGGGCGTTATGATAACGCAAGGAGGGTTGCTGAAATCTACGTATGCTAGGTTAAAATATTATCCCTCTCCTCCTACTAACTTCTTGCTACTCTCCTCTATTTCCTTTGATAGCTCAATTGTAGGAATATTTTGGTCTCTTCTATGCGGCGCTGCCTTAGTTTTGTCAAAGGGTACATACAATATCGATGCTAATAGCATTTTTGAACAAATTGAAGAACATCAAGTGAGCCATTTACTCTGCGTTCCTTCTCTTCATAAAATATTATTAGAACTTCAAAAAAAGTGTATTAATACTAAGTCTCTTTTAACAATAATAATTGCTGGAGAAAAGTGCGATGATTTATTAGTTGAAAATCATAAAAAATATTTTGCTCGAGTTTCACTATTTAATGAATATGGGCCAACTGAAGCTTGTGTATGGAGCAGTGTTGAGTGCTTATATGCAGCCGCGACGCAAACTAGAAGTAATAAAATCACTATAGGTCGCCCAATCTCGAACACGCAGATATACATTTTAGACACACAGCTAAATCCCGTACCTGTGGGGATAAGCGGAGAGATTTACATAGGAGGTGTAGGTCTTGCGAGAGGATATCTAAACCATCCCGATTTGACAGCAGATAGATTCATTCCCAATCCCTTTGTGAGTCAAAAAGCTGACCATGATGAAAAGACTTTAAGACTTTATCGAACAGGAGACCTGGCTCGGTACTTGTCTGATGGAAACATTCAGTTCTTGGGCAGGATTGACGATCAAGTTAAAATCAGAGGATTTAGGATAGAGCTTGGAGAGATTGAGGCGGCGCTCCTACAATACCCGACTATCAAAGAAGCAGTTGTGATAGTTCAGAGAGACAGTTCTGGTGACAAAAAACTCGTGGCTTATCTTGTATTAAAGGGTGGTGAGGAAGTTGAATTTTCAGAGATAAGAATTTATTTACAGCAGATATTGGCTGGGTATATGGTGCCTGCAACCTTTGTACAGCTTGATGAGATTCCTTTAACCGCAAATGGGAAGATTAATCGAAAAGGACTTCCTGCACCTGGGTACCAAGGGAATGAAGGGGAATATGTAGCTCCTCGGACAGAAATAGAAGAGAAACTCTGCAAGATTTGGAAGAGCGTCTTAAAGATTGAGAGAATTGGCATTTATGACAACTTTTTTGAGCTTGGAGGTCATTCCTTGCTAGTAACACAGCTTGCCTTTAAACTTAAAGAAAAATTAAACTTATATATCCCCTTAAGAGAGTTTTTCAACCAACTGACAATAGAAAGGTTGGCTTCATTTATGAAAAGTGGTGAGATTAGGAATATTCCAACAAATCTAAAGAGACAAATTGAAAAAGATATAGAGGTTGGGCAAAAAGTTTCTTATAAGCACAATGGGCTATCAACCATCGATACACCTCAATCTATACTCGTCACAGGGGCAAATGGATTCGTGGGTATACATTTAATCGGAGATCTTATTAGCAGAACGAAAGCAAAAATATATTGTTTGATTCGAGCAAAAAATCTCCTGCATGCACGAGAGCGCTTTAACGAAACGATATCTTACTATAGCTTTGAGTCTTTGAGAAATGAACCAAGAATAATTCTACTTGTTGGAGATTTATCACAGCCTCAGTTAGGGTTAGATAACAGTATGTTTAGGTTTCTTTCTAAAGAGATCGATCACATTTATCATAATGGAGCTTTTGTTCACCATATTTACGACTATTTTCAATTACGAGGAGCAAATGTTTTAAGTACAGTAGAGCTTCTTAAATTAGCTGCACAAGAACGACCAAAACATTTTTCTTATATTTCGACTTTATCTACAGTCTTTGATGTAGATGAACGGAATAAAACATTTTTGGAACAATTTCCAACTATAATGCCTCAAGGAGCTGAAGGGGGATATCCAATAAGCAAGTGGGTGTCAGAAAAAATACTATCAGAAGCTAATCAAAGAGGGGTCGATATTTCTATTTATCGCTTACCTCAAATTTTGGGCCGTAGTTTAGATGGTATATGTCCAATTTATAAAAATCATTTCATGCTAATGATTAAAGGATGTATTGAAATGGGGTACGCCCCAGATATTGAAAATGATTTAAATACACTACCCGTCGATTTTGCAGCAAAATTTATTACAGATTCTTCTCTTACAAAAGAATGTCGGAATCAAGTATTCAATTTGAGTTTACCGTATCCGCCTTCTTTTAAACAAATATTCCAGTGGCTAAAAGAGTTCGGTTGTACACTATCTATAATTCCTTACAAGGATTGGAAAGCAAAAATAATCTCTATATCAAAGGATAATTCTTTTTTTCCTCTTCTTTCTTTATATATGGAAAGCCCTTCAGATGTAGATAAGAAAGGTAAAGAAGAATTAGGGACCACTTATGAAAATACAAATTTTCTAACTTTTCTATCAACAAGAGGCGTAACCTATCCCAATATGGATAAAGATCAATTTTGTATTTATTTTAAATATCTTATGTCATCTTTAGATAGAATATAAATCTGCGATAGAAATCGAAGAAACAGGAGCGGCAGTTAAGGTTAAAAATACTTATGGAAAATCACATCAAAAAACAGGGGATTCCAGCTGATAAAAAACAAAAGAAGTGGAACTTATGGAAGTTCCGATTGTATCTTTTTCTAAAAATAGAATTGAACCAATTAATTAACCACAGCTCAATATAAACAAGGATTTATGAGTAATTGTCTGAGAAAAAGAAACGGTTGATTTTTTGGTTTAAAAATATAAGCCAGCAATCCAACCAGAACGTTTCCAAAGAAATTCGGAATTGACCTATGTCGTATATGTTGAAAATGAATAACAGCGGATTTTTTTGCTTAGTCCATAAGAAAGAAAGGAAATACGTCTTTTATAATCCTTAGGGTCTTGAATATTTTTTGCATATGTTCTAATTCTTGGTTTAGCTGTTTTAAACAGTGGACACACTGGAATCTAAGTCTCTCTGAAGCAAGCTTTACAAGAAATGAAAAGGATTTAAAAGGAATAAGATGACAGGTAACAAGAATTGATATCTCAGAGTTCAACTCTCATATTCCACACATTTTCACAGATATGCAGCAACTTTAAAGATTGGAGAATTTTAGTGGCAGACAACCGTAGTTGGTATTTAGAATATAAGAAAAATCCGGACGCCACTATTAGACTTTTTTGTTTTCATCATTCCGGGGGAGGTGCTTCTGCATATTATCCTTGGGCAGATTATCTTTTGCCCAAGATCGAAATGATCGCTATTCAGCTTCCTGGAAGGGAAAGTAGGTTTACCGAACCTCTTAATAATAACCTAAGAGACATCACTGCTAAATTAAGTGATGGGTTTGCTATCTATAAAGATAAACCTTTTTTTGTGTTCGGACATAGCCTTGGTGCTTTAATTTCCTTTGAATTTATTAAATCCATTCACCAGTTATACTCTCTCTCCCCTCGTCATATGATTGTCTCAGCTACGAAAGCCCCTCATCTGCCTTTCCGAATGAAGCATTTGAGTCAATTAGATGATAAGGCTTTAAAAGAGGAGCTGAAAAATTACAACGGTATAGATGAACGCATATTAAATAATGATGAGCTTCTTGATTTATTTTTGCCAATCATAAAAAATGATTTTAGTATTTATGAACACTATAATTTTTTAGAGTCCATGTCAATTCCATGTGACATTTTAGCCATTTCAGGTGATCAGGATCAAACCGTATCCCCAAAAGAAATTTTAGCATGGGCACAATATACAGAGGGTAAGTTTGAGCATATCTCATTTCCCGGTAAGCACTTCTTCATAAAAGATCACCAAAAAAAGATCTTGGAAATGATCAATCAAATTGGAGACAAGCACAGCCAAGTATGAATAGCAAAATTTTAAGGGTTTTCATTTTGTTCCTTCTTCTTTTTTGACAGGGAAAATTCAAGCCATTGCAACAGCGACCTTTCTTTCTCCTTTATAGGCTTCTCTCCCATGAGCCATAAGGATGTTATCAAGGATCATGATATCTCCTTTATGCCATTTAAACTTTATCTTTTCTTGAGTATAAACATTGCGGATATGATCTAACGCTTCAACTTCTAGAGGCTCTCCATTGCCATACGAAGCATTACGAGGAATATTCTCTTTTCCCAGTTCTTTAATAAGAGAAAGGCGAGAATCCTTATCCAAGGAGGAAATGTGAAAGAGATGGGCCTGATTAAACCATACAGATTCTCCAGTTTTTGAATGAACAAGAGTGGCTTGACACGTTTGTCTTGTGGTTAATTCAGGGCCTTCTGTCTTCCATTCGAATTCAATGTCGTTTTCTTTGCAATATTTTTCAACACCCGCCTTCTCTTCAGTTTGAAAAACCTCCTGCCAACTTAAATCAATTCCTTTAGTATAGTTGCGTGTATACATTACTCCGTGCTCTTCAAATTTTTCTTTAATCTGTGAATCTATTTTTTTATAGACATTTCGACTATCTGCAATAGGTGTTTCTCCTCCTTCAGATGCAACGATCACACTAAAAAAGAATATTTTGTTGGGCCAGGACCTAGAATAAGCATTTTCATTGTGCAATGGTATGACTCTATCAGCTGGGTATTCCGTTGCTGTATAAATTTTTCCTCCTAACTTTGTTCTCGGAGTTGAACGGTAAATATAATCAAGAAGCTCAGGTGAGAGAAGTTGTAGCATCTGGTTAAATTCCGAAAGAGAGAAAATATTAAAATTTCTAAGAAGAATCCCCCCGTATTTTACTAAATAATTCTCGAGAAGGGGCTTATTTTCTTTGACCCATTCAAAGGGATTAAAGGTTGCTTTATCTTGAGCCTCTAAAACAAGAAGGCCTATTTCTTGCCTATTTAAAAAACATGATTTTACGTGAGAATCTGGCAGCATTTAATTCTGTCCTTGAAGAGCCGTCCAACTTTGATAATTTAATGACATATGAATTAGATTGCAACTTGCAGCTACTACCCTCTCAATCTCCTTGAGTCCTGTAGCCTAAAATTAAATAAGCTACTCTGGATTGTTCCAGAGTAGGTTATTCAACACAGAATTCCTCGACATTTTCTTAAAAGACATCCTTCACTTGCCACCAATATTAAATATAAGAGCTTTTTACCACTAAATCTCTATTGAGGCAACAAAGCTGTTTCTGGTAGTCTCAACTAATTTATCAAATTTAGTAAGAGAGAATTAACACGCTTTACATATTGAGCAGAATTGGTTTTATAAAAGGGCTTGTTTATTTTCACTGTTGTTATTTTCTGTATCTCATCCTTGATCATTTTTCCTCTCATACAGTATTTAAGTTCCAGAATATGATATAGCTTATATTGTCCTGTCTTTCTTTTACTCGGTTTTATGGTTTTTTACGACGGATCTTCAGCGCTGCTCTGTTTCTTCGGGCTTTTAACGATCATCTTCGATAAACTCTCTCGTGTTGGATGATCTACTTCTTCTGTTATGTGTGTTTCTCCTGTGGGCGTCTCCAATACACGTGCTTTTGATATGCGCGTCTTTGGTGATCTATGCCGAGGAATGGGAACAAAGGCTGGGCAACGAGGCAGAGAAGATGGAATCTCAAACTTGATTTTTGTGATGGGTAAGTTACCGGGTAGTTTGAGGTAGGCTTCCAGACCATCCAGAGTCATGATGTCGTTTGGTGTAACTACAGGCTTGTGGTGCTTTTGTTCATTCAAGGAAACGCCATCCCGCATGCTATGCTCTCCAAAAGAAATTCCCTCTACCACTTCTTTCACTTCCTGCTCTCCCAGCATTTGGGACATATGCTTGGCCGACTCTGGATCACCATTTCTGAATATGACCTTGGTATTGAACAAACTGGTTAAAGACTTCGTTTCAGCATAGCCATATAGGGCTTGAATTTGAGGAATGTTTTGAATACCAACGGCAATGCATCCTCCAGGTTTTCTGATTTCTGCGAGAGCCTTTAGAAAAGATTCTTGTTTGTGAAGGGAGGGGAGTTCATCAATGATAAACCATAACCTATTTGTTGGGTCTGGAGGTGTGCTTAACAGGCTATTGATCGCTGTTGTAAAGAGACCTGACATAAGTGGTTTTAAGGTTTCCCGTTGGTCAGGTGCGCAGGCAATAAATAGCCATTGAGGATCTGATTTCGATGACCTTTTCTTCTTTTGAACCCAGTCCCTTACGGAAAAAGCAGGCTTATCCGAAGAAAGGTACCGCAGGTTTTTTAAGGGGTTTAAATGGGAACGAATGGACATGGCTGTGCGATCACCAGCAGGGTCAACGAGGCTGGCTGCAGGAGTATTTTTGAGAGCAACGAAGAGATCTTTCAAAGAGCTTTCTAACAGAAGATTTAGTAGATCATCGATGCTTTCCGTATTTTTACGGGAGAAAAGTTTCAGTGCTTCTGCAAGAACGGTCCTCGCTGAATCTGACCAAAATTTATTTTCGTTGTTGCTTTCTGGAATAAAGGCGCTGGCTAATTCATCATAATGGTAAGGAGTGTGGCAATCTACCCATGGATTCCATCCAACAGACCGTTTATCAAAAGGATTGATTAGAATGTCTTTCCCTTTTCTGTAGAATCTCGAAACAAATTCACCTGTGGTATCAACGATGACGGCTCTTTGTTTGTGTTCTCTTATTTGTGGGAGAAGATGATAAAAACAGGTGCTTTTGCCTGTGCCCGTTGTGCCACAAACCATGATATGCTGTGTCTCGGTATTGAGGCGTAAACTGACCTCCCCAATGGTGAGGGGAGAATCTATGTGCTGATTTTTGAGGAGTTTTTGCAAAGAAGCCGACTCGACAATTTTTGACCCTGAGAGAATTTCTTTTGCTTTCCTTACATTTCCTCGCCAAATCCAAAACACACAAATGAGTAAAAACAATCCCCCCATAAACCAGAAAGATAAATACATATTGTGCCAAGCTTGATCCTCAAAAGCCTTAACCCAAAATTGAATTCTTTTATTGTTTTTGATAGAAATGGATTGAATGACTTCCTGTTTCCCGTTTGTATAATGAAACATTTGGGTTTCCCTATCTTTATCACCAGAAACCGATAATTTGATATCCGCTAACCAGGCAGAGCCAATGACATACCTTTGATAAGGGGTAAAGTCGTACCAAGTTTTAACTCCCCAAAACACCAGGCCAGAAAGAATGGTGATCAGAAGGGTTACCGTAAAAACCTGTCGGAACATGCGAATGTTATGGAGGGTGACTTGCCCTCCTTGGGTCAAAACTTTAAAGCTCATGGGTTTTGACTCCTTGAATTGGTCCTCTTTCTTGAAAGGTCCGACACTTTTTTGTTCAAAATGAGATTGCTTGCTTGTGTAGATCTATTTCTGTTTACCTTTTTCTCGTCATTGGAGGCTTTCAATTCGAAATTTTGAGTATTGGTATATGTTAGAGGGAAGGGGGGACATGGGGTCTTTGCCAACCCTAGTCTTGTAGCGGCTAGAGTGCAGTAATCTGCCGTTAAGTCTATTCCGATTGAGTGACGTTCCAATCCTTTAGAAACCTGTAATGTTGTCCCCGATCCCATAAATGGATCAAGTACCGTGTCTCCAGCTTTGGTAAATAGCTTGATAAACCATTCGGGAAGAGTTGCGGGGAACACGGCACTATGGCCTTTGTTCCTGCATTCGGTAGGCAGGTGTAAAACATTATCGGGATAAGCCATCTTCCGACCTATCAAATTTGCCACCTTCTTCCCAAACCCACTATTCGTCTTGGACTTAATGTAGACATGATCTGATTTTCTCAAAGAATTAAAACGTGAGTGGTACCAATCTCCCATGGGGACCATGACGGCTTCCTGGTACATGGCAACCTCTTTTTTCTTGGTAAAATGCTCACAACGTTCCCAGGCATCACGGAACCGATTCGGCCATTTACCCGGGCAAGAATTACGCTTATGCCAAATATATTCCTCGGTCCATAACCAACCCCGCTTTTTCATTTCTATAATAAGATCCATCACATATGTGTGGCGTTCCCCCTTAACCACGCTTTCTTTTATATTTAAAACAAACGAACCTTCGGGCTTTAACACACGGTAAAGTTCATCGGATATAGGTAAGAACCATTCAACATACTTATCCGCTGCAACTCCCCCATAGTCATGTTTGCGTTGATTGGCATAGGGAGGTGAAGTCATCACGAGATCAATGCTGTTATTAGGTAATGATTTCAGAGCTATCGCACAATCTCCATGGATAATCTTTATTGTTACCTGATTGACACAGTTGAAACAGCTCAATTGGATAGAGGATGGTTTAGATGGAGGTTTTGAATTAGTTCCTTGTATGATGTCCTTAGGTCTCATGGGTTTGTCCTCATTGAAAGGAAGTTATTTACCGGGAAGGCTTGGATATACATCACATTGTTTATACTTATTATTTGAAGAGGGGTTTTAATACAATTTGTGCTATCCTGATAACAGTTGAGAGGAAATAAACGATGAATTCTATACAACTCATCTGGAACAGAACAAAGAAGACACTGAAGTTTGTTTGGCGGCACTTTTTCACGTTGATTTGTCTTTTTACCGCCATTCATGCCTTCATTTTCACTGACCCAATTTTTAGCCGCGTATTGTTTACACTTGGTATTGCTGTGGCAATCGATTGGGCAAAACAATTTATAAAACCTAATCGGAATTTTGATCCTCATTCGAAAATAGGTAGCCATGATATTTCCGCACCTCTTCATATCAGGCAGTGGAGCAACCCTGGTATTATGGGAACAGGAGCTTATGACCTTAATAGGCGGGGTATGAAGTGGGATAAATAATCTCATTTTTGTTGAGACTCCCCATTCCACCATTTTTTTACATCTTCATATGTTTCCATACCTTCTTTGACCACCTTGTCAGCAACCCTTTTTGTAACGTAACGTCCCTGTTGAGTTTTGACTTTTGTTTCAGTCTTTGACCCTTTTTGGACGACAGATTCTGATCTTTCTTCAATATGATCTTTACTTTTTTCTATGTAGTTGGATGTATCATCTCTCAAAACTGATCCTTCCTTTGATATATCTTTGGCAAATATTGATGATCCTTGTTGCTGCACGGCATCTAGAGAATCTTTTGTTGGCATATAGACTTGATGTCCAGTTTCGGCATGGTAACTTACTTTTGTCTTTTCGGGATTCGTTTGTAGGGGCTCTTTGGGAATCAAACCATGTTCTGCCAAATATTTATTTCCCCAAGCCATAGCCTCCTCGGGTCGTCTGGCGATAATGTCTGCCGCTCCCCGATGTCCAATGCGGCCTGATGCATTATCGGCGGGCTGGTCTGCTAGCCATTCAAAATACTGTTGATTATAAACGGCATTGATGGCGGAGGAATTTGCCCGGGTGTTCATTGCTTGTTGAGTGTAGGATTCGGCCTCCTGGTAACTTTTTTGAGCATCTTCCCTTTGGTTCATCCCCTTTTCATAAGATCCAGCTATATCTCCTGCTAGTCGTTTCGATGATTCATCAGATAGTGAGTGAGATATATTCTTGGATGCTTGTGTAGCCTCTCGTGTTGCTTGGCTAAAATTCTGATCTTTTGTAAAATCTTCTGCCTTTTGTAGAAGTTCTTGATCTGATGCACTTACGGATGCTTGGCCTCCTAGGGAAGTTTTTACAAAGAAATCTGCCTCAATGCCAGCAGTTACCGATCCTAATATCTGGGCCGCTTTTTCAGTTGAAATCTGGTTGTTATCGGCAAACCTTTTAATGAGTTGAGCGCCTTGATGGATCGCACTTGATTGTTCAGCGCTGACACCTTGGGTAATACCGTCATTTATTGATTCGGACTTGGCGAGGTTCTTGCTTAAATTCACCATCTGTTTATAAGAATCACCTATGCTCTTTGCCGAGCTTTCAGATAAATTCAAGGACTTTTGATAGCTTTGGGTAGCCATTTCCGAAAGCTGGGCGGTGTCCGTTTCTGCTTTGTTTATACTGACAGGAAGATTTGATGTGCCAATATTAACCACCTGTTCCCCATCCCCCATAGTGGTCATATCTGTGCGTCCATCGACAAACTGGAAGGCTCCGGCCCGATAACTTGCAGCACGGCTTTGTGTCAGCATGCTTGTGTTGCCAATCTGTTGATTTCCGTCAGAAATATTTCCAAAGCTGTAGCTTCCTGTCACGGCATCCCCTGCGGCTTGTCCAGCTGCTCCTTGAGAGACGTTACCTAAGTGAGAGGCCATATGAACAAACGACCCCACGCCTTTGACGAGGGCTATGGCAAGAAAGGGGACGCTCATGGCTAGGTATCCAGCCATAGCAGACATATCGGCATTGATATTCATCAAGCCAACGGAAGAGGCAATCGTTACACCGTCAGGATTGGAAACGGATAACATGCCCATAGACTTGGAGCGCGCACCCATGCTCATCATAAAATTGAGAACAGCATATAGGGGAGCCCACATTTGGAGCCAAAGGAGGGTTTGTACCCAGGACAAGAGAACTTTCACTCCAAAAGGCAAAACAGCCAGAGGTACCAGAAAAATAAAGGATGCATAGACTATGGCTTCGAGTACAGCTTTCATGGTCATCAAACTTTCTGAAGCCATGGCCCCCAATGTTTCATAAGTACTTCGTTGCTGAAGGTAAGCCCTACGGGCCGCAAAATTGGGAGCATTACCAAGAGCTGTAGATTTTTGCTCAATTCCATCGACCACAGCATGAATCATCATTTGCTGTTTCAGGATTTGGTCGGCACTTTTTGCGAGGCCTGATAAAAACCCGTAACTGGCAGGAAGGTATTTTAAGAATTCCTGGCGTGCCGTTAAAGGGTTTGTGTGACCAAACAATTTTATGCCCAAAACTGTCTTTGCCCGATCCAGTTCTCTTCCCCAAATCTGGTTGAACCGCTTAACACCTTCTTGACAACTGATGATTTCTGGCGGGGGAGCGGCTGCATCTGCTGTATGGGGTTGCCTCCATATAAATGAGCGAATTCTTGAAGGGCGGGCAGACACTAACTCCCAAATATCAGAACTATGGCGCAAATCTTCAAATGTATACTTATAACCGAGCATGGCTTCATAAGCCACACACTGACAGACAAACTCCCGTAAGGTTGATGCGACATCCTCATTGGTAATACGAAAGGTTCTGGCTTGTATAATCAGGTTAGAGGCTATTAAAAACCCTGATTTATGGTATTTGAGGTCATCTACGTTGGCAAACACCCGATCTACCTGTTTTGTTACTTCAAAACCAATCTTGCTTATAAAATGGCTGGCATAAGCAAGGCCATAGGGAACATGGTCAACCTTGTCCCGATAGTTGCTTACCACATCATGGATATAAACTGTTGAGGAGGGCACGAACAATAGGGGTGGAATTAGGACAAAGGGAATGGTTGCTTGTCCCCAAGCTTTTAAGTAATTCCCCCAGATCGAATAGATAGTTGCCCAAAGCACTGCAAAGATCATGCCGATACGAATGAGGGGCGTATAAAGCGTTCCTGTCTGTGCATTCAGGCACATGGCAATGGCATCCAGCACGCTTTTCAAAACTTCGCCATTCCCAAAAGTGATAATTTGAAACTGCATGGTATCTTTCCCCTTGTAACGATTCAGATTATGAGGCAAATGCTAGCTAAATCGAGAACCGGAGCAGAACTGACTTAATGTCAGTGGGAATCGTATACGATTCCCCGGCAAGCACAAGATCGAGCGACGCAGTTGTCCATAAGCAAAATCGTTATCTCTCTTTACATTGTATTCGACTCCGACGCTAAACTTCCCATCATCACATGCAACTGCTTTTCAATGAGCTGGGTGGACTGGATAAAGGACAATACCGTGTCCATATGCTGAAAAGCATTATTGCGGCGAACAGTAATGCGCTCTCTTGCTATACGTAGCTGATTCAAGAATTTTTCCATATGGCTTTCATCCACCTGAACGGCTCTAAGTTGGGCAACACTGTCGTGGACAATATCAATAACCTCCAAAATGTATTTGTAGAGCACATCAAGGGCGATCAAGTCGGCATATTGGTGAATATCCAGCGGCGCATACCCTTTGCGAAAGGCTGTCAAGACGTTCAGCATTTTAAAAACAGGAAGACGGGTCGAGTTGAGAAAATCCTTTTCTTCTGCTGTAGGTTCCCCATCTTCATAAATTTTTTGCACCAAGGACTCGAGAATGACATGAATACGCTTTTGCAAGGCATGACGATCCGTAATAGTAATTTTTGAGAGGGTGGGGTGAAGGCATGCATCTTCATTGCAGGCATAAATGGGTGTTGCTCCTCCCATAAGGAGGCCTGTGATAACATCATCCCGATCCGCATGGCCAGGCAAAGTTATAACTTCATAGGATTTATCTCCCATGGCTCGACCCTTATAATAACTTGTTTGGGCACCTCCGGAGCGCACAATGATTGATCCGACCAGTGTTAAGAAAAGTTGTGCCAATTCCTTATCAGCCTTTAAAAAGGCATTGGCTTGAATGGCCTTCCAAGCTAGGTTAAATTCACCAACAAACATATCTTTGTAGCGTGGGTCAGAACCTCGTTCCCGAAATACCCTTTCCCGATCACCTCCGGCTCCGCAACCTTGCCGTGCTGCTGACCAATCGGAAAAACTCCCCAGGTTTGATCCCATGGCTTGACAAAGATGCTTGTTCGCTTGATCAGATTTTGGCCATACCCCTCCCACAGCCGTTGCCGCCACTTCACAGGAATTGATATTGGTTTGGTTGATTTGGGTCGCAAGATTGTTCATTTCATTTAAGAGATTATAGATTTGAGAAGAAACAACTTGCATACCCAGCATAAAAACATATCCTTCGGCGGCCGAGCTAACGTTGCGCAATGCTTCAACCAATTGCCCTGACTTAACGTAACTAAATCCCCCCATCCATAAATCAATACCGCCACATCCTGCGCGAAACCCTGGCATTTGGACAGTTGCAATCTGCACGTTGCGAACGGCATTACGGGTCACAATACTACCCCCTGTGTAAAATCCCGCTGTTTGATCTTGATAGGTACCTGGCGTTGTTACGTTGCTTGCCATGCCAGCATTTTTGAAAAAGACCATCAGGTCTTCGGCAATGCCTTTGGCAGAGGCATTATTAACAAGGCATATCGTTAAAATAAGGCAGCCTATAGTATTCTTGATAAAACTCTCCCAGGCGCGCCTGTCCCAGGTGCACCTGTCCCAGATGCGCCTGTTCATGACTTAACTCCTATGAGCGTCATAATGCGGTTTTCCATCTCATCTAAAGAGGTTAGGCCATAAGCGATGGGAATGGCTTCTTTCGTTTTTGGATTAACAGCAAAAAGAGAAGGTAAAACCTTGATACCCCATGCCTGAAACAAACCGTTGTCATGTTGAGCATTGGGAAACTCTGTCAATGACCCTCCATCGACGCTAATCGCCATTACCTCCCATCCATAGTTTTCAGAGAACCGTTTCACGATAGGTGCAAATTGATGGCAGTAAGGACAGTCACCCGAAAAGAAGAAAAATAGTCCAAACTCCTCAGATAAACTTTGGATGGTCTTGTTGGTGCGATCTTTTTCCAGATCAATTTGTAGATGTCTCCCCTGTTGATTAACGGGGGATTTTAAAGTGTGATCCAGCTCAGGATGCTGAAAAACGTTTTGCATCCAGACCGTTGAAAAGATTTTTGAACGGTCCGTCAAATCCTTTTGCATTACCTGATAAGCTTTAACATTTTGGGGTGTGGGATAAACCCAAGCCTTGTGAAGACGCGACTCAAGTTCTTCCCGATAAGCTTTAATGAGTTCAGAGGGTGTTTTTGGGGGTAACGGAGTAATCTCTTCTTTCTTCTGTTCTTCTTCCTTTTGCTCAAGTTGATCTTCCAGAATGGGAAAAGGCTCATACCAATGCCAACCTCGGGCATGCTCGCCAAAAAAGGAATCTCCATAACAGCTTTGGGTAAGGTATATCAGCATCAAAAGTCCCTTAAAACCTTTCATTGCTAAAACCCCTTCTTTTTCATGGCTTGAATCTTTTGGGTAGAAGTGGAATCCAAAGAGGGCTTCGTTAAAAGTGTCCTGCCCCCCTATAATTAGTCCAGAAAATAAATTAGGATTCTGGATTAAAAAGGGAGGAAAGTATGGCACGAAAGAAGTTTGATGCTGGGCAGATTATAGGACATTTACGAACGA
>Ga0194123_10002876_pt1 | contig 21626 bp, 26 predicted proteins | sample TA2MahsurfametaG_5_FD_155479 | JGI IMG/M metagenome (GOLD analysis project Ga0194123, IMG submission 155479) | Freshwater microbial communities from Lake Tanganyika, Tanzania - TA2015023 Mahale A surface | ecosystem: Environmental > Aquatic > Freshwater > Lake | place: Tanzania: Lake Tanganyika... | reverse complement strand
CTCTTTCTCATTTCTTCTTCCATAACTGGATATTTTTTCACCATTTCTTCTTGCATAACAACTGGCATTCTTTGTTTTGGGAAATGTTGTTCTTCTTCCATATGAATAACTTTTGAAGCTGGAATTCCAGTATCTTTTTTGGGTGGCATTTCTTCTTCATAAGCGGCAAATTTTTTAAATATTTGAGAATTTCCAGAGTTCATTCCGTGAGATTCTTCAGCCATTGGTGCTCGCATTTTCATAATATCTTGAGCAACTGCTGGAATTACTCTTTGTCTTTCAGATTCTGAACTAACTGTTGGAATTACTCTTTGTCTTTCAGATTCAGCACTTACTGATAGAGAATTAACAGATGGAGAACTTGTTGTATTTGCTGCAACGTCTGCTTTTCCAGATGGATTTGTTGGTTCTACGATTGAGGATGATGGACCAACAGAGAGAGGGGATGTTGGAGTTGGAGGATTAAATGGAGCGGTTGAACTAGCGCCGCCAACACCTGTTGCTGCGGGGCCGGAAGCGGCATCACCGACGGCTTGGGAAGGAGCTGCGCTACCGTCACCTTTTGGGCCACCGCCGATGTCAAATCCTTCGACTATGTTTCCGTTTGCTAGATTTTCGATAATGAAGCTTTCGATTTTTTGTTGATAAATTATACTTGCGGAATAATCAATAATAAGGAACAAAATAATCGCGAAGATTGGAATCATTATTGCATCGATTGGTTTAAACCCTTTATGTAATACGAAGACTATTATGGTAGAAATAAAAATTGCGAAAAGAAAGTAAGAAATTCTGTATGCAGTAATTTGATTATTCATTAATTTAAATAATATAATATTTTTATAAAAAAATATTAGTTTAATAATATGGATAACATTTATAAAGGGGAATTAATAAAAGAATTGATAAAAAAGGATTTTGATATTAAAAAGTCAAAAGTATCGCTAAATCCAAAAATAACTGAAGGACTAAATGGTATTTTAATAATTTATGCTCCATGGTGTGAACATTGTAATTTATCAAGGAGCATGTGGGTTAATTTAGCTAAAATATTTAAGTATAAATTTAATTTTTATGCATTAAATACATATAATTTTAAGGATAAGAATCAGTATTTAAATGTGCCGTTGGATATACATGAGTATCCGGATATAAGATTTGTTAAAAAGAATGGGGAGATAGTAAAATATAAAGGTGTGGAGACAGAGTCAGAGTTTATGAAATTTATTGTGAAAAATATTTAAAGAATTCTGTAAATTTTTGAGCAATTTTTATTGCAATGTTTTAAAAAAGTTTTTTTCTGGGATTTATAAATTTTGTGTAAATGACATTTTTCATTATTTTTTTTATTTGAATAACTAAAAACATAAGTAGGTTTTTTGGAAACGGTCAAAACAACATTTGAAATTTTAATATGTTGTACATGACCATATTCTCCTTCTGGATTATGGGTTAAAACCATTTTTACATTACTATCATAATTAATTGCGTTATCTAAATCTGAATATATTTGTGGACTCATATTATAAGAAAAAGGATTATCAATATAGTTCCAGATTTCTAAAGCGCAATTAAAGAATGTAGCGGCTTCTGCTAGTTCATTTACTCTTTGAGAATTATAAGAATTTGTAATACAAATAATTTTCCATCCATTATTTTTTTTTAACATATCATATCCCCATAAAGATTCATCGTCTGGATGAGCAACTATTATTAATTTATTATAAGGTTTGTTTATTAAATTTAATTTTTCACCTTTTGTACTATAATTATGGGAGCAAATTAGACCGATTATAATTAATAAAATAATAATAAAAAATTTGTAAATATTTATCATTAAATTAGGTAAGATTATTTTTAACAACCATGAATAATATTAAAATAGCGATAAGAAAAGTGAGAATAAATATTACTGATGAAATTACTACATATGGGTACACTTTATCAATGATATACATGAAGATTGGGTCGATAACTTGTCTTTTAATTTTTTCTTTATTTTCGTCTTTACTGATTTCTCCGATGAAGAATTCCATGGCGGATTTTGAAAATTTTTCTATCATTTATTTTTGTAAATTTTTTTTACAAAAATAAAAAACGAATATAAAAGATAAGTAAGAACAAATTATATGGAGAAATTATTGTTAAATGATACGGTTGCACCATTTGGAGTGGAAAATAGTGGGAAAGATACTAAAGGAGGAATAACGTATTTGAAGGTTATTTTGAGGCCGGATGATAAGAATCATGAGTTTATAAAGTCGAGGGTGGAGTATTTTGAGGATGTAGAGAGTAGGAAGATGGGAAAGTATGAAATTGTGAGTAGTATAAGGCCATTAAAGGATGGGACTGATTTATTGAGGTTGAGAATAAAAAATTATAAGGGACGTAGATTAGTGAAAATGTTATTTGCACCAACTTGTGATAAGGATGATTACCTGCGTTCAGTAGATGATTTGTATTTATATAGTAAAATCAATGTAAAATTTGGAGTGGGGGATGGATATATTTTTCAAGCCGATGGTACAAGCAAATTTGGATTGAATTTATATGTTGATGAGGTTACAATTATGTGAGCTAAAATGCGTTAAATATTATAAAATTTAGTCATTTAGAAAGTATAATGACTAATAAGGTTTTTAATCATACTAATTATGCGACAAAGGAAAATGCAGCTTTTTATTATCCAACACCGAAGGAGTTACCAGATGGTGAAATTGTAAGTTATGTAACTTATTTAGAGGGAGGAGAAAAGTGTAAGATTTGTTTTGAGACGGAGGAATTTAAGTTATCGAAGGGTGTTCAAAGAACACCTGGTGGATTATTTTATATTGATATTAAGTTTGGAGATTCAAATGCTTCATTAAGAGAGTTTATTGGGGAGTTGGATGAATTGGCTGTTGGAAATGCGTTGGAGAAGAGTGTAAAATGGTTTGGAGAGCAATTTGATTGGGATTTGTTGGATACATATTATAAATATCCATTGCGCACGGATAGTAAAACTGGCGAAGCATTTTTTAGGATTCGTTTGAATAATGATTTGGTTATTAAGAACCAGTTTGGTAAGGATGTTTCATTGGATTTGGTTGTTCCAGAGAGTAAGATAAAGGCGAAAATTCGCTATGATGGATTAGCATTTTACAATCAGAACTTTATGCCAATTTATTATGTTTATGAGTTGGAGTATCAGCAGTCAAAGAAGGAGGTGGTAGGAAAGGGATTTAAGTTTACAAATTCGAAGCCATTATTGACGAGTAATTTAGGTTATGAAACTGAAATGGACATGGAAGACAATCCATTGGAGTATGAGGATAAGAATGAGGAGTTGATTAAAAAAGAGTTGGGAATAAAGGAAAGTTTTGATAAGGATGATGTTCCAGGGGATGAATTTTCTGTAAAAGTGGATGAAGTTTCTGTAAAAGTTGAGGAGGTGACTAGAACGAAGGAGGAGGTTGTAGAAGTTGTAGAAGCTTTAGAAAATAATGGGGAAGGAGAGATTACGGATATTTTATCTAAAAATTTGACTAAGGCGATTTCAAATTATGAGAGTGAAAACAGTTTAGTAATTTATGGAAACGAGACTCCAGAGGAATTAGAAGAAAAAATAAGAGAACTTCATAGATTATTAAAGGAAAGAGGTGAAAAAAGTGTTACGAGGGACGATACTTCATCAGGTAAGAAACCTATTTTGAAGGTTATCAAATCTAATTCTATAAGTCAAATTATTTAGATATTAAATAAGAATTTTTATCTATAATTTTTTTATCTAATTTTAATATAAATGGTTGAAGCAAATTCTTATACATTCGCTATCGTTGTGATACTTGGTTTAGTTGCATTATTTTTAATATATTGGTTTACAACTTCTCGTGTTTCTTATCAAACAAAACCCGTTGAAAATTTTTCAGATGAAGCAGAAGATGATACTTTAGAGAGTTTGGAAAATATGAATCAGGTAATGAATACTGATGCACAGGGTGTAAAAATGTCAGGAAGTATGCCCTCAATGAATCAGAACGATATGTACCGTTTCTCACATGCTCAGGATTTTCCCCCTGAGACTAAAAAACCAATGAATGCCGATTTAGTGGGGCAAAATCTTCAGGCAGATTATTCAAATAATCCAGAGCTTCAGCAGCTCCGTCAAGCAGCATGTTTCCCAAAAGAAATGCTCACCCCAGAAGAATTAAAACCTCAAGATAACTCTTCCCTCTGGGCCCAAGTAAACCCAGAAGGTGAAGGCTCACTTAAGGGTCGCAGTTTCTTACAAGCTGGCCACCATATAGGTATCAATACTGTCGGTCAAACTCTCAGAAATGCTAACCTCCAACTTAGATCCGAACCACCCAATCCTCAAGTACTCGTGTCACCATGGAACCAGACCACAATTGAGCCTGACGTTAATCGCAGACCATTGGAGATCGGCGGGTGTGCATGAGCGCCTCGCATTTTTTCATCAACTCATTCTGCTTATTTTTAAAAAATTATTAACTTAATTTTTTTAGATTGATGCCTTGTTAAAATTAGAAATCTAATTTTAATTTTTATTTTAATTTTTATTTTATTCAAAATTAAACACAGACTATATCAGTTATATCTTCTTCTTTTACTTTCTGATACTCTTTATAATTATCATCATAAAACAATTGAAAAACTAAAACCTTAAATTCATAATATTGCTTAGATATTTCACATTCAATCACATTTAACAATAAACTTATTTTTTCCTCAAGGTTAAAATTTAATAAAATTCCATTATTTCTCGTTTTGTCTGGATTAAATCTAATAAAAATAACAGGTTTTCCTCCAATTCCATTTACAATCTCATTAATTCTTGAACATTCACATCTATCTTCATAACTTTTATGTTGATTCTCATCTATTTCTACTATAACGCAATGAGTTGTTAATTCATAAAAAAGGTCAGGTCTTTTTTTAGAACAACCACTAAGCATACTGCTTGAGTTATAAATAGATGGTACTTTAATATTTTTCTTGATATGTCTCACTATTCCCCATTCAATTTTATTATGGATTTTCTTACATTCGTTACAAATAAATTTTGAATTTTATTTCACATTTTTTTTAATAACTTAAAAGGTTTATTATATAAGAAATATATAATAATGTTCGTTAATAAAGGACCATACTACGCTTTAAAGAAGCAAAAGCATCACAAACATATAAATAATGATGATGATGATGACGATTCCAGTACCTCATCTGAAAAAATAGATATTAGCAAAATTTTAGGATTTGGAGGTCATCATCATAGCAGCGGTGTAAGTCGTCATAAGAATCATATCTATTTCTACGATGATGTAACCATCGATAGTTGTTTGGAACTTAATCGCGAACTTATGCATGTTGCAAAAGAACTTCAACATCACAGTCTTGATTTTGATTGTGTAGTTCCTAAGATTTACCTTCATATTAACAGCTATGGCGGTGAACTTCTGGCATGTTTTTCAACTGTGGATTATATCAAGAATTGTCCAGTTCCTGTTGTATCAATAATTGAAGGATGTGCAGCAAGTGCAGCTACACTTATTTCGGTAGTTGCAAAGGAGAGGTATATGACACCGAGTTCCTGGATGTTAATTCATCAATTAAGAGGAGGTTATTGGGGTAAATTTGAAGACATGGAAGAAGATATGATGAATAATAAAAAGTTTATGGAAAAGATTTATGAAATTTATGAGGGACATACTAAGTTAACAAGAAAAGAATTAAAGAAGATTTTAAAGAAAGATGAATGGTGGAATTTACAGACATGTATTGAATATGGATTAGTTGATGGTTCAAACACAAATGATGTTCCTCCTCCACCTTCTCCTCCAAAAAAGAAGGAAAAAAAAGATAAGAAGGATAAGAAAGAAAAAAAGGATAAGAAAAAGAGTTCAGAAAAGAAATCTTCTTGTAAGAAATCTGGAATTTCTAAAAAGAAATCCAGTAAAAGCAAGAATGTTCCAAAAGGAGTTGTTACTAGAAGCATGGTTCATAAATATGGTCTAGAATTATAATAATTACTTTTTTCATTAAGATAATTGAAATCATATTTCAATTATTATTATTATTGTTATTGTTATTGTTATTATTATTATTATTGTTGTAATATTCAATTTGACCTAATTCTAAATATTTCAACAAATTTTTATTTGGAGTAAAAAATAAATATATATAACCCTCAGAATCAACATTTGCAGCTAAAGGATATTTTAATTTAGTTCTATAATATTCAATAAGTTCCGGTGTGACGGGATGTAACGCAATAACAGTATTGTTATCATAATATTTATCTAAAAAATTATTCATTAATTCAGTGCCTTTTCCTTTATATTTTATATTCGAACATAAAACATCAATAAATATCGTAGTAAATTTTTTTGTTCTTGTAATTCTTTTATTATTTTTATAAAAAGATTTTTCATGAGTCTTTTCTTCTTCTGAATATAAGATAAATGATAAAACTTTATTGTCAGCATCATTACGAAAATAAAAAACTTTAATATTATCTTCCTCTATTGTATTATTTATGTAATCAGAGTTTATAATTTGTTGATTTTTATATAAACAAAAATTTTGTTTATTTTTATTGATATTTTGTGAAAATGTTTTTTTATTGTTATTTATAATTATTTCTCCTCCTTTTTGGAAAAAATCATCTTTAGAAATACGTATTTGTTTTCCATTTTTATATTTTTTATAATAATATCCTTTTACACCTTGGCTATATTCTATCATATTTTATATAAATAAAATAATTTTAGTTATCATTATCTCTTAATAAAACAAGAATAGCAGTTTTCTTCATTAATATCTAATTCAGAAGGCATATCTCCCCATTGGATATCAAATAATAATTTATCAATTGAAATTTTATTTCCATTGATTTTATATTTCATTTCAAAAACCATTGGTTCTTTTAATTTATTGTATTCATCACCATACCACATATCTTTTTTTTCATTTAATGAAATTTTTAATTTATTTTGAGTATTCAATTCAAAATTTCCTCTGAATGTCATGTTTAATACATCGTATTCATTATCAATTTTATTTTTAATTCTATAATAAAATAATTTTTTTCTGTTATCAAATGTCAAAGTCATAATAACGCCATCTTCAGCTTCTTCCTGACTTTCAAAGATAGCAATTGGTCCAAAATTTTCTATGGTCATTTTTATTTATTATTACAATTTTTTTAAGTGAAAAGTTATTGAAAAAAACAAATTTTATAATTATAAATATATATGAGTGATAACTTTAAAAAAACTATTTTAGAATGGAACACAATTCAACAGAGAATTAAAGAAACGAATGAACAAATTGCTCCATTCCAAAAAAGGATAAAGTCTTATAAAGACAAAGCTGAAAATTTAGAAAATCAAATTTTAGAATATATGGTTCAAAATAATATGAATAAAAGTAAAATTGAATTAGGTGATGTTGTAATAACAATGGGAGAATCAAAGAGAACAGAATCGGTTACAAGAGATTATCTTTTAACAAAAGCGAAAGAATTTTTTAAAAATGATATAGTGGCTGAAAAATTTGTTTCATTCGTTTACGACAAAAGACGTCAAACAATTAGTAATTGTTTAAAAAGAAAAGCACCCAGGAAATCAACTTAAAGATAGTAAAAGAATCATATATATATCTCCTTATGTACACACCAGGTGCTTTTAAAAAAAAAGCTGAAGGACAAGATATTTCTCAACAAAAACCATTATTTTTATTGGATGAAAAGAAGCCAGAAAATATTTTAACAACACCTTTACCATCTCCTTCTTTAGTACCTTTAATTGGGGAGTGTAAGGCAGAAAATACTTTAACATCTCCTTTAAATAAGGTTACACCTTTACCATCTCCTTCTTTAAAGCCGTTGTTAGGGGAATATAAGCCAGGAGCATTTAAGAAAACTATTCAGGAAATAGAGGAGGAAAAGAGGTTAGTTGAAGCAAAATTAATTCCATCACCAAAATTAATTCCATTGCCAATCTTATTTCCAGCATTAAGTGATAATTTAGTTGTTCCGCAATTAGAAACAAAAAACAATTTTAAGAGACTTTTTTCACAGGCAAAAGATGAAGAGCAAAAGAAAATAACTAAGGATGAAGAAATAAATCCAGTAAAATATTTACGACATCATGTTTATGAAAATAGAAAAAAGTATATTAGTTTTATGGAAGAGGAAGGTGAAAGATTAGAAGATATATATAAATTGATGTTGAATTATAATCAGAAGTTTTTGGATAAGTTGGGATATAATAAAAAAGATTTTTTAAAATTTGCGCAATTTGTTCACTTGTTAGTAAATACTTAACTTAAAAAGACAATAAGAAATATTTATAGTAGGGGAATGGAATCCAGAATATCCAATAAAAAATTAGAAGAATTAAGAAAATCTAAACAAGAAGAAAAACAAAAAAATCTTGAAGATTATTCATTAAGTCTTGATGAAGAATATCGAGAAGTATTTTCTGATGAGTTTTATGATTACTTTTCTTATTTTAAGTATTTGTTAGATAGAAATTTTATAATTTATGATTTTGGTGAGAAGTATAATGATTTTGTAGAATTTGTAATAGATAATTCGAATGATTTAGAATTGTACAAGGAAGAGAAATTGAAGCAATATTTAGATGAGGAAACAGAGGATGAGGAAATGGTTGATGATAGTTATGAATATGAATTTTTGCAGAAAGATAAAGGTTTTTAATTTAGTAAACAATTATAAATAATTTTTATGTTTGCAATAAATATAAGATGACAGCTTCATCCCAAGATGGTGGTAAAAAAAGTAAATCCAAATCCCGTTCTCGCTCTCGTTCTCGCTCTAGATCCCGCGGTCCTAGCAAACACCGCGGTGGAGATTTTTTTGGTTCAGTCTCTGAATTATTTGTTCCCTCTGGATTCGAAGGCTTTTCTTCTGCAGCTAAGTTAATTGGTAAATCAAAATCAAAGAAAGGTGGAAAAAAAATGAAAGGAGGCGCTGAAGATGGACACATGAGTGATATTGAAATGTTTCAGGCAGAAGAAGAAGCTATGAAACAGATGACTATGCCTGGAATGCCTTCAACTGGTTCTATTCCTACAAACTTAAACTCAACTGGAAAAATGAGTGATGATTCTCTTAGCCAAATGTCTGGTGGCAAAAAGAAACGTTCTAACTCTAAGAAACCAAAGAGTCGCAGCAAGAGCAGAAGCCGCAGTAAGAGCCGTGGCGGAAAATCAAAAAGAGGTGGCAAACCAAATGGCAATGGCAATGGAAATGGCAATAAGCCAAAATCAAATGCATCTGCACAAGCAAATGCTAATGTACCGCAGCCTATGAATTTAGGTAATCAACAAGAAAATGTAACTACACCTGTGAATACTGTTCTATCAAATACTGTTCCATCAAATACTGTTCCATCAAATACTGTTCCATCAAATACTGTTCCATCAAATACTGTTCCATCAAATACTGTTCCATCAAATACTGTTCCAAGTGCATCAACTAGTAAAAGTTCATTATTAGGAAGTTTATTAGGACAGCCTGGAGGTAAGAAAAAGAATAAGAAAAGCAAATCAAAATCCAAATCTAAATCAAAAAGCAAAAGCAAGGGCAAGGGTAAGAGCAGAAAATAAATGATTAATTTTTTGAATTATAAATCCAAAAAATTTTTTATAATTTTTTATTTTTTAAACTTTTGCGCATTTTGAATGTGCAATTGTGTAATATTTTTTAAGGACGTTGAAAACTTGTTTTCACAATATCTTCTGTCATGTCAATTGTTCCCATCATTGCAGTTCTGCAACAATATCTTGTAACTCCCAATTCATCTAAAGCCTTACATTCAGCAGATTTTGGTTGATTTACTCCGATTGTTATTAATTTTTTTTCATTTTCTAAAGCTTCCGCACTAGTAGCTTCTTGTAATTTTTGTAAATATGGTTCCCATAAATGGGCCAAAACTTTATTGCAATTAAAACATCTTACTGGCACAATCATTTTATTATAGTATATACGTAGATGTTTTTTAAATCAATTTTTTTATAGAACTCGTTTAAAAAAGAATATTTAATTCTTTAGAATACAATAAGTATGCACTTTAATGAAGGAAGAATTAGCCAGCAGTTAGAAATGAAGTTCGGAGTCGTTGAAAATGCCATCAACAAGCTTATTGGCATTGTTTCAACTTTAACTCTAGAGAACCAAAAACTTCAACGTCGTGTTGACCAACTCGCCAGAGCTCAAGGCTCTGCTAGCCATGACACTAAGACTGAAACAACTGAGGAAAACTACGAACTTGATATTTCTCAAGTCCAGAAGATTCTTAAGCAACAGCAACAAGGTTCTGGACCACAAAACCCTGGAACTCTTGGAAGACGTATCATAAATAATTAAGCATTTTTGTATTCAACATTATCAAGAATTTTCTTAAGTTGCTGAATTGTTATTTTTATATCCAAGTCTTTTTCTATTTTCAATTTAATATTTCTCAATGACCAATTCTTTGATAAATAACTATATTTTTTGATTGCTTTAATAGTTTCTTCGTCTAATTCTTTGCTTCCTTTTTCAATAATGTGAACTTTTGTTTCTGGATTTTTTGGTGATTCACTTTTTCCTGATAATAATTCAACAGTGCTTGGTGTTTTAGGTGAGCTTAATTTTTCTGATTTATATGAAGAATCTGTGTTTTCACTTGTTTCTGGAGTATCATCTTTCACAATTCTTTTCTTCGTTTTTTTAGTTTTCTCCTTATTTCTCCAAATCAACTCAACTCCATTTACAGTATTCATCCAGCCTTCTATCTCAATCTCTCCCTGATGAACTTTCAAATGATGTTCTGGACATAAAACAACCAAATTTCCTTTGTGATTTTTATGATAAAAATCAATAGTATCATTACAATCTGCAAATTTCTGACTGTTCACATGGTGGACTTCTAATCTACAGCCCATTCTCAAAAACTCACCTTCTGTTTCTTTTTCGCAACTAATTTCTTTTTTGCTTACAGTTGAATTAATTCTTGAACATATTTCGCATTTATCCACATAAACATCTGAATTATAACTACTCTTTTTAGTTGAAATTATTTCAGTTTCATCAATATTTAGTAATTGTCTTCTAACTTTTTTAGCCAGGTTTAAGAATTCATCATTTTCAACAATGTGTTCTGCCACTTCTAATCCATATAATTTTCTTCCAATTCCTTCGTATATTTTTCTTCCAAATATAAGTTTACCATTTTCAAATGTTAAATCAATATAAAAATGTCTTAAATTTTTACAATCTTTAACCACATCAATTTCATGTAATTTATGTAAATGAGTTGCAAACAAAAAGTTTGTTTTCTTTTCACATAAAATGTGCACTGCACTACTTACAATACTTAATGCAGAATGTATTTCAGTTCCTCTACAAATTTCATCACCTAATATTAAAGACCTTTCATTTGCATATTGCAGAATAGTTCTCAATTCAGTCATTTCCAGAGCAAAACTACTTAAACCACGAAAGATATTATCATTTCCCATTATTCTAGTATACAATGTCTTGAATGGATAATAAATAAATTCCTCTGCTGGAACAAATAAACCCATTTGAGCCATTATTGTAGCCAATCCAACAGCTTTTAATAAAGATGATTTTCCTCCTCCATTTAATCCGTATAACAAAATTCCAGTACTATCAATTTCAACATCATTTGGTATATAAAGTGTATCAAGATTAATTTTTTCAATAATTGGGTGACGTAATCCTTTTGCTTTCAAAAAACTATTTTTTTTAATTTGAATTTGAGGCCTTTTATAGGAATTATCTCTGGATATTTTACCCATACTAATTGACATATCAATTGTGGAAATAAATCTTACGATAGATGTGAACACCTGGTGGAATTCTTGATAAGTATTTTCACACCATTTTATAAAACAATCGCGGACTTTATCCCCAATGTCAATTTCATATTTTTCAAGTCTTTTATTTGTATCTTCTAGTTCTTTGCTCATAATTCGGCAAATATTTGCTCCCGAACTTTTCATTTCATAGTTTGAGGTAATTTTTTTAGCCAGGTTTTTTCCTCTTGTTGTGGTAGTTTTTAGAAAATAACCATCTCTTTCATTATGGTCAACTTTAACGCTATCATCCAAATCCAGAAGTTTACTTAATTTTTTTGCTTCATTTTCAAAAAATGTCATATCTGAAATAATCCTCTCCTGGATTGTATCTAATTCTGGAATTATTCCAATTTTGAAAAATGACTGATTAATATTATTTAAACAAAATGTCGCCATTATACCCAAATTAAATGTATCATAATACCTATAATAAAATTCCAGAAATCTATCAACCTCAGAAACCACAAAAACATCAATAAAATTATTTTCTTCCTCAGTAAAATCTTCTCTGGATAATTCTATAATTGTTTTAATTGCATCTATTGAAGACTCAAATGATGCCATTTCATGCGGTAATAAATACCCAATAGTCATTTTCCTAAAAAATCTCTCCAAATCTATAACCATACTCAACAACTTATCATACTTTTTCCATAATTCTTTGTCAATAATTTTTTGCAACGTATCATATTTTCTTTCCAATACTGAATGACTTACAATCGGATTTAACATCCAGTTTTTCAACGCTCTTTTACCCATAATAGTTTTAGTACAATTGATAATATCAAATAACGATTTTGCATTACCAATACTACCGTCACAAACCACATTAAGCTGGTAAAGAGTATTGTTATTTAAAATTAGATGTTTTTTTTCTTCCCATTCTCTAGGAGTATTTAATGAACGTAAAATTCTATCATCATGGTCATAAATAAAATCAAGACACAACATTAATGATAATAAAGATAGTTGCTGGAATTCCATATTTAAATATTCAATCGCTGATAACATACTCTCATTTGGAAATACTTTTTGTAATATTTTATTTTGATAAGATAATTTGAAATAATCTGGCTTTAAATCACGTATATAGAATTGATGACGATACAATTCCAGATGTTCTTTGATATCATTAAATGGTAAATTTTCACAATACTGGATATTTATAACAATTTCTTTTGGGTCAATAGCCTCCATAAATCTATATACTTCTTCCAAAACAACTTCATAGTCATTAACAATTGTTTGATAAAAAATGCCGTCTCCAGTAGTTAAATCATATGCACACATTCCAACACCCAAACTTTTTTGTCCAGATGTTTCGAAGAACATTGCAAGAATATAATTATTATCACTTTTATATTCATCAGCAATATAGGTGCTTGGGGATAAAACTTTTGTTAGTGCTCGGTCTGGATTTGGGGGAATAGAAGTTTGTTCAACAAAAACGATTGTGAATCCATTATTAATTAGGGTTTTAATATGTTTTTCAGAATGTGCGGTAGGAACGCCTACAAGTAGGGGATTTTTTCTGGAATTTTCGAGTATTTTTTTATTTTTTCTGGTAATTGCAATATTTAATATTTCACTTATTCTTTTGGGTTGTCCAACTTTTTCTTTTTCGTTGTCAACACCATAAAGCTCATAAAATGTTCCATTTTCATAGAAAACTATTGTATTTTTTCCGTATTTTTTTTCTGCGTTTATCTGGTATTGCAGATATTCATCTATCATGGTAGAGCTTCCAGGTTTTTTATGACTTGACATTTTTCGCTTACTTAAAAAGAGAAAACTTTTTAAGTATTAATTTTTCAATTTAAGTTTCACCTCTTTCTCAAATTCATCAACAAGATTTTTAAACATTTGATATTGGAGAGGTTTTTCTTTACCGAATATTTCCTTCATTGGATATTTGAATGGTTTTATGACTAATGATTTCTGGAATTTTTCATATTCTGATGTTTTAAAATAATTTTCTAACTTTTTAGTGATTATATCATATTGCATAATAAATTGTTTGTGTAAATTTGATACAAAATTTTTATCATTCTTCTTCATTTTTTCAAATTCTTTTTCAACATATTTTTCAATATCTTTTTGTTTTATTTTTTGTTCGCTAAATTTTCTATAGAATTCATCATTTACTATACTAATTCTTAAATAACTATTAAATATATTAGGTATGTTATTTTTATCAAAGAAGTCGAGTATTTTTGCTTCGATAATACATGATAATATGTTAATATCTTCAGATGTTAAATTTAATGATGAATTGTTATTTTCGAGAATTTTTAAAATAAATATGTATTTACATAATTTATCAAAGTTAACCATTTTATCATTATAAATAACAACTTTATTTTTTTCAGAATTGAATTTAACAATCTTTAATTTCATTAATTCATATAAGCGATAAAGTTTCAATAAAAATAATAATGAATAATCATCTATAACAACATTATTAGGATAATTAAAGAAAATTAAATGGTCAGTTTTATCATTAAGTAGACATAATCTGTGTTTAAAGTAATTTTTTGTTGCAAAAGTAATGGAAAGGTTGCTAATATTATTAAGATAATTTGGTAATTTAATAAAGTTATATTCTGGGTTATTTTTTTCCTTAAATATTTTACAAAAATTATTATCAATTGGAAATATATTATTCATATTTATAAATGAGAAATAAATTTGGTTGTTACCAACAATATCTACAACCACTGCCAGCGCAAACACAATCAACAAGAGGTTTGGTTTCATACCTTTGTTTTTTTACAATATTGAATCCGTAATTTTCTCTTGTAATAGTCTTACGCTTGTTTGGTATTTCATTGTTAAATATTTCAAAAATCATGTTATCTTTGTTTTGTTTGTAGTTAGGTGTATATTGCAAAATATTTTTAAAATCATTATCTTTTTTGTTATCATTCTTATTATTTTCAATTTTATTTTCAAAATAAATTTTGTCAAAATTGTTGATAAAAATATCGGAATTTACAGCTGGTGAAACAATGTTTAACATTGTACAATAATTAGTTCTTGAACAGATAATAACAAATATTCTTGTAATTTTTACTATCACTATTTTCGTATTGTCATTTTACGAAGTAAAATGACTTCGGACCCGTAAAGGGCCCTCAGTTCGGGCGAAGCCCTCACAATCTAAATTTTAACTTGCGAACAAATAAAATTGTAGCTTGTGAGCATGGCCATGCCATGCGAACTGAGGACCCTTTACGGGTCCGAAGTTAAATTTTTAGGGGCTTGCCCCTAAAAATTTAACAATACATGGACATAGGCGCAGATGAAGTTGTAAGTTCAGATTTTTTTTTCTTATTTTGTAAATACATTTTGAAGGCAGTTTCAATATCATTGTATTGCACTATTTTGTCATTATTTTTAATAAAAATTCTGTTTTTAGCATATGCTAATTTACAGAAGTGAGTAAAATTTTCCAAGTCTCCACCATTAAACTTGAAGTGTTCTCTATTATCATTAATAAAATCCTCTATCATTTTTTCCTGTTTATTGTCAATCTTCCAGCTGTTTTTATTCAATATAAATTGAAATATCTGGCATAACTCCTTATGTGTATATTCCTCTATTGAAAATCTATATGGAAAACGTCTTTCTAATCCAGAATTAAATCCAAAAAATGACTTTTCCAAATCTTCTTTATATCCAGCTATAATACATATAAAATCACCTTTTCCTTCCGTCAAATTTTGATTTAACGTATCAATACATTCCTTAGCAAAGCTATCCTTTTTTTCTTCATTTCCCAGAGCATATGCCTCATCTATAAGTAATACCCCGCCTTTTGCTGAATCAATTACTTCCTGTGTTTTTCTAGCAGTTTGTCCTAAAAATCCAGCAATTAAATCACTTCTTCTTGCAACAACTACTTTCGCCTCTTTTATAATACCTAAATTTGCATAAATATCAGCCAAAATATTTGCTAATTCTGTTTTACCACATCCAGGAGGCCCTTCTATACATGTGTGTAACATATGGGGAAACTGGGGTTCAATATTTTGAAGAAAAAATACAAGTTGGTTGAAAATATTATTTTTAATAGAATCCATGCCAATAAGACTATTTAATTTGTCCAGAGGAGAATAAAGATTTAATAAATGATTTTGAGCAAGAGAGATATTTGTTAGTTCAAATTTTTCAACTTCAATTCCCAGAAGTAGTAAGTCATCAAGATTTTCAACTTTTCCAATCCATTCTTTTTTAGGTCTATTCTCTTGAAGTATTTTTTCATTTTTGAGAATTCTCTTCCGGAATGAGGGTTCTTCTTCAGGCTCTCCTTCTCTATGATGTTCCGGATGCAGTCCTGGATATCCAGGATGAGGTCCAGGATAAGGTACAGGATGTCTTATGGGCATGTATTGAGGAGGTTCTTCAGGATAATATTCTGGAAAATAATGAGGGTCATATTCTGGACCAATATAGGGAGTTCCATCTTCACAGAAATAACTATCTCCAGGCATTTCTGGCTCATAATATACTGTTAATTCCTCTTCTGGAATAAATATTTGTCTGGTTGGTTTTTTAGAAGAATATCCGCCTAAATCGATATATTTTTTTTTCAAATTCTTTTTAGGATTGATTGGTTTCATTAAATTTATAAACTTCAAAAATATAAATTTCGATAAAATAAATAAACGCACTAAAAAATTCTATCTTCGTGGTGTCCTATAACCCTCCTCCCTTCCATAACCTGAAGTACCAAGAGGAGCCGCTGAATCCCATCTGGAATATTTTTTACTTGTTGCTGGCGTATTTCTTTGACGTAAAGGTGTTTGAGAATACCAACTTGTACCAGGTGTTGAATATTTACTAGATGTCCCAGGAGTAGAATATTGAGCAGTTCTTGGAGTAGAATATTTACTAGATGTCCCAGGAGTAGAATATTGAGCAGTTCTTGGAGTGGATGAGTAACTTTGAGGTCTGGGAGTAGGAGTATATGGTTGCTCACCATACCAAGATGAAGCAGATGGGGTTTCATTATTAACGATACTTTTAACATAATTTTCAATATTGAGATTAAATTTGTTGTTATTATTATTAAAACCTGGTTGATTCATTTTTTCAACAAAGAAAGAGTTTTCATGAACAATAATTTCTTTTTCTGGAATAATTTTTCCATATTCAATTGCTTTATTAAATGTTTTTGTTTCATCTTTTATTAAATTTTTAATAACTTCTTTTATAAATTTATCTGAATTCTTTTCAATTATAACAAATTCAGTGCAACAATTTAATAAATTATAAAATATTTCTCTTATTGTTTGCAAGTTAGTTGAAATATTTAATTGAGATGCTTGATATGCTCTGGCATTAGTACCTTCATGGTCTCTTTCAACTTCCTGGAATAATAATTCGATTTCATTTTTTTCTATAACACCTTTTAATAAAAATACACCAATTCTTTTATAAATTTCAAATTCAAATGTGCTTCTAATAACATTTTTTCTATTTCCAGTAGGGTTTTTACTTTCAATCGAAACGTCTTTGTTAGGGTCTAGAAATTTTGTATATAACCCAAAATCTGAACTGAATGAAGTTTTTATTTCAATTGTGTCTGCTATATTTTTTTTATCATTACGAAATTTTAATTCAACACCATCTCCACATTGTGGCAAATGAATTGAAACAATATTTCCCATTCCAAATGTATAAAATGATTCTATAAATAAAGATGATACATCTGAAATACTTAATTTTACATTTTGTAATTTATATGCATATTCATGACAAACTTTTGTAATCATATTAACAATAATTCTGGATATGTCATCGTTTTTTCTTAAAACATTTTTAAAATTATCAGATTCTAATACAGTTCGGAATATTTGAAAATATGTTTTAAGATAATTATCCAAGCGGTCAGTATTTATTCGACCACTATTTACTGGAGGATTAACTTGATTATATAATAGGTATTTTAATTTATTTATATTATTGTTATTTCTATTTTCATATTCATTAAAAACTTCATAAAAATTATCAAGTACATTTTTTAGAATACCATTTCTATAAAATATACCTGTTGAAAATTGCATCATCATTTGAATAATATCATCACTATAACCTAAATCAAATCTGTTAAGTAATTTTTTAACCTCTCTCAATTTATTATTATTGTTGTATTGTTGTTTTTTAGTGGGTGTTGTTGGAATATTTTGTTTTTTTCTTTTTTGGGGTGTTGAAGGTGTATTCATATAATTATAATGAGATAAAAAATGATAGTGATAATAACAAAATAGATAGAATATATCTTAGTCTAATGGCTTGTCTTGGTGTTGGAAACACTCTCAGTAAATTTTACAATGATTATGTAACCAAAAGTAATAAAAACGTTACATATGAAGAATTCATTGAAAAAATTTTGGAAGATTTTGTAGAAAGATGTCGGAAGAATGATTATGATAGTTTAACAAAATTAATCAAACTTTATGACATTAATTCTCAAACTCTATTTGACAATGAAACAATTCTTCACTTAGTTTGTCAGTATGATAAGAAAGGTGAGGGAGTAGAATTTATTAAGAAGAATTTCAGACCATCGCAAGTTTTAAAAATGTGCAAGAATACACATGAATGTGGTAATACTGTTTTTCACAGTTCTGCACACAATTGTAACAACATAAAAATGTTGAAATTTTTATTTAAGATTTATGGTAAAAAGGATTTTATGCAAATGAAGAATGCATTTGGCATGACACCTTATGAAATTGCAGAAAAAAAAGGAGGAATGAAATGGTGCAAAAAAATACTCAAATTTATTGATAATTAGAAATCATCAACTAATTCCAGAGTATCTCCTTCATCAGCTTTTCTATATTCTCCGACCCTATTTTCAAAAAAATTCGCTTTTGGTCTTAAGCTAATTAATTCCATGAATTCAAAAGGGTTATCTGTTCCGTATTTCTTTTCATAACCAAGTTGACTTATTAATCTATCTGCTACAAATTCCAGATATTGTGACATTAAATCAGAATTCATTCCAATTAAACTACATGGCAAAGCCTCAAGAATAAATTCTTTTTCAATCTCCAAAGCCTCATCTATCAATTCATAAATTTCATACTCTGGCAATTTATTATCAAGCATTTCATACAATAGAACTGCAAAATCAGTGTGCATTCCTTCATCTCTGCTTATTAATTCATTGCTGAAAGTTAATCCTGGCATTAAACCTCTTTTTCTAAGCCAGAATATTGCGCAAAAACTTCCAGAAAAAAAGATACCTTCAACTGCAGCAAAAGCTACAAGTCTTGTTGCAAAAGAAGATCTGGAATCTCCAATCCATTTAAGCGCCCATTGCGCCTTTTTAGTAATTACTGGAACTGTTAATGCAGCCTGAAATAACAAATTTTTCTCTTTTTCATCTTCAGCATAATTATCAATTAAAAGACTGTAAGTTTCGCTGTGAACTTGTTCAATAAAAATTTGGTAAGAATAAAATGCTCTGACTTCTGGAATTTGAATTTCTGACATGAATCTTTCAGCCAAATTTTCCATAACAATACCGTCACTTGCAGCAAAAAATGCTAATACATATTTTATAAATCTCCTCTCATTTGCATTTAACTTCTCCCAATCATTTTTATCTCTGGATAAGTCAATTTCCTCTGGTCTCCAAAAAGTTGCTGTTGCATCCTTGTATTTTTTAAATAATTTTGAATATTTAATTGGAAAAAGTACATGGCGGTTCTGATTTGGTTCGAGCAATATTTCCATCCGATAAATATTCTAAATATTTTTATTTCAAAACTCCTACTTTTTTATTTTTTGTCATCAATAAAAATATTTTTTTAAAAAATATTGTTTTTTATTTAACAATAAATATTGTTAAATACATAAATTATTAATTATCTGGATATTTTAGAAAAGGTGCGTTTAGATATTTAGAGGTAATCGCATTCAGCAGCGATATATTTTTCATTTTGAAAAATAATTTTGAAAGGCTTCCCACAGCCGTAAATTGAGTTTTCCTGGATATATTTTTCGCATATATCTTTTGGACAATGAGGGTTAATTTGTTCGTTATTTTGTTTGAAAACTGCATGTCGAAAGATGCAGCAATTAAGTTCAAAAATAATTACTGGATTTTTACAATGCGGACATTCAACAATAATTTCGTTCATTCGTATAATATTTCCCAGTTTTTTAATTTTGGCATTAGTAGCATGTCAATAAATATGTTAGAATCATTTTCATTTTTTGCAGTTCTATTTTTATCTTTTCTGGAATATGCATGTAAATAAACTTTATTTTCTTTTAATAAATTTTTAACTTGTAAATGGTAAATAAACAGAGCAACACTATTTTCAATTAAATGAATTTCTCTGGCTTCTTCAATCACTTTTAAAACATCAAAAAAATTTGATAGGTTATGTAAATTTATGGTATTTTCTAATTTTTGAATATATTCGTTTTTAATTGTATGAGGTTCGTAGTGACAAATAACGTCGTATATTTTATTTTCTAGATTAAGTTTGTTAAAAAGAATATTTTCTTTTTCTGGATTTCTTTTAAAATAAAAATATTGAAATTTAATTTCCTTTGACAATCCAGATGCCAGATAAAATGCCGTTGAATTATTTTCTAATTTTAGACATTCATCTGTGAATATTTGAACTGGGGTTTCAGTCATTTTTGGTGTTATATCAATGTATTCTTTTGAAACATTAAAATACTTTCCAATTTTATTTTTATGTGAAAAAAAATTATTTGTAAATAAAAAATGTTTAATTGGCTCATGATATATCATTAAATTTAATTCGTCATATTCATCTTTATTTTCAACATATCCAGGAAATATTTCAACACGATTTTCATCGATGAATAATTCAGAAATATTTGGTGTTTTTGAAACTAAATAAATTTTATTATAAAATTTTAATAAATATCTTATTAATCCGTTATAAGAAATCCAGTCACCGATTGCGTCATATCCTATTATTATTAATCTCATAAATTTTATTTATTAAGAAAGTTTAAAGTATCTTCAATATTTGTGGAGTATCCTTCATTAATAATTTCTGGAATTTTTTCTACGTCTTCCATTGTCAATTTTTTCAAATCAATTTCTAATTCATGAAAATCATCTAATTTTTCAAATTTTTGAAATTTATTAACAAATGTTGCTGGAACAATTGAAATAATTCTCGTCATTATTTCTAATATATCACTTGTTGGTTCCATAAGATTATGAAATTTTCTGGATATTGATAAGATAATAAGTCTATCTTCATTAAATAATTTATTGCATTCCATTATAGCATTTGTGATGCAAACACCACCATCAATTTGTCCATTTTTAACTTGAAATAATCCAGGAATACAACATGACCAACTAACTATTTCAGCAACATTTGATGAATGTTTATTTCCATTAAATTTATTTGGAAGTTTGAGTAAATTTGGGTGATTAGTGAAAATATTTATTGATAAATCTTTTATACTAACTGTTTTAAGAACTAGTGTTCTATTTGCAGGAATATTTTTTAAATCAAAATCAAGATATTCTTTGAAAATTTCTTTCATTTTATTTTTATATTTGGGTAATTGGATTTCGTTTTTTTCAAATATATCACTACCTCTTTTTTCAAATATTTCAATTAAAAATTTTATAATTTTTGTCGATTTACTCTTAATTTTTTGGTTTCTTTTGATAAAATCAATATTTTTTTTATCATTCAATATTTTTTCTTTTTAATCAA
>Ga0194123_10002872_pt1 | contig 21642 bp, 18 predicted proteins | sample TA2MahsurfametaG_5_FD_155479 | JGI IMG/M metagenome (GOLD analysis project Ga0194123, IMG submission 155479) | Freshwater microbial communities from Lake Tanganyika, Tanzania - TA2015023 Mahale A surface | ecosystem: Environmental > Aquatic > Freshwater > Lake | place: Tanzania: Lake Tanganyika... | reverse complement strand
GGTGTCGGCCCGGTGGTCGCCAACATGGTGCGCGAGGCGCACGGCTACAAATATCACTGGGCGGTCGCCGACTACCTGCAGCGAGCTGCGCGTCACATCGCCTCGAAAGTCGATGTCGATCAGGCCTATGCCATGGGCCAGGCTGCGGTGGAGCTTGCGGTAAAGGGTCACAACGCCGTGATGCCGATCGTGGTCCGCAAGTCCTCGAACCCCTACCGGTGGACGGTGGGGCACATCGAGCTCGCCAAGGTCGCCAACGTCGAAAAGAAAGTGCCGCGCGACTTCATCACCGCCGACGGTTTTGGCATCACCGAAAAATGTCGGCGTTATCTGCTGCCGCTGATCGGCGGCGGCGATCCGCCGCCCTACAAAGACGGGATGCCCGTCTACGTCAAACTCAAGGGCGTAGCGGTGCGCAAGAAGCTGCCGCCGTTCAAGGTCTGAAGCGGCGCCCCGCGAGCGGCCGGGGCACCGATCTTGCTGTGCTATATTTCGGCGCCTTTTTGATTACGAATTCTTTCAGGGGGACTACTCACGATGGACGTTAATCTCTGGCTCTGGATCGCCGTGGGCGCCGGGGCAATTGCGGTCATTTACGGCGCGGTTTCGGCCGCCGCGATCAACGCCCTGCCTGCTGGCAATGCACGCATGCAGGAAATCGCCGCCGCTGTGCAGGCGGGTGCCGAGGCCTATCTCAGTCGTCAGTACACGACCATCGCCATCGTCGGCGTTGTCCTCTGCATCGTGCTCGGCCTCGCTCTCGACTGGGTCACCGCGGGCGGCTTTGCCGTCGGTGCCATCCTTTCGGGTCTCGCCGGCTTCATCGGCATGAACGTCTCGGTCCGCGCCAACGTGCGGACCGCAGAAGCGGCGAGCAATGGCCTCAATGCCGCGCTGCAGGTCGCCTTCAAAGGCGGTGCAGTGACCGGCATGCTGGTCGTGGGTCTCGGCCTGCTCGGCGTCGCCGGGTATTACCTTGCCGTACGCGGCATGGTCGGTGACGAACATGCGTTGCGCTCGCTGGTGGGCCTCGCTTTCGGCGGCTCGCTGATCTCCATCTTCGCGCGTCTTGGCGGCGGCATCTTCACCAAGGGTGCGGACGTCGGCGCCGATCTCGTCGGCAAGGTCGAAGCGGGCATCCCCGAAGACGATCCGCGTAACCCCGCGGTCATCGCCGACAACGTCGGTGACAACGTCGGCGACTGCGCCGGCATGGCGGCCGACCTCTTCGAAACCTACGCGGTCACGCTGGTTGCCACCATGTTGCTCGGCGGTCTGATGCTCGCCAGCAGCGACGGTGCCGCGGTGATGTACCCACTCGCCCTCGGCGCAGCGTCCATCGTCGCCTCGATCGTCGGCACTTTCTTCGTGAAGGTCAGCGACGGCGGCAAAATCATGAACGCGCTCTACAAGGGTGTGATCGTCTCGGGCGTCATCTCGGCCATCGCCTTCTGGTTCATCACCGAAGCGCTCATGCCCGACAACTTCATGGGCATGTTCGGCTGTACGCTGATCGGCCTCGCGCTCACCGCAGCGATGATCGTGATCACCGAGTACTACACCGCGACCGAGTACAGCCCGGTGCGCAAGGTGGCCGAGGCCTCACAGACGGGTCACGCCACCAACATGATCGCGGGTCTCGGCGTGTCAATGAAATCAACCGCGCTGCCCGTGCTCGCCGTGTGCGCCGCGATCTGGGGTGCGTACTCGCTCGAGGGACTCTACGGTATCGCGATCGCTGCGACCGCCATGCTGTCGCTGACCGGCATGATCGTGGCGCTCGACGCCTACGGCCCGATCACTGACAACGCCGGCGGCATCGCCGAGATGTCGGGTCTCGACAAAAAGATCCGCAACATCACGGATCCGCTCGACGCAGTGGGCAACACCACCAAGGCGGTCACCAAGGGTTACGCGATCGGCTCGGCCGGTCTCGCGGCACTCGTGCTGTTCGCCGACTACACCCACAAGCTCGAAGACGCGGGCAAACTGGTCGACTTCTCGCTCTCCGATCCGGCGGTAATCATTGGTCTCTTCATCGGCGGTCTCGTGCCCTACCTGTTCGCCGCCATGGCGATGGAAGCCGTGGGTCGCGCGGCAGGCTCGGTGGTGACCGAGGTGCGTCGTCAGTTCCGCGAGATCAAGGGCATCATGGAAGGCACGGCGAAGCCGGACTACTCCAAGGCCGTCGATCTGCTGACCAAGGCCGCGATCAAAGAAATGATCGTGCCCTCGTTGCTGCCGATCCTCGTGCCGGTGGTGGTGGCGTTCGGTCTGAACGCGCTGATGGGCCCGGGTGAAGGCATCAAGGCCCTCGGCGGTCTGCTGATCGGCACCATCGTGACCGGTCTCTTCGTCGCCATCTCGATGTGCACGGGCGGCGGCGCCTGGGATAACGCCAAGAAGTACATCGAAGAAGGCCACTTCGGCGGCAAGGGTTCCGACGCCCACAAGGCGGCGGTCACCGGCGACACCGTGGGCGATCCGTACAAGGACACCGCGGTCCGGCCATCAACCCGCTCATCAAGATCATCAACATCGTGGCACTGCTGCTGGTGCCGCTGCTCTAAGACAGCAAAACGCGCTCTCGGGCGAAGAAAAGCCCCGGCAAATGCCGGGGCTTTTTTTTGGTGTGCGATCCGCGCAGGTCAGTCGCGCAATCGCTCGAGGGCATCGGCCGCAGATCGACCAAACCGCCGTGCAAGACGGCGAGCAAGATCATGATCGAACGCGCTACCGACCACCCATACGATCTGCCGCGCATCCTCGAGATCGATCGGGCCGCCGGCATGGCATTTCATGGCAACGAAATCTTCCGCACTGACAAATCGCAAACTTCGTCCATGAAAGTCCAAGTGCTTGGCACGGGCAAAGGCGAGGGGATCCATGCCCTGGATTCCGCTCAACAATTCGACGCGATTGTTTGCAGCATCGGTCACCACCAGCATTGCGGCGATCGGATCGTCCGCGTCACCGCGTCGCAGTTCGGTCTGATAACCGCTGGCTCGTAGCCGTTTTGACAATGCATCCAGATGGGACGCGCGGACACCGAGCAGCAAATCGGCGTCGGTCGTGGCGCGAATCACGCCATGGAAAGCAGCAGCCATGGCACCGATCACGAGATGATCGGCACCGAGGTCATCAAGGATCGCTGCAATATCGATCATCAGCAGCGCCGACTCGCCACCCGCACGCCGCAGCGCGCGACTCATGACGATGCTCGGGTCATGACGGCGCTCGGTTCACAGCGGCGCTCTGCGCTTGCTCGCCAACGCAGGTCGCGGCGCGGGTTCCGCAGATCGACGCGACGCCTCGCCTGCCGTGCGTAGCGCGGCAAGCAAGCGGTTGTGTTCGATAAAGGCCTCGAGTCGCTCGGTCGGTGAACGACGCCGAATGTTTTCGAGCAGCGCGAGTTTCGCGTGGTCGGCGACTTTCGAGGGATTGAGCCGCTGCCCGAGCCTTGGGCTCGGGCCCGGACCCGGTCCCGAGGCCAGGAACACGCCGGCCTCTCGGGCATCGAGTCCCGTCTGCAGAGACAGCGGCAATCGCAGACGGACCGCCACGCGAATCAGCAACTCGACAGTAAGCCCCTCCACCCTGCCGTTGATGATGCGACTCAAGGTTGGCTGCGGCAGCTGCAAGCTCGCTGCCGCCGCGGTTTGGGTTTGCCCCGAAGCGCCGACCGCCCGCGCGATCTGCAAGGCGAGGTCGCTGCGTAGCGCAAGCAGGGTTTGCTGCTCCATTGCCGAAATGGGTGCTGAAGTCGAGTTCATAGCGGAAATACTATAACTATTTCGAATTACATATAAATTGGATTGCAGCGTATCGCCTAAAAAATCTTGCCGGGCTCGCCGATGCGGGTTCGATAGGCGCCGGGTGGCTCCTGCGGCGAATCGAGATCGCGCGGCGGAATCTTCACGTTGGGGTCGGGAACCAACAGCCGCCAGGCATCGCCAGGGTTGCGGGCGCCCCAGAAGAGGCCACCAAGTCCCGCGGGGATCTGTTTGCGATCAGGGATTTCGTCGGGTTTGCGCCGCCCCCGCACGATGACTTCATCGATATCGGACGGCAGCGCCGTGAACCAGTCACGCGGCGCCATGAAACTGCGCAGCTTGCCGAGCCGCAGATCGAGCGGGCGCGACTCAGCCACTGGGACCTCGGCCAGCGCCGAATCGGCTGCGGTGGCCTCAGCTGCAGGGCGCTCGACCCCAGGCGGGCCGCCCTGCGGCGGGGCGGCCGCCAGCCCCGCGGGCAAGCCCAGAAGCGCTGCCACAAAACAAGCTCTTGAAATGGCCGTTGGGACGGCTAATCTAGCTTTCCATCCCTTCCCGTTTGGAGCGCGCCACGTGCGCAAGCTCATTCCTCGTCTTTGCAGTCTGCTTTTGACCGTCACTGTCGTCTGCATGGTGCCGATGGGTCTCGCTGCCGAAAAGGCCGCGACCGCCAAGGCCACACAGTCTTCCAGACTTGCGGCGCCAGAGAAAGTGACCTCGGTCGAAGGCATCACGGAATACCGCCTGGCCAACGGGCTGCGCGTGCTGCTCTTCCCGGATCCGTCCAAGTCCACCATTACCGTCAACATTACCTACCTCGTGGGCTCGCGCCATGAAGGCTACGGCGAAAGCGGTATGGCGCACCTGCTCGAGCACATGGTGTTCAAAGGCACGCCGCGCTTTCCAAACATCCCTCAGGAACTGACGACGCGCGGTGCGCGACCGAACGGCACCACTTGGTACGACCGCACCAACTACTTCGAAACGTTCGCCGCGACCGACGACAACCTGCGCTGGGCGCTCGATCTCGAAAGCGACCGCATGATCAATTCCTTCATCAAGGAAGAGGACCTGCGCAGCGAATTCTCGGTGGTGCGCAACGAGTTCGAGTCCGGCGAGAACGACCCCTCGGGCGTATTGCTCGAGCGCGTCATGTCCACCGCCTACCTCTGGCACAACTACGGCAAGTCGACCATCGGTTCGCGCGAGGACATCGAGCGCGTGCCCATCGACAACCTGCGTGCGTTCTACAAGAAGTATTACCAGCCCGATAACGCGGTGCTCACCATCGCCGGCAAGATCGACGAGGCCAAGACCATCGGCTGGGTCAACGAGTTCTTTGGCAAGATCCGGCGGCCGTCGCGCGTCCTGCAGCCGACCTACACGGTCGAACCCGTGCAAGACGGCGAGCGCCACGTGGTGCTGCGCCGCGTCGGCGACGTGCAGGTGACCGCGGCGGGCTATCACATTCCGCCGGGCGGTCATCCGGACTTTGCCGCCGTGCAGGTGCTCGCCGATGTACTCACCAACGAGCCCTCGGGCCGCTTGTACAAGGCGCTGGTCGAGAGTGGCAAGGCCAGCAGCGTTGGCGGCTTCGCCTTCGGTCTCAAAGATCCGGGCTACATGTATTTCGCCGCCGAAGTGCTGAAAGACAAGCCGGTGGCCGATGCCACGCAGATCATGTTGTCGGTGCTCGACGGCATGAAGTCGGCGCCGGTCACCGAGGACGAAGTGCAGCGGGCCCGCAACAAGTTCCTGCGATTCTTTGAGCAGACCTACAACAACAGTGATCGCGTCGGTCTCGGTCTTTCCGAGTTCATCGCCAAGGGCGACTGGCGCTTGTGGTTCTTGTCGCGCGATCAGATGGAAAAAGTCACGGCCGCCGACGTCAACCGCGCAGCGATGGCTTATCTCAAGCCCGCCAATCGCACCACGGGTCTGTTTGTTCCCGAGGCGACGCCGGATCGTGCGGCGATCCCGCAGCCGCCCGACCCGGCCGTGGTCCTCAAAGATTACAAGGGCAAGCAGGCGCTGAAGCAGGCCGAAGTCTTCGACCCCTCACCTGCCAACATCGTCTCGCGCACTCGCTCCGAAACCTTCCCGGGCGGCGCGGAATACAGCTTTCTTGCCAAGTCGACCCGCGGCAGCTCGGTCAACGTGACGATGACGCTGCGCATCGGCAGCCTCGCCTCGCTCGAGGGCAAGGCGACGGTCGCCGAACTCACGGCAGCCATGCTGCGTCGCGGTACCAAGAGCCGCAGCTTGCAGCAGATCAACGACGAGCTCGACAAGCTCAAGTCGTCGGTTGGCATCGGCGGTGGTGGTCAGAGCGTCAATGTGAACATCACCTCGACCCGCGAGAATCTCGTGCCCACACTCGAGATCGTCAGCGACATCCTGCGTAATCCGGTGTTCCCGGATGCCGAGCTCACCAAGCTGCGGGACGAAGTGATTGCGGGCATCGAGCAGCAGCGCAGCGAGCCGCAGGCCATCGCCGTGCTCGAGGTCAATCGCATCACCTCGCCGTACCCGGCCAACGATTTCCGTCGCACGCTCGGCTTCGATGAGCAGGCGACGGCGGTCAAGGCGGTCACGGCGGCCGATCTGCGCAAGTTCCACGCCGATTTCTATGGCGCTGGCAAAGCGACGGCGGCCGTGGTCGGTGACTTCGACGAAAGCATGGTGCGCGCAGCACTCGGCGACATCCTCGCGGGTTGGACCGCGAAGCAATCGTACGAGCGTGCGGTGTCGCCATTCTTTGATGTGCCCTCGGTCATCCGCAAGGTCAACACGCCGGACAAGGCGAATGCCGTGATGATCGCGGGGCTCAACTTGCCGCTGCGTGATGACGATGCCGACTATCCCGCGCTCGTCATGGCCAACTACATGCTGGGCGGTGGCTTCCTCAACTCGCGGCTCGCGGTGCGCATCCGCCAGAAAGAAGGCATCAGCTATGGGGTGTCGTCGTTCCTGACTGCCGACCCGCTCGACAAGGACGGCAACTTCGGCACGTTCGCGATCTACAACCCGCAGAACTCCGAGCGACTGATCGTGGCTTACCGCGAAGAGCTCGCGAAAATGCTGGGCGAAGGCTTCGCAGCCAATGAGCTCAACGACGCCAAGACCGGCTGGCTGCAAAGTCGCAATGTCAGCCGCTCGCAGGATCGCGAGCTCGTGGGACGGCTCTCAAGCTACCTGTTCCTCGACCGCACGCTCGAGTGGGACGCCAACTTCGAGACGCGCGTAGCGGCACTGACCCTGGCGGACGTGAATGCTGCAGTGAAGCGCTGGATCAAACCCGAGATGATCACGATCGTCGAAGCAGGCGACTTCCAGAAGAAGGCGGCACCCTGATCGTGCCGCAAGACACGCAGCAGTACATCAAAGAAATCTCACCACGGACATACACTGGAGATACATCATGGATAAACGTCACGCTCTGATCATTGCGGCAGTCGGCAGCCTGGTGGCACTCGGGGTTGCCGAGGCCATGGGTCCGAAAGAAGGGATGGAAAAATGCTACGGCGTCGTCAAGGCAGGCAAGAACGACTGCGGCGCCAACGGTCACGGCTGTGCCGGCCAGGCGAAGGTCGATGGCGACAAGAACGAATGGCTGTCGCTCCCCAAGGGCAGCTGCGAGCGCATCGTCGGCGGTAGCCTGCAGCCGGGCGGCTGATGACAGCAGGCTGGATCACCTGCCCGGCCCCGCGCCGGGCAGGGGTCGGCCTGCGCGGCGTGCATCACGCCGATTGGCTTGAGCAGCATCCGCAGTGCGGCTGGCTCGAAGCGCACGCCGAAAATTACTTTGCCGAAGGCGGGCCGCTGCCGGCATTGCTCGAAGATTTGCGTTGCGACTACCCGCTCTCGATCCACGGTGTGGGTCTCGGCCTTGGCAGTGCCGGCCCTCCCGATCGAGCACATCTCGATCGTCTTGCGACCCTCGTCCGTCGCCTCCAGCCCGCAATCGTTTCGGAACATCTTTGCTGGGGCAGTTGGCAAGGCTTGCACTTCAATGATTTGCTGCCCCTGCCCTTCACCGAAGAATCGCTCGAACTGATGTGCGCACGCCTCGGCGAACTGCAAGAGGCGCTCGGTCGGCAAGTACTGATCGAGCATCTCGCAAGCTATGTCGAGTTCGAAGAATCAACGCTCGCCGAAGGCGAGTTTCTGCGTGAGCTCGCGCAGCGCAGCGGCTGCGGACTGCTGCTTGATCTCAATAATTTGCATGTCAACAGCATCAACCACGGCATTGATCCGCTGGCTTTTCTCGAGGCACTGCCCGACGAGGCCATCGGCGAAATTCATTTGGCCGGACATACGCCAGCCGTGGTCGATGGCCACCCCGTACTGATCGATACCCACGGCAGTGCCATCTGCGATGCCGTCTGGGACCTCTATCGCGAGGCGCTGCGTCGCTTCGGGCCACGCCCCACGCTGGTCGAATGGGACACCGATGTGCCGCCGCTTGCGACGCTGCTCGCCGAAGCCGCCAAGGCGGATCGCATCGCCGATGAATGCGTTGCAGCGGCAAGCACTGCGCCAGAGGCAAACGCTGCGCCAGGGGTCAGCGCTGCATCCGCAGTAACGCCATGAGCCGCCATCTCGCCGACATCCAGCAGGAGTTTGCACAAGCGCTGCTGGCAAGCACCGCCCCAGCGGGCCGCCTTGCCATCTACCACAACAATTATCGCGCTAACTTCATCAAAACTTTGACGCTCGCTTACCCGGTCATCGCCCGCATCGTCGGCAGCGATTTCTTTGAGCGCCTTGCCCGACGTTTTCTCGAGCAGCACCCGTCACGCAGTGGCGACCTGCATCACGTCGGCGAAGATTTCGCCGATTTTCTGGCCGCGGGCTTCGCTGCATCCGGCTCGGCCTTCGAATATCTCGCCGACCTCGCCCGCCTCGAATGGGCCTGGGCTCGGGCACTGGTAGCCGCCGAGGCAGCCACCCTGCGAGTCGATGCACTCGCCCAACACCCCCCTGCAGAATGGCCAGCCTTGCGCTTCGAACTGCAGCCGGCCCTCACGCTGATCGCCTCGCCATTCCCCGTACACACCCTGTTCGATGAACATCGGCGAGCTCTGCCGGCGATCACACGGCTCGATGCAGGCGGCGAAGACGTCGCAGTATTGCGTCGGCAGCATCAGGTCGAGGCGCATCGCCTGAGCAGCGCGGAGTACGCGCTTTGGCAGAACTTGCGAGCCGGCCGACCGCTGGAGGTGGCACTCGAGGCAGCACTTGAAAACGCGCTCGAGGCCGATCCGCGGGCTGAGTTCGACCTGACCGCGGCCCTCGGTCGGCTATTTGCCTCGGGTGCGGTGTCGGCGCTTGGCAGTTAGCGCGAAAAGACGTATTTTCCCGGCCCTCGCACGACCCAAGACGGACGCCGATCCATGCAGATGACCGCTAGCGCAACCGAGGCCGCCCGCCATCAGATGGTTCAGCAGCAGTTGCGTGCCTGGGAGGTGCTCGATCAGGGCGTGCTCGAGGTCTTCACGCGCATTCCCCGCGAAGCCTTCATCCCCGAGGCCTATGCCGGGCTGGCCTTTGCCGATGCAGAAATCCCCTTGGGCGGCGGCGACCGTATGCTCGCGCCGAAGGTTGCCGGGCGTATCGTGCAGGCCGTTGATCCAAAGCCTACGGATCGGGTACTGCTCGTCGGTGTGGGCTCGGGTTACCTTGCGGCCTGCCTGGCTGCCAAGGCCTGTAGCGTTCGTGGCCTCGAGGTCCGCGACGATCTCGTCGCCCTTGCCCGGCGCAATCTGCAAGCCGTCGGTGTTCGCAACGTCACCATCGAACAGCGCAATGCTTTCGACGCGGAAGTCGAGAGCGGCGGTGCCTATGACGTCGTCGTGCTCACGGGCTCTCTGGCCGTCCCGGACGCGCGTTTTCAGCGTCAGCTGTCGATCGGCGGTCGCCTGTTCGCCGTCATCGGTACCGGTCTCGTGATGGAAGCGCGACTCCTTGAACGCACGGCGCAAAACGAGTGGCGCAGCACGACGCTCTTCGAAACAGCACTCAAGCCGCTGGTCGGTGCCCCGCAGCCCGAGCGCTTCAGTTTCCAGGGTTGACCAAGGAGGATCACACCATGGTCGAGGAACTGTCTGTCGAATCGCTCAAGGCCCGCATCGATGCGGGTGAGAAACCCTTGGTCATCGATGTGCGCGAGGCTTGGGAGCTCGAGATCTCCAGCCTGCCCTTCGCCAGTCACCTGCCCATGGGACAGGTGGTCGATCGCCTTGGCGAATTCGACCCCGAGGCGCCGATCATCGTCATGTGCCGCTCGGGTGGCCGCAGCCTGCAGATCGGTCGGTATCTCGAAAGTCGCGGATTTCGGTCGGTAGCCAATCTGACCGGCGGAATTCTGGCCTGGGGTGAACGCATAGACCCGTCGCTGCGTCCATACTGACGCCGCGCGGCAATTGCCAGTCCACCCTGCCAGCTGTTATAGTGCTATATAACACCATTGAGGTTTCTATGAAGCGAGCCATCGCGCTCACCCTTGGCCTGCTGCTCGCGTCCACCGGGGCGCACGCCGAGGATCTGAAGTCGGTTTACGAACGGGCGCTCGCCAACGACCCGCAGATTCGCGAGGCCGACGCCCTGCGCCGCGCCGCACGCGAGGCTCGCCCGCAAGCTTGGGCAGCGGTTCTGCCGCAAATTTCCGGGTCGGCGAGCAAGACCAAAGCCGACACCACGAGTTCGGGTCAGTTCCCGCAGGAACAGCGACTGCCGAACGGCCAGACCGTGGTTCTCAATTTCCTGTCCTCGAGCATCTCCAAGCCCGAGACCGACCGCTGGAGCCTCGATCTTCGGCAGAGTCTGATTTCCTGGGATAACTGGGTTGCCATCAAACGCGCGAGCCGGCAGGTCGCGCAGGCCGAGGCCGACTTCCAGGCCGCCGAGCAGCAGCTCATCCTGCGTGTCGCCGATGCCTACTTCAACGTGCTCGCGGCACAAGACACCGTTGAGGCTCAGTCCTCTTCGCTCGAGGCGATCTCGCGTCAGCTTGAGCAGGCCGAGAAGCGCTTCGAGGTGGGTCTGATCGCCATCACCGACGTGCAAGAAGCCAAGGCAGCGCGCGACAGCGCGGCCGCGGCCGTCATCGCCGCGAAGCGCCAACTCGCCTCGGCCGAAGAATTGCTGCGCGAGATCACCGCCGAGAAATATGCCAAGCTCGCCAAGCCCGGCGATGCCATGCCGCTCAAGTCACCCGATCCCGCCGATGAGGCGCAGTGGGTTGAGCGATCGATGGATCAAAACCTCGCGCTCATCTCCAGCCGTCTGGCGGCAGATATCGCCCGCGACAACGTGCGCGCAGCGTTTGGCGGTCACCTGCCCGAACTCGATCTGGTGGCGAGCAAGAGCAATACCGAAAGCACCAGCCCGATCAACTTCTCGAGCGGTAACGTGGGCACACGCATCAACGACAGCGAAGATCAGAGCTACTCGCTGCAGGTCACAGTGCCCCTTTTCAGCGGTGGCGCAGCCCAGTCGCGCGTTCGCCAGAGCGAGTACCAATGGCGTGCGGCGCGCGAGCGACTCACGCGGGTGTCGCGGCAGACCGAGCGTCAGGCACGCGATGCCTACCTCGGTGTGATCAGTGAAATCTCGCGCGTGAATGCGCTGCGACAAGCGCTCGAATCCAGCCAGACGGCACTCAAGGCGACCGAAGCCGGCTACGAAGTGGGCACGCGCACGGCGGTCGATGTGCTTGAGGGACGACGCAGTCTGGCGCAGGCGCAAACCAACTACGCTCGCAGCCGCTATGACTATATTTTGAATGTGCTTCGCCTGCGGCTCGCCTCGGGCACGCTCGATCGCGGCATGCTCGAAGAGGTCAACGGCTGGCTGGCCGAGACTGCAGCAACGCCTGCGAACTGAGGCGACCGCTACTTCAGCGGCGCCAACAGATCAAGCAGACGCTGTAGCGCGCCGCGGTTCGCGGTCACGAATCTTTGAGCGAGCTCGCCACGACGGCGACGCTCCGCAGCGTCCGCCACCAGCCTGCCCACTTCCCACGCCAAAGAATCGGCATCGTCGACTACGGCAAGCGCCTCTTCTTTCTGCAAGGCGGCGACGATATCCACCGAGTTGTAACCATGCGGACCCGTCAGGGTCGCAACCCCGAGCGCCGCCGGTTCGATCAGGTTGTGTCCGCCAACGTGACTCACGAGACTGCCACCGACAAAGGCCAGATCGGCCGCCGCATAGGCCGTCATCAGTTCACCGAGGGTATCGAGCAAGAGCACGTCCGCTGTGGGCCGTGGCGCTGTGGGCCGTGGCGCTGTGGGCCGTGGCGCTTCGGGTGATGCCGCGGCGGGCAATGGCGAACCGTTCGTCATCGCGGATCTTGCAATGAAGGCCGCCCCTCGCGAGCGCAGCATCTCCGCGACACTCGCGAATCGCGGCGGATGGCGCGGGGCAATCACGAGCGCAAGATCAATATTCTTGTTGCGCAATCGTTGCTGAACTTCGAGCAGCGCCATCTCCTCGGCGGCATATGTGCTGCCCGCCACCAACACACAGCGCCCCTGCCACCCAAGTTGCGTCCGCAGCGCGGCGCCTGACGCCCTGACATCCTCGCTCAAAGAAATATCGAACTTCAGGTTGCCGACGACATGTATTCGCGCGCTCGGCACACCGAGCTCGCCAAAACGCGCAGCATCGAGTTCGCTCTGCGCTGCAACCACTGTGTGGTGTTCCAAAGTATTGCGGAACACGGCGGTGAGTTTTTGGTAACGCCGCAGCGAGCGCGCCGAGATCGTGGCACTCGCCAGCACCACCGGCACACCACGCACACCGCACTCGCGCAACAGATTAGGCCACAACTCTTTTTCGATGAGGATGGCGAGCCGCGGTCGCACACGGGCGAGAAAGCGCCGCACGTTGGCGAGAGTGTCGAACGGCAAAAAACGCAGCTCGACCGTATCGCCAAAAAGTGCCCTCACTCGCGCCGCACCGGTTGCCGTCGTGGTGGTCAACACGATCGGCGAATGCGGAAGCTGCGTACGCAGCGCCCGAATCAACCCGGTCGCCGCCTGCACTTCACCGACACTGACGGCGTGGACCCAGATCGAATCGGCGCGCAAAAAATCGCCGAAACCGAAACGCTGGCTCAGATGTCGCCAATAGCCACGATCGCGGAAACCGCGCCAAAGAATCAGCGCAAGAGCAAGCGGCTGCAACAACCAGAGCAGAAAACTGTATGAAAACGGTGTCATCTGCCGCTGTGCGATCCGCTGTCGCGCACGCCCTGCAACAGCGCATGCCACCAAGCCTCATCAAAGATCATTCCGCCCGCATCACAAATCTTGAGTAGCGAGCGACGCAGCCGCACCAAGCTGTCGTCACACCAGATCCCGGGCTCGCGAAAGCGCGCACGATCGAAATCGATGAGATGCCAAACGCCCGCCGCATCGCGCAGCAGATTGTGGGCATTGAGATCGGCGTGGTGCAGGCCGACGGCATGAAAGCGCCCGAGAGTCGCACCGATGGCAGACCAATCGATCGCGACGTCGCGAGCCGCGAGGTTCGGCTCCCGTGAGCCGAGCAGCGTGGCGAGCGTCACCGCACCCTCGATACACAGCGTGATGAGATCGCCCCGATAGCAAAATCCTGACGGGGCATAACGCGCGGCAACCGCTCGCGCCACTGGCAAACCCAACTGCTGCAGGCGCCGCGTGACCCGAAACTCCTGCAGCGGACGCGAACGCTCAGCGCCACGATTGATATAGCGATCCGCCGACACTCGCGCCGCCAGACCGCCGCGCCGATAGTGGCGCAGCGCATAGCTGCGACCCTCTCGCTCGAAGAAATAAGTGCTGCCACGACCTGGGGCACTGCCGCGCAGGGCGCCCGCGCTCATCCAGTAATCGGCATCGAACCAGCGCGCATCAAAATTGCCGGCGAGAGAGGGGTCATATAGCATCACGCAGCGCTCGGCTTCGAGTCGGCTCTCCGGCGGGTCGCGCGCGAGATCATTTTTCATCGTCGCCTCACCGCCCCACTCATGCTGCCGCTAGCCACGCCGCCCGAATCCGTCTGCCTGCTGCGGCTGTCGGCGATCGGCGACACCTGTCACGTCGTGCCCCTGCTGCGCAGTTTGCAGCGTGCCTGGCCCGAGACGCGTTTTACCTGGATCATCGGTCGCATCGAAGCGAAGCTGATGAGCCTGCTGCCGGGGGTGGAGTTTATCACCGTCGACAAGCGCGCCGGCCTCGCAGGTCTGCAGGGCCTGCGCAACACGCTACGCGGACGCCAGTTCGATCTGCTATTGCACCTGCAACTTTCGCTGCGCGCGAGCGTCGTGGCCGCGCTGGTGCCGGCTCGCATCAAGCTCGGCTTCGATCGGGCGCGGGCGCACGAGCTGCAATGGCTGGTCACCAACGCGCGCATTGCGCCACGAACTCGTGAACACGTACTCGACAGTTTCATGGGCTTTGCCTCGGCCTGCGGCGTGCACGAGCAGTCACTGGCGTGGAATCTGCCACTGCCCGAGGATGCACTCGCCTACGCGCAGCGATGGATTCCCGACGACGCAGCGCCGACGATGGTGATCAGCCCCTGTTCCAGTCACGTGCAGCGTAACTGGCTGGCCGAACGCTATGCCGCCGTCGCGCGACATGCCATTGATCGCCATGGCATGCAGGTCATTCTCGCAGGTGGCCCGAGTGCCTTGGAGCGCGCGATGGCCGAAGCGATCCGCGAGCAATGCCCATTGGTGATCGACCAAGTTGGCAAAGACACCTTGCCGCAGATGCTCGCCCTGCTCGCCCGCGCTCGCGTACTGCTCGCGCCCGACACGGGCCCCACCCACATGGCGACCATGGTGGGCACACCGGTCATCGGGCTTTATGCCGCGACCAACCCGGGGCGCAGCGGACCCTATCTTTCGCGCGAGTGGTGCATCGATGCCTTCCCGCGCGCCGCGCTCGAATTCCGCGGGCGTACGCCCGACGCGCTGCCCTGGGCCACCAAAATCGAGCAGCCCGGCGTGATGGCCTTGATCAGCACCGCCGAGGTCTGCGACAAACTCGACGTCCTGCTAGCATCGCACCCATGAAAGACATCCTCGTACCGATTTCACCGGGCGAACTACTCGACAAAATCACCATCCTGCGCATCAAGTCGGCGCGCATGACCGACCCCGTCAAAGTCGGCAATGTCCGACTCGAACTCGAGTTGCTCGAGAAGACTTGGCGCGACAGCGGCTCGGCAATTCCCGAGGTCGCTGCCGACGAGGCGGCGCTGCAGCGCGTCAATGAAGCCCTGTGGGATATCGAGGACAAAATCCGCGACAAGGAACTCGCCAGCGCCTTTGATGCCGAATTCATCGAACTCGCGCGCGCGGTCTATGTCACCAATGATGAGCGTGCGGCGGTCAAAAAGCGCATCAACGTCGCGCTTGGCTCACGCATCGTCGAAGAAAAATCCTACAAGCCCTACAAGCCCGGCTGATTTCCGCTTGGCTTGTCGAGTGCCTCGAGGATGACCCGCGCCGTGCCGGCCGGGTCGGCATCAAAGAATCCGTAGCTCCACTGCGGCATGTCGATGAGCTTTGAGCCGGGAATGAGCGCCGCGGCAGCGGCCGTGTTGGCGGCTAATCCATCCTTGGGTGCAATCAGAATGGTAGGCACACGAATCGAGCGCAGCATAGGCGCAGCATCGTAAGAGGCCAGCGCCGCCATGGCATAAGAAGCTCGCGTGCCTGCACGCTGTTTCTCGGCCACCAGCCGTGCAGCCTGCTCAAGCGACTGACCCAGCGGCCGGACGCTCATGGTGCTTTTCCATTCGGCGAGCAGCGCAGAACCGTCCTCGGCAAGCGGCGTGACGGTACGCAAGCTCGCGCGACGCTCGGTATCAAAGAAAGGCATCGAGATCAACACCAATCGCCGCACGGACTCGGGGTGGCGCACCGCGATCTCGGCGGCGAGCAAAGCCCCCGTGTGATACCCGACCAGATCAACGGGTTCTTTTTGATCGGCAATGAGATCGTGCAGGGCATCGGCATAGTCGGCCACGCTAGGCGGCGCGGCAGGCCCTGCAGACTCGCCATAGCCCGGCGTGTCTGGCGCCAACACCAGCCGCGATCGCCCAAGCTCAGGCAGCAACTCGCTGAACATGCGCCCCGAAAGCGGCGTCTGATGAAGCAGCACGACCGGCGGCACCAGACCCGTGGTCTGCCGCGGCATCGCCCGGCGCAGATGCAGCTGGCCATGGCGTCCGTCAAAGAATTCGCGACGCAGCATCACCTCGGCGCTCGCAACGGCGCGAGCGCCAGGGGCGCCCGCTGCTGCCGCTGGACTGGGTTCAGCGGGCTCGGACTTGCGGACAGGACCGCGCTGATTAACCTCGAGCAAATGGCCGTCAGGATCCCAAGCGAACAGGAAGGTCGCGTCCCAGCGCACTCCGCCCGCGCCCGTGACCTCCTGTGTTTTGGGCGGCTTGAGGATGGGTGTACCGGCCGCCTGCATGCGACGGTAGACGGCATAGACATCGTCGGTCTCGATCATGAGGATGGCATCACCCGGACGCAGACGCTGCGGGGTTTTCGGCAGCGGGCGTGACGCACCGTATTCGAGCAGCCCGACCATGCCGATCCACGGGTGCTTGCCTTTCATGATCAGGAAACGACTATTCGCACCCAAGGGCGCTTCGGACGGCAGGCTGTCGGCCGTCACTTTGCCGTTGTTCTCGAGCCAAACCTCGAAGCCGAGAATGTCTTGGTAAAAACGACGCGAGGCATCGAGGTCGTGAACAATCAGCGCTGCGCGGCGAACGACGCTTTGTGCCGAATCTTTTGACTCTGTGCGCGTTGACTCTGCACGGGTTGTCGCGCTGCTCGCAGCAAAAAAGAGCGCGCAGAGGGTCAGCCAGCTGCCAACCACCAGCGCCGAGATCGGTCTCAGCGTTGCAGCGTGTACTCGGCGCCGCAGTAAGGGCATTTGGCCCAGCCCGTTTTTCCGATGGGCAAATAGACGCGCGGATGCGAATTCCACAATTGCATCTGCGGCATCGGACAGGAGAGCGGCAGGTCTTCTGCCGTCACCTGATATTGATTTTGTGCGTTCGGCTGAATGAGCGGTGTGTTGGACATGGGAGTCTCGACCTTGAAGCGCAATTATACCGATGATGCAGACACACTCGCGAAAGTCTCATCCCATATCCGCGCCACGGCAGCGCGCTCGGCGGCAAATTCGCTGGCGGCGATCAGGCCGCTCAGCTCGCGCAATGAACGATGGTGATTACGCCGGCGGTAGGCCCGATAGGCCTGCGTCAGCACATCGACTGTGGCCTGCGGCACAAGGTCGCCCGAGGCCAGGGTCTCGAGCTGGCGGATGGTGTCGGGGAACATCACCACCGCGGGATATCGCGCACCCTCGCGCAGAGCCCAATACTGAGCCAAAAATTCGATATCGGCGATACCGCCGCGGTCCTGCTTGAGATCGAACTGCCCATCGCGGGATTTCGATAGCTCACGGCGCATGCGCTCACGCATCGAACTGACCTCTTGCCTGAGGCTATCGCGGCGCACGAACTCACCGAGGATGCGCACTCTTGCGGTCTCGAAGCGCGCCCGTAACGCCGGCGCACCGGCCACGGCGCGCGCATGCAGCAGCGCCTGATGCTCCCATGTCCAGGCAGAACTGCGCTGATACTCGACGAAGCTTTCGATCTGCGTGATCAGCATGCCACCCTTGCCGCTCGGTCGCAGCCGCACATCGACCTCGTACAGCCGACCCGCTGCCGAATGCACCGTCAAAATATGCACGATACGCTGCGCAAGACGAACAAAGAAAATCTGATTGTCGAGCGGACGCTCTGCTAGTGTTTCTTGTACTGCACCCTCAGAGTCGTGCAAAAACACGAGATCGAGATCCGATCCGTAACCAAGCTCGATACCCCCGAGCTTACCGTAACCCACGGCGCAGACCTCGACGGCGCGCGGTGGCGACTCTTCGGTGGCGCGGCAACTTGGCACGCCGAACTGTTCGGTCATCTGCTGCCAGGCCTGCCGCATTGCTTGCTCGACGATCAGCTCGGCGATATCGGTGAGTCGATCTGACACCCGCATCAGCGGCAAACTTCCCGATAGATCGGCGATCGCCACGCGAAACACCGCTGCACGCTTGAACTGCGCGAGCGCCTCGACGAGACGCTCAGGATCATGATGATCGACGCGCGCAAGTCGGTCCTCGAGATCGGCTGCAAGTTCGGCGCGCCCCGGAGGTTCGGTGAGGGCCCGCTCATCGAGCAGTTCATCGAGCAACAAAGGATGGGCCGCCAGCTGCTGCACCAAAAAATCACCACCGCGGCAGACCGTGACGAAACGCGATCGTGCCGCCGGGTTTTCATTGAGCAGAGCGAAATAGGACGAACGGCCGCCGATCGCTTCGAGCACTCGCAGCAATCTTCTGGCCATGACGAGGGTATCGTCATCGGACTCGAGCGCCGCAAAGAGTTGCGGCAGCAGCAACTCGAGCCGACGCCGACCCGTCACATCCAATCGGCGGATCGGCCCACTGTCACGAAAATCGACGCACAGCCGGGCGAGCTCCGTCGCTTGCGCGACGCCGCTCTCGACAAGCATGTCGGCGAGCGAGGACGCGCTACTGGCCTCATCGAGAATGACGGCAAAAGCGCTGCTCGCTTCCGCAGCCCCTGGGTTAATGCCAGTTGGGGTGATGCCAGTTGGGTTGATGGCACCGCCGTGGCGAGCGGTCGATGTTGCCGCTTCGTCATCGCCACCCACGGGCGAGAACACGAGCGCATTGAAGGCACGCTGTACGTGCGCCGAATGATGACGATAGTTGCGTAATACCTGTTCCCAGTCCGCGTGTCCCATCGCCCGCGCGAGTCGAGCCTGCGCGTCGATATCTTTGGGCAGCGTATGCAGCTGCGCATCGGCAAGCATTTGCAGGCGATTTTCGAGCGTACGCAGAAAACGATAAGCGGCGTCGAGTTCCTTTACGACCTGGGGACGAAGCAACTTGCTGCGCGCAAGTTGCGGCAAGATCTCGAACAGCCGCGGACCCTGCAAGCGACGATCCTGACCGCCGCGAATCAGCTGCATCGCCTGCACGATGAACTCGATCTCGCGTATGCCGCCGGGTCCCAGCTTGACGTGATCAACGAGATCTTTGCGCGCAATCTGCTTTTCGATCAGCTGCTTCATTTCGCGCAGCGATTCGAACACACCGAAGTCGAGATAACGACGATAAACAAAAGGCCTGACCGCAGACTCGTAGAGTTCGCTGTACGCCTCGGTCGCCGTGATGGGTCGTGCCTTCACCCAAGCGTAGCGCTCCCAGTCACGGCCGTGTTTCAGCAGGTAATCTTCGTAGGCCGAAAAGCCGCAGGCGAGCGGACCTGAATCGCCGAAGGGACGCAAACGCATGTCCACGCGGAACACGAAACCGTCGACCGTCACCGTCGCCAGCAATCGCAGCAGCGTCTGGCCGAGCCGGATGAAAAACTCGTCGTGACTGACGGGTGCCGCATGCACCGTCTCGCCGTAGCCCGGAAAAAGAAAAACCAGATCGATATCCGACGAAAAATTGAGCTCCCGACCGCCGAGCTTGCCCATGCCGACCACCACCATGGGCATCGGCGCGCCATCGACATATTGCGGCATACCGTAGCGCTGCGTGGTCAACTGCCAGGCCACTCGCATCGCCGTATTCACGGCGTCATCGGCAAAGGCAGAGAGATCTTCCAGGGTTTCCTCGAGCGTCGCGCGCCCGTTCAGATCGCGCCAGGCGATCCGCACCATCTCGCGGCGTCGCCAGCGGCGCAACCAAGCCTGCCATTCGCTCTCGGCGGTCTCGATTGTCGGCGGTTCGGCGCCTTGTGGCCAACACAGCTGCCCGCCGGCGCGCCGCAACTCGACGAGCGCACCCTCACGCAGCAAGTCCGACATCAGTTGCGAATCGCGTGCAAAACTTTCGGCGATGAAGCTGCTGCATGCGAACGCATGGGCGGCCTCGGCACGCCAAGCTTCTGGAAAATCTTCGGGAGTCACGCCAAACATCGGAAGGTCGAAGGATACAAAAAAGCCCCGCCGGAGGCGGGGCTATATTGGTGTGGTCCGATCGGAGGGGGGAGATGATCAGTCCACGGGAGAAATCGTAACAATGCTCGCCCGCGCCGTATGTACGGAAGAATACCTAGACGCGGTAAGAACGCACAGAAAGTTCGTGGACCGCCGCAGCGCGCAGCAAGGTGGTCTCGGCAAAAGGCCCCGCGACCAGCTGCATGCCGATCGGCAAGCCATGATCATCGAACCCCGCCGGCATGCTGAGCGCCGGGAACCCCAAATAATTGATCGGTGCAGTGCAGCGCACCAGTCTGCCGAGGATGCGCCAAAGATCAGCGCCAGCACCGACGTCGGTTTCGTCTCGACGCGGCAATTGGATCGGCAAAGTCGGGGTCAACAATACATCGCAGCGACCAAAAACCTCGCGGTGGATTTCTTCGACCACCGAGAGTCGTGACTGCAAAGCTTCCAGGTGCAGGGTGCTCGGGATAGCAAGCCCGAGACTCGCCCGCATTCGTACCTGCGGCGTGTAACTCGGGGCATGCGCGCGTAGCCTCGAGGCATGCAGCGCCGTGGCCTCGGCATACACCACTGCGCGACTGAGCTCAGCCATCCATTCGACCGCAGGAATTTTCACCTCGACGAGCCGCGCACCCGAGGCCTCGAAGAGCGCCAGCGAACGCTCGAAGGCCGTGCGCACGGACGCGTCGAGATCATCAAGGAAATAGTTCTGCGGGATCCCGACTCGGAGTCCTGCGATGCCGCGCGTGGCCGCACTGCCGACCGCGCCGCGATAGTCGGGCAGGGCTCGCATCGAGCAATCCGTATCCTCGCCGTCGCCACCTGCAACGACTCGCAACAAACAAGCCAGGTCCTCGACGTTGCGCGCGAATGGCCCGATTACATCGATCGAGGGCGAGAGCTTCATGCTCCCGGTACGCGGAATCAGGCCATAAGTCGGCTTCAGTCCGAATACACCATTGGCAGCCGCGGGAATGCGTACCGATCCACCGGTGTCCGAACCGAGACTGCCGAACGCCACTGCGGAGGCCACCGCAGCCCCACAACCACTCGACGAGCCGCCTGAGATGTAGTCGGGGTTCCAGGGATTGCGACAGTCGCCAAAGGCCGCATTGTGGCCCGTTGCCCCGAGCGCAAACTCCGCCATGTTGAGCGTACCGACGGTGACCGCGCCGGCGAGCTCCAGACGCTGGATCGCGGTGGCGCTGCGCTGTGCGATGCCAGCACCGGGCACACGCGAGCCGCAGCTCGTGCTGAAACCCTCGCGATCGAACATATCTTTGTGCGCGAGCGGTACGCCGAGGAGCGCTGCTGAGGGCGTACGCCCCTGACGCCAGGCTTCATCGAGCAACGCATCGGCGAGCTCTGCACTCGCGTAAGCGCTCTTCGGCTCGAGACTCAAAAAGCAGCCGGTACGCGAATTGGCGCGCTCTGCACGCTTGAACAGCGCGCGCAGCAGCTCGACGCTGCGCAGTCTGCGCTCTGTCAACTGCGCGGCAACCTCGACGAGCCCCAGCTCGCAGGGGTCGCTCTTGGCAGCCGCCAGTCGTACAGGCGAGCGGGCAAGGTCAGCAGAAATCTTTGGTGAGAGCTTTTCCTGTGGCGCGAGCTGTTCCTTTGGCGCGAGCTTTTCGAGCAAGGGCAGGTAATCGCCCAGCTCACCGACCGGAGCTTCCGTTTGCAACATGCGCTGCGACGTATGCTCACGCAGTGCACAGACTGCCGCTGCCGCCGCAGTAGCCCCCGCAACCAAACGCTCAGCCATGTTTTGATCATCGACAGGAATGCCAACCAGACTCGCCAGTT
>Ga0194123_10002869_pt1 | contig 21650 bp, 19 predicted proteins | sample TA2MahsurfametaG_5_FD_155479 | JGI IMG/M metagenome (GOLD analysis project Ga0194123, IMG submission 155479) | Freshwater microbial communities from Lake Tanganyika, Tanzania - TA2015023 Mahale A surface | ecosystem: Environmental > Aquatic > Freshwater > Lake | place: Tanzania: Lake Tanganyika... | reverse complement strand
AAGGAGGGGATGCAGCTGATCCACTCAAAAATTTCTCTCGTTTTTTCGGTCGTCAAGTTTCTGATGAGGAAGTAAAAGAGGTCCGATTCTGCTGAAAAGTGAAAGAGTCCGTCGTCTCCCTCCTCTTTGGTTGTCTTCACTAACAAATATTTCTCCTCTGGCAAAAAATCAAAGTTTGTGAGTCTCCTCGAGACAAAAGCCATTTTAATGGGCTCAATATAGGAGAGGCGGCTGACTGGAGACTTTAAAAATTTTTGTCTCAGTGTCTGCAGGTTCAAGAGTGAAGTGCTTGTTTTGACACAAATTGCCTTTCTTTTATAGGTGATGAAATCTGCAAAATTTTTCAGTCGAGCTGCAGACGTCGGACCGACAGCAGTCATGGCCCAGGAAGAGAGCCAAGAGCCCAGACTGTACCTCAAGGAGGAGAAGATTGAAAATGTTCCTAAGGACCCGCACCTCTTGGCCCACAGCATGCTGAGCGTTGCCAATTCGGGGGGAATGCAGTGCATCATCGTCCTCAACCCCGAAAAGCCCTTTGCAGAAGTCCTGGGACTTCCCGACCACAAGACCGTTGCCAGGAACACCTGTTTCCTGCAAGTCACGAACCCTTTTGAGCCTTTTCTGCCCCAGTGCGAGGCGGAGCAGTGTCTGGTGTTGGACCTGGAGAGCTACCTGAGTCTCTACGCCTTCTTCCTTCGGAGGTGGTCTGTGGTCTGTTCGAAGATGACTGCCCAGGCCGGCGCGATGTTGAAGCAAGACACTTGGGTTCCGGCTTCCGACAACCTGCACTTTATCGGGCACGGCTACTGCCGCTATTCTGCCAAGATTTCAGATGACCTCCTCATTCAGGCGCAGACCAACCTCGAAACGTCAAAGGGCAAGGATCGAATCTTCTTGCGGGCCGTGCTGAACCAGGGAGGAAAAATCCTGAACCTTCCTCTGGACACGTGCTGCAGCCTCTTTGCCAAGCCCGACGCCTACTTTGCCCTGTCAAAAATGTATAAGAAGGCAGGGTCCTGTCCCGCGAGCGGACAGTCGAAGAAGTGACGCGCAAGATGGAGGACGAGGGAATCAGATTTGATGACGGAGACGAAAATTTGGAGGGAGAGGAGGGGCATCGCGACGCAGAGGAACAGCACGGCACCGAGTTTCGGTCGTGGTGTCCCCAAAACGGCGCAATTCCCTGCCTGCCCCTCTTTCCCCGCAAGAGCGTTAACCTCATTTCCGCTCCCTCCAACACGGGCAAGACGACTCTCCTGCAAAACATCCTGAGATACAGGCAGCACTTTTTCGACCAGGACGGCGTGAAGGGGCTGATCTACGTCAACTGCAGCGCGGGCAGCGCGAGCGCTGTTCTGGAAAATCCCTTTGAAGAGTTTGAAGGAGAATTTGAAGTGCTGGTCTTTGCGCTGGGCGACGTGGAAGACGTCGACTCTCTGCTGAAAGACAGAGAGGGCTACGTGGTTATTCTGGACGACGTGGTGGCGGTGGGTCCTGTCGTGGACTACTTTGTGACCTACGCCACCAACCACGGAGAGGTGACTCTCTTTCTGGTGACGCAGAGCCTCCTCTCCAACAAGAAGCTCTACAGCCTGATCTACAAGGTGCACACGTTGACGCTCTTCTTTGGCAACAGCTACACGCCGCCCCTAGTAAGGCAGCTGCTGAAAGACTTTGTGCTGGACGAGGAGCTCAAGCGGTCTCTCAGGGCTTACTTTGGCAAGTGCGAGACAAACCGGCTCACTTGCCTGTTGAAGTTGAACGCTCCCGCCTCCGCCCCTTTTGCGTATAAAAAGGTGAGAGTCTTTGCCGGAATAAACCAGTTGTTTTCCGGACCCCGGGGCTACTGCGTCGTTCACCCTGAACAAAATCAGGCACAGTCGCTCCAGTCTGCGATGGAATTTGGCCCCGAGGTGGACGGGGAAACGCTCGTTTTGGTCAAGGCCAAGTTTGTCAAGCGAAGGGAAGAGGAGGAGGGAGAGCAGCAGCGCCCGGAGAGCTCCGAGAGCAATCGGGACAAGTCAAAATGGTCTGACATGTACAAGCGCGTCCTGGAAGACCTGAAGGCCTACTTCAACGTGACAAAGTGGAAGAACGTGGTAAGCCTCTTCAAAGAGATCCTGAGGATCGAAGACTTCACCTTGGGCTCCAAGCAAGACGGTTACAAGACTCTCATCTTTGAGAACAACGACGAAACTGTCACTTGTTCTCTGGTCGACCTCATCAGCCTGCTGGTGAGGAGGAGCCATCCCTTTGAGAAGCTGGAAAATTACGTCCCCTTTGTGCCCTTCATTCGCCACCTCTTGAAGAGAAACGTTCCCCACTCTTTCATCAAAAACAAGAAGGCCCTGGAACTGGGACAGACCAGGGGAAAGATCAGGATTCCCAAGGAGTCTAGACATGAGCGCAAGAGGAAAATGTCGCAAGCGTTCGGCCCCCGCCGACGAGGAGGCCCTGTTTCAAAGCGACGCCGCAGTGAAGACGAAGCTTCTGTCGGCGAGGGACATAACAGCGGAGAATTTTCTGAAGTGTCTGATTGACGAAGAGTCTAGGAACGCCGACGACCTCGAAGACGACGGCGAAAAGATGGCGGCGGTGACAAAGAGGGTGACTGCAAGAATGCACGACGCCGGCGCTTCCGTGGCTCTCAAGTTTGGCCCAGTCCTCAAGGCGATGGTGGAGCACATTGAGGCGGCCAACAACGCTTCAGAGCTGGCGGTAATTTCAGTGCCTTCTTTGGCCGTCAAAGACAAGGCCGCAATTTTTGGCAGAATGTTTTTTCGCCTGCTGGGTTCTCCCCACGCCAGCTTCAAGGCTGCCAAGCAGAGCTCTCTCGGCAACCTGGGCGGCCTCAACTACTTTGTGCTGTCCCTGTTTGTGTACGCCACTTGCCAGAGGACCAGAAACGACGGAATGCTCGCACTCTATGTCAGCGGAAAGACCAGCGTCGGAAAGTCCGTTTGCCTCGAGCAGCCTCTGATGCAAAACTCGCATCAGCTGTTGTCCACGGCCGCGTCTGGCGACGCCGGCTGCGGCCGCTTTGGCTTAAAAAACAAAAACGTCATAATGCTGAGGGACACCACGCTCGCCAACATTTTTTCAAACGATTTAGACAGGATTAAGTGCATCGCTCGCGGCGAAGCGGTAGCGGTTAAAGTTCACTCTTCAACAGAGGTGCTGAGCTCCAGCTTTCTCTTTGTCAGTTCCAACGAGCGTCTTTTTGAACACGTGTACGAAACGCCCAGCGGTTTTCGGGAATTTTTTCCGAGCGACGCCAAAGATCTCAAGCGGGCAAAGCCGGAGCACCTAGAAGCCATCAGGGCCAGGTTTCTCGAGGTGCATCTGAAAAAGAGGTGCGAGCAGGACCCGGACGACCTCAAGCACAGCCACAACTTTCAGCGCCTCCACCTCATTCTCGGAATCTACGACCACTGCCTCAAGCTCCTCCGCCAGCTTGAACCTGCCGACTTCCCCTCAGAACACATGTACCACTACGTCGTCTCGGGGCTCATCAAAAATGCCCCTGCCTTCGTCGAGGCGCACTCTCTCGACGAGGAAGCCGAAGACCGCCTGAACAAAGCCTTGTTGTGCCTCAAGATCAAGTATTTTGTGCCTCCCTTGCCCGCGGGCGCCTGTTTTCGAAATTGACTTTGTCGTTTTCCGTTTTGAAATAAAATTTGAGAACCCTAGCTCCTCTCTTTCATTTTTGCAGATTGAATTGGCAAACATTTAGGCACCGCTTTCTGTTTTTTTACAAAAAAGGATTATGTTTGAACACATTCCTTTTTGGCAAAAAAATGGCCAATTTTTTTTGTCGCCGAAAACGCCGCTTCCTGTTTTTCAGCTATTCAAAACTTAAGTCTGTTTTCTAAGTTTGCAGTGACAAAGATGCGCTCTGCTTTTATCAATGCAATTTTTGCCTTTTCATATGATGATTGAAATTTTTTGAAACATTCATAGCAACTGTCAGTTTTTGTGATGAAATGAGAAAAGGTTGAATTGAAACATTTATTTTTTAATCTCAAAAATGAACAATTTTTTTTCAATGTCGAGAGAGGCAATTTATTGTTTCATTTCAAGTTTGCCCTTGGCTGTGAGTGCGTCAACGAGATAGTCAATCAGGGGTTCATAGTCTTCCACGTCAAGCCAGAAAGGCGGGTTGCTGCACCAGGTGGGCTTTTCATTTGCCGAACGCATCGCCTCAAGGAAAGCGGCCAAGCGGCTGTCGCTCTCTTCAGCAATTTCGTTTGGCTCTGTCTGGCCGGCAAGAGAATTTCCGCCGGACGCTGGAAGGAAGTAAGAGCAGACAAACCAGTAGACCTTCTTGTTGAAGACTCGGATTTCCACAGTCTGGTGTTGGCTGGCGTTGAGACGGAGATCTCTAGTCCAGATAGTTCCGTTTTTCATTTCGGAGCAGTCGCCGAGGTTGCAGAGAACCTCCTTTGCTTCGTAGAGAGCTCTCCCAAGTTTCTCGACAGCGACAGCGTTGAGAATGATGTCGCCCTTGCGTCCATTCAGGGTCAAAGTCATTTCTTTGGCGTTGAAGGAGGCTCCTCCGTGGGCTAGCTGCACAGATTCGGGAAGCGGGGGCTCTCTCGGAAAGCGGGAGTCGCATGCTTGCGTGCTTGCTTCGGCATTTTCAACAGCGGCGTCGGCAGTAGGAGGGACTTCCTCTTCGGGGATGGGCGGGAGCAGATTGCTGTTTTGGGAGTCCATCTCGGTTGTTGCTTTCTCGGGATGTGTCTGTCGACTGTATCTTTTCCTGCCTTTTCAAACCAATTTATACATTTCAGGAACCGCCGATGGCCCTGCGGTCGTCCTACTTGACTCACCACTTCAGCAACTTTTCTCTGCGCGTTTTTGTTCAGGAACTCAACGGTCGCGTGGACTTTTGCAGCGTCACGGTCCTCGCCGGCACAGAGGTCGCGGAACTCGGCTGGTCTGCCTACAGGTCGCTCTGTTCTGCTCTCCTAGAGCGGGTAGGCACTCGCAGCCGGGGTTCTTTTTCGGTTGCCCTGCGACCGGCAGCGAGTTTTGGCAAAGAGCTGAATTTGCGGGTGGAATTCGACGAGACCCCGTCGCTGCTCCGCTGCCTTTTGACTTTCAGTCGCTGACGGAGAGTTGACGGAGAAGGAAGCTTAAAATGGCCTTCCCGGTGACGGCGGCGTTTGTCAGGGAGCTGGAAATTCTCGTCTCTGCACTGCGCGATCGAGGCGACCCGAGCTTGACGCGTTTTCTCCCGTTCTACTGCGCAGACACCCTGCGGCATGTTTCGAATTTGCTGGACGCCTTTGAGTGTCTGCGCCAGGAGCTCGCCGGAGTGCAGTCCTCTGTCAGAGAGCTGAAAAATTTGGTCCTTTTTCAACCCGGCCAAGTCACCGGTCTGTCTCGTCCTGTCTCGTTTTCGTTTCCAAATCTTTCACTGCCGACAGCTCCTTCGCAGAACCTGCCGATTTCGAGCGCGCCCGCTCCAGACAATTCTGTTGTGAAAATTCCCCCAAAGAGACCACCTAGGCAGCCAAGGAAAAAAACGGAGAAGCCGCTTCAGACAAAAGAAAAGGAAAACGTGCCTCCGCCACAGGCCGACACTTTTGAAATGCAGTTGCCCGATAGCGCCTGCAAAAAAGACGCCCAAATTGTCGAGAATCTGAAAACTGCTTCGCCTCCCGATTCCGCAAAGAGCCCACGCCTGGAAGTTCGTCCCGCCGCTCCAGTTTCCACGCCAAAAATGGAGGGCCGTCTCTCCGAGCCGCTTGCGGACCCCGCCAAACACAAAAAAGTGTTTCCTTCGTTCTTCAGCAAATCTTGCACCTCCCTTTTTGTCAAGGAAAAGAAAAAAGAAAAAGAACGCTCTCAGAGGCGCTCCAGATCACCGGAGAAAACTCTCCCGCAAAAAGATAAGAAGAGGAAGAGGAGCCGGTCTCCTCGCGGAAGGAGCCGCGAATCCTTTGAAAACAAGAAAAGCAGACCCGACTCAAAACACCGAGCTCCCGAAAAAGACGCAAAAAAGAAAGCTGCAGAACCTGCCGCGCCAGTCTATGCTCCCCCTTTGCCCGCACCGGACATGCCAGAAATTTTTGATTGGCAAACTTCCAAGGCCGGCGCAGAGGTGGTGGCGACAATGAACATTCCCGACCTGGCACCCCTGGACGACTTTGAAATGGACCAGTTTCTTCACTTTCACTGATTTAAATGCCAGCTTCCTGCCAAAAATTGCCAGTCTTTTGTTTGCTTTCGAATGGACTGCAAGAGGGAGGACGCCGAAAACGGCTCCTCTTTGCTTGAGGAACAAACCGAAACTTTGGCAGCGCTGCTGAAAAATCTTTACGGGGCCACTCTCTTTTCTGCCGCCCTCATTTTTTTCATCTTTGTCATCATTTTTGCTGCCTATGTTGGAAGACATTTTGGTTTTCCCTAAATCTTTGGACGCATAAATAGACGCCAAAGCTTTTCCGAAGGCACAGTTCATCTCCGTCCACCAAAGAAAACAGAAGATGGACGACGCCCCAACCCTCGCTTCCAAATTTTTTGATTTTTTGAGGCGGGCAAACAACTGCCTTGACGAAAGAAGACAGCTTTTTCTCTTTTCGATCATGCTGCTTTTGGTTGTCCTGTTTGCGGTCGCAATGTTCAAGCCCTTTCCCGTGAGCCTCAGCGCCAAGTCAGACTTGAGGCTCTCTGCTCTTACAGAACAATTGAATGCGGTCGAACTTCGACTCAGCTCCGATTCGAGACTTTCTGCCCTCACAGACAAGCTGACTGCGGTGGAACTTCGCCTGGCCAATTTCACTCTGGACCCCCGTACCGACGCAAGACTCTCTGCTCTCACAGACAAGCTGGCTGCGGTAGAATGTCACCTCGCCAACTTCAGAGAACAAGGCTTTCTCTGAAGGGAGACTGCAAATGGCCGCACCGAATTCTTCTTTTCGTCAATTTTGTTTTGCCTGTCCTTGTGTAAAAATTTGACGTTGCGATCCAAAATGAAATAAACTTTTGAATTTCAAACACAGAGCGTTGTTTTTTGCTTAAAAAGAGCTGAGGGAGTTGAAAGGGAAGCAGTTGGCATGAAACCTTCGAGGGTGATCTACCTCGCTTTGTTTTTTTTCTGTCTTTGTGCCGCCTGCGCCTTGGCCTGGAAGTCTTGAGGTGCAATGTTCAAAAAGTTCTGGTTGCAAAAGTTGCGGAGAGACATTTTGATTTTGCGAGCAAAACTTGAAGCAGAAAAAAGAAGGTCTTTTAGTATTCTGCAAAATCTGAGAGAGCAGCGTTTCCGCGCAAGCGAGTGTCTCACAGAGCAGCAAAACAAAACTCTTCTTCTTTGCAGAGAAGTGACGTTGCTGAAGAAGACGTTGCAAAGGCTCGAGAGGGTCAACCGCCAAGCGCTGATTGGTGATGAAACCGGCTCTTACTTTGCCCTTTCCTCCCGTTAAGGCATCAAAGATCAATTCTGACAATGTCAAGAACGTCGAGCTGATTGGCCGGCTGTCCGAAGCGAGAGCCGAGATATCGAAATTGAAAGAAGAAACAGCAAAGACAATTGAGGATGCTGAGAACCTCGGGAAAAGATTGAAAAAGTACACCAATGAAGATTTGGCGTTTTTGAAGAAACAACGCGCCTGCAACGACGTTTTGCAAAACCAAGTGGATCTGTTGAAGACAAAGATTTGGTGGGCAAAAAGAAAGCAACAAAGGCGCCTCCCTTTGTACGAAGAGGTGGCCGGCACAAATCCTCCTCCGGCATACGAAGACGTGGTTTCTTAATTGTTGAAGGCAAACAAATGGCTTTCTCCACCGCCGCTTCAGATCTAGAAGCGCTTGCGAGGGCCGAGCCCGATCTCTTCAGTCTCAGAGATTTAGCCGAGGCGTTTCGCTTCTTTGCAGTGCTCCAAGTCACGCTTCCTTTTGATCCTTCTCCGAGAAACGTTTGCCGGCTCTGGAAGGCTTGCGAGAAAACCTGCCCCCACCTGGCGGACATGCTGGTGTCTCTAAGAGTTGTCCATTTCAATTTCAACCCGTGTCTTGGGGATTGCTGCCAGTGCCGCCGGCCCTCTTCCGACTGGCGCCAAGTTCAATTGGAGATTGATTTTAGGTTTGTCGAGGGCGCCGATGTCAAAGAACTTTGCGAGGATTTTTTGGATCTCACCATGTAGACGCGCCAGAGAGCCTTTTAAAAGACTACAACCTTCTTTTGCCAGACAGTCTGTTCTTTGCAGTCGGACGAGAAGCGTCTGCCCGCTGAATCAATGGCTACCCCTCTGGAAATTTTCTTTGACCTGGAAAACCTTTGCGAGTGCAACCACATCAAACACCTTTTTCCCTGCCTCGGCAGAATCTCCCTTTCTGAAAAAATGGAACAATTCAGGACTGACAAGACGGAACGCATTCCGATTTTGTCGCACATCTGGGTTTCGCGAAAAACAAAGAACCAGGCCTTTGACGCAAAACAATACCCGGACTTTTGCAAGATTCACGTTGAAAACTGCTTTGACGAGAGAGTCTGCGTCGTCCTCCGCCAGGGATGCAACTCCATTTGTCTCAGCGCCGCAGACATCGAGGACTTTGTGTTTTGGTTTCCCATCGTCAACAGGACCAAGTCGGTCAAGTCGAAAGAAGAAATGACCGTCTTTCGCAATGGCTACAGCCTGTGGGGAAAATTCGACAGCTTCCAAATTGGCAAAACCAGACTTGACGCTGACCTAGCGGCAAATCCTGTGCGATTTCGCTTTCAGATTGTCGGCAACAAAAACACCCGGGTTGCCGTCGGCATTCACCAGCTCAGAAAAATTCACAAACTTTGTGTCACCCTTAACGCAGCTGCCACTCTGATGCCGGGCAAAACGGCCACCAATGGTCTGCGTTGCAACACCGACTGTTTAAGCTGCGCCGACGATAAATCTGCCAGAAGAATCGCCATGAAAGAAAGGAGGCGTCAAATTTTCACATGCTGCGGCAGCTATGAATTGGTAAACAATGCGAAATACCAGCGATTGGATTATTCAAGCAGCAACCACGACTCCTGCAGCGACGACGACTCCCGCAAAGATGATGACTCTTGCAGCGACAAAAAATCCAGCAGCGACGAGGAATCTGCAGCAAGCAAAATGTCAAAAAGGATGAAGCGTCGGGTCTTGACTTGTGCAAATGAGACTTGTGAGTATTCTGAGACAGCTACGGCTTCTTGCAGCAGCAATGACAACTCCTGCAGCGACGACGATTCCTGCAGCGACGACGATTCCTGCAGCGACGACGATTCCTGCAGCGACAACGACTCTTGCAGCTCCAACATTGACGCAGCTTTTCAAAAAAGGCTGCGCACGTCAACTCCAAAGCCCGGGAAAAAATGCGTGTCTTTTTCAGAGATCGAACCGACGGTGGTCTTTGACGCCCCAGAGCTCGAGGCCGAATTGAAAGAGTACCGAACGTGCGACCTCGCCAGGCGCATCGCCGACAAGGAGAGACAGAGAAGACTCCTCGAGCCGGTGCTGTCCGAGAGCCACAGGGCACTGGTTCGCGCCTGCCTTTTTCCCTTTTCCGACGGAAAGCTGGAGCGGGCGCTTGCAATCTGGAATCCCAGTGTCACTCTCGCAGATTGGTCAGGGCAACGAGCCTGAAATAGGGCTCCAAAAGATTTCGGCGCTTGTATAAATAAAAATTGGCGCCCTCCGGCTCCTGCCAGTTTTCCGTCGAGGTTGAGACCGGAAGGACGTCATGAAGTTGCTCGACACCGCCGATCTGTCCAGGCTCATCAAAAATCCGTGCGTCGCAGAAACCCAACTCTTTCTCGCCGAACTCAGCAAGGCGGTGCCGGAAGCGCACTATTCCGTTAGGTGGTGGGGGTTTGTCAACAGCAGCCCGCGGCAACAAGAAGAGGGACTCGGAAATTTTGCGGTGTGCACTGTGACGCTCGTCAACAACACCTGCCACCGACAGTTTCGAGCTTGCGCCGGAAACTTTTTCTTTACCGTCGCGCGCCACACAGAGCACTGGATGAGCCCCGCGGGGGGGAGAATTGACATCAGGCCAAGAACTTTGCATGCCGACTAAACTATTTAAGAGGCGCCCGAGGTGCCTTTTTCACCAGTTGCAATTTGGAATTTGAAAAAGCAAGATGTCCCAGCCTCAGGAAGAAATCGAACAAGACGCCCAATCTTTCGGAGCGGAAGCTCTCTCGGACCTCATCGCCGAGCAGTCCGAGAACAAGCCGGCCCCGCAGACGAGTGAGGAAAAACGCTGGAGAAGCAGGTCCCACAAGGAGTTCAGCAACGGCTTTGCTAATCGTCTCATGGCTGTCATCCCCCAGGGAATTCAAACCGATTTCTTCTACCAGGGCAGAGGCAACGCCATCTCTTGCCGCATCGACCTGAGCGGCCTCAGCGGAAGCGAGAGGATGGCCTGTGCCGCAAAACTAATTGACCTGGAGGAGACCGACAAGAGCGTCCGCTCACTGAAGTTTGAAAACAACTACGCAACGCTGATCAGCTGTCTGCCCAGCCGCGAAAAGCACTGAACGCCGATGACGATTTGCGCAACGCCTGAGCGGGCCAGCGCCGCCTGCCGATTGAAAAGCTTTGCAATGAACTTTCTGATGTGAATGTCCGCTGTCCGTGCAAAATAAACGTTGTAAAAAACCTGCGTCTTTTTGTCCGCCGATCAGTCTGCAATGGAAGGCAAACGGGGAAAGTTGTCTGCCGAGAAAAGAGAAAGTCTTCTCTCCGAGCTGATGGCTTGGGTGGAAGAGAGAGTAGAGGAGGGAGACGTCCCGCGTTTTCGTGACGTGGCAGAATACGCAGCGGAAAACGAAAAATTTGCGCCGCTTCCCAAGTCGTTGGTTGCGGCGAGGCTGAGGTTGCACCCCAGCTACAAAGACAGCGCTTCCCAGCAGCGGGGCAGGGGAAGGTCTCGAAAGCACCGGCCCATCGTTGCAAACGGACTCGGCCAGCTGCACGCCGACCTCGGTTTTTTCTCTCTCTCAAAGGACTACGAGACGCCCAAGACCTTTCGCTCAGGGTTCCTCGTTGCGAGGGACGTTCTCAGTCGTTTTGTCTACGCGGTCCCTCTCCGGGGGTCAAAGTCTTCCAAGGCAATCCTCTCTGCTTTTGAGGCGCTCTTTGAAGAGCACGAGAAAACATTTGGAAAAGAGGGCCACCGCATCAGCAGCGTTTCCTTTGACAAAGAGCGCGGCGTCACCTCAAATCAGATGACGCAATTTTTCAAGGAGCGCAACGTCAAATTTCACGCTTTCTCGTTTAGCTCGAGCAAAGCAAAGCAGGCCGAAAACGCCATCAAACAAATCAGGACGACCGTCAAAAGACTCTCCGCAGGAAAAAAGGAAAAGCGCTGGTGGAAGCTGCTCGGCCCGGCGACGAGAGCCCTCAACTCGAGGCCCATCGTTGTCCAGGGGAAAAAACTTGGCTTTTCCCCCCGAGACGTCAGCCTCAAAAACCTTCAAGAGTTTCTCGGCGTTCTTTATAACAAGGTGCCGTACGTCTATTGGTCTCAGTTTCCCGTCGGCGTCGAACACGTCAAGTTCAAGTTTCGCAAAGGAGACGAGGTGCGACCCAAGCTCATCGCAATCAGCTCGGCCGTCCTTGGAACAAAGAGATCGGAAATTGCGCTCAGCGACGCCGTCTTTGTCGTCGAAAAACCGGTGGCCTACGTCACTAGCGGACTCGGAGTCAACCAAGCCTACACCTGTCGCCTTCGCGACGACTCCGACGTGGTCGAAGTGTTTGACGAGTCCGACCTCGCTCTGTCTGCTCCGGCCTCGAAATGAGCTGCGCAACCTGCAAGAGCAACATCTTGTACCTTCCTTTTCGCAGGCACCTCGCTGCCGGAAACTCTGACTTTTCAATCGAAATTCCCAGCTTGCCAAAAGTGAAATGCCACCTGCACGCCTTGGACGTCGTTCCCGCCTTTTTCAACAACTTGGCGCACAAATTGCAGCTCGACGCAGAACCGGAACTCGAAAGAACCTACAACGACGTTTTCCAAATGTTGGTAAAATTCAAAAATAAGCCTACTCAATTTGTCTACAAGCACTCGACGCCGCCCAGACAGGCGGGAACAAAACCGGAAATCATTGACATCGTCAAAGAATTCAACGACTACTTTGAAAACAGCAAACCGCCTTACGTTATGGGGAGCCTGGCCTTCATCGACTGGTGCATACTTGACATCAGCGGAAGGCCCTACGAAAAAATGAACGAATACGTGGAAGCAAACATCGAAGACATCTACGGCCCGGGCGAGGAAGCCTCCGATTGGTTCAACGCCCTTCCTCCGTCTGTGAGAGACTTGGACGGCGTCAACAACTATGCCCTTCCCCAAAATCACCACTTGAAGCTGAACTTGAGGCTGCGCCTCAACGTAGCGCCTTTTACGAAGCTGGCCATTTTTGGAACAGCCGCGCTCCCCCAATCCTTTGGGTTCAGCCCGCAATCATTCACCCAAGAAAAAAACAAGGCTTTGGAATTGATCAATAACGATTCCGGGTACCGAATGCTCAGGGCAACCTTGGCGCCGGCCAAAAACATTTCCGACAAGGTCCCCGCCTCTTTTCGCATGAACTTGAGCTTGAGAGAGTGGGCTTCGCAAATAGACCTTCCACTGACTCCTGCAATTCTTGACAATCCGGACCTCCTCCTCAGAGAGGTCAACAGTGTCTTGCGAAAAATTGGTTTTGGGACAAACTACCGCATCAGAGGCGCCTACAATGCAAACACAAAACAGTTTTCATTCAATTTTCCAAAGGACGGAACTTATGTTGTGATGCATTTGTCCCGGCCGGTGGCGAGCGCCCTGGGTTTTTTCGAAAACACCATCAACGTCAACAGCGTGCCCGGCCTCGTCCAGCCCAACGACGACCGCTTCAACGCTTTGGTGAAATCTCGAGCCCTGGTTTACGACACCGGCAACGTTTACTGCGTCCAGCTGCAGGCAAGCTCGAGCATTTTCAGCGCGATCGGCGAACATTTGGTGGCCTGGCTGAAGCCGACCGGCGACGGAAGACTCGAGAGGGCAGGTCCTCCCTGCCACTTGGAGCTGAGGCCGTTGGGCCAACAGGGGAGCGAGCTGTCCGGTCGCGCGACGGTCGACTTGAGGCTTGCCAAGATTGAAAATTCTGGCAAACTCGGCCCTCTCAATTGGGAGTGCGGGGCCGTCGTCGAAGGTTTCCTCGTGGGACACCTTTGCAATTGCCTATAAAAGGCAGATTTTCCGTTATTTTCGTCAGTCGTTTGGCGGAACCCAGGCGATGAACACATGCCCCCCAGAGTGGGACGAGGATTGCAACCGAGCAAAACTTCTCGACGATTTTGAAGGCGAGAGGCAAATGGTGAAGAGGAAGAGAGCGTCGGCGCGGCGAGGAGGCAGACCAAGAAAGGCCGGCAGATCGAAGTTGCGCGTTCAGCGGGGCCGTGTGGGACTCCGCATTCCCGGATTTCCAAAGCTCCAGTACATTCACGCGGCTGCTCTCGTGAGGCACATTCCCAAGACCAAACTCCAAAAGGCGGGAAAGAAAATCCTCGGCAGGCCGCCGCCAAAAATCAGAAAGAGGAAGAGCCGCAAGGGCCGCAAGAGGGTGAAGAGAGCCAGCAAGCGACGCGCCCGCGCTTTCTAGATCATGACGAAACGCGTCCAACCCGGGAGCAACGGCCTGCCCGACTATGCCGAGTACGGCTCGCTGGAGTACGACTACGCCACCGACTTTGTCTACAACAAGGGCTCGAAGCCGTCTTACCACCAAAACTCTGGCACCAGAGACATCTTTCCAAACCCAAAAGTGACGGCTGACCAAAATCACAACCCTACCCAGTGCGACTTTGAGATCACCTCGCAAATGGCAATTCGAATGGGGCACCTCACTCGCTTTGTCGTCGGGGGCCACTTTGAGCGAAAGAAGGCCGACATTGCAGCCCAGCCCGCCCAGCTAAACCCGGTCAGAGAAGCCGTCGAGGCGCGAACTTTTGACTGGGAAAAGATTCCCGACAACGAGGTTGAGGCAGAGGCGGCAAAGATGATTCTCGCCCCCGGCTGGTGGGAGTTTCTCGTCAAAGGAGTCGACGTGTTTCACAACACCACCACCAAAATTACCACCAGCCAAGAGAACAAATTTGTGGTGCAACACCTGAACCGCTTCCTCGACGCCTACCAAGACAAGAGTGTTGTCGCGCGATTTGCGCCTCAGGAATGCCACCCGAACAGGCTGATTGCTCCTTTTACGAGAGGCGGTTACAAACCTGACTACGAAATGTGGAAAAAATACGCCGCCTACACTATCGGTGAACACAACCCCGTCGACTTTGAGTGGTACCCGAGGGACGTCTGGCCTTTCTTTCAGGGGCCCAATTTCACGGCGGACCACAATTACCCGAGAACCGTTCCGATGCCCTGCCTCGGAAACAAGCTCACGCTTCGCGTCAGCTTCATGGACGACTGGAACACCATTTTCAGAAACTCAGCCGGCAACGACACAAAGTACCGGTTCAAGCTGACCAAGTTTCACCTCGTGGTGGAAGAGCCGCAACTCTCTCTCGGCTTTTACAAGGGCCTGTTTAGCACCAAAAAGACGCTCTTCTTTCCGGGCGTGGCAAGAAAGATGGAGTGGGCGACGATTCCGGCAGAACAGGCAACCTTCACCCAATTTTTCCAAGACACTTTTCTGCCCGAAGGGGTGCTCATCTTTTGCCTCGACAAGCGAGTGCCCAACGGCACCTACAGCTTTGCAAAAGACACGGAAAAGAACATTTTCAGAAGGCACAACATCGAAACGGTGGACGTCGCATTTGACAGCGAGCGTTTTTTCATCAAGCACCCCCAGCCCGGCGAAATCAACCTGGACGAATTTGACACTCTCCGCTACTGGCAGCACATTCACAACCCCATCTTTGGCATCAAACCAGACCTCAAAGCAATCCACCGCGATTACTTCAAACAAGGAGGCATGCTGACGGCCTACCCCCACGTCTACTACCCGCTGACGCCGCAGGGCTTTTCGAGCGAGACCAGGATCGTGCCGGCGCACAATGACGGGAGCTGCCTCCAGAAAAAGGCCAAGCTGGAAGTGAACATCAAGTTTAAGGCAGACGGCGCCACCAAGGACGTCATCTACGTCTTTATCACCTTCTTCACGAACAAGAACCTCGCCTTGAATGCCAAGGACAAGGTTTTTTTCAGCCCCCACGGCATTGCACAGTACTAAACATTTTGTGTTTTTGTGTGTTGTTTTGCACGGACCGGACTAATAAAATAATAAAAAAAGGAAAGCGTTTGTTCAGTTCACTCCGAGACATTGGGCAACAAAGGTGAAGGCAAAATGGAGCACGAGCGTTTCAAGGTCAACGTTCTCGTTGTAAACGACGAGGTGGGAGATTTTCTCTTTATGGCAAATTTCAACGTTCCCGAACCAAACCTCTACGACGGCAGTCTCCCCGCGAGACTCGACACCATCCGGGCCTACGTCAGCCAAGAGTTTCAAAGTGAAATTCAGAGGGGAAGAGTTTTGTTCTGCGTGTCTGCAACCTACAGAATTATTGACACGGTTACGGGAGAAGACAGGTTCTGGGCCGGATCGTTTCAGCCCAGGGCCAACAGGAGCACGCTGCTTAGGCCCTTCCGGCGGTTCGCGCCAGACAATTTTTTGGCAGAAGCGGCCGCGGCTGTCGATCCCGTCGCGGTCGGCCAAACCCTGGACTGGGTCGGGGAAGACACCAAGTGGTCTTACCAAGGACTCCATTCTGCCATCTTTTGCTTCCAAGCGAGGTGTCGCCGCGCCGAGCACCCTTTTTTGCCTAGTCTCCTTGTTCCCCAGAATAAAATTGCAAAACTAACGCGTGATCGGGCCACCGCGTACAAGTTGTACATGGACAATTGAAGACAAAAGTGACAGTTGAACAAAGTGCATTGCCAAAGACAACGAAGTGACTTTCTGTTGCAAAAATGTGTGCCGTGCAATCTGCTTGTCAAACATAAAAAAATATAAAATTGCAAAAACTTTTTCCTTTTTCCTTCACCCAAAATTGAAACTCTTTGTTGTCTTTTTCAAGGTAAGCATGTTTGCGGTCAAGGGAAACTGGAGGCTGGAAACGGTCGGGACGAAGGAAGGAGAGTGGGGAGAAAAGTGGATGCACCGCTGGGGAAACGAGGCGGTAAAGCACGCCACCCTCTCCGCCTCAGTTTGCGACATTGCCTGCTCTGTTCAGCCGAGCTGGGACCTGAAACAATTGAGGGAAATTTTCGGGCAGGACCTCGACGCGCCCTTCGAAAAATGGCTCAACGAAAAAAGGCCGGGGGCCCTGCTGAGATTGCTTGGAGTGCCAATCTACGTTGTCGGACTCGCGACCACAGAAGGCCCCTTAGTGAGGCTTGTTTGCGACTCCCGCCACTTCACCGATTTGCCGTTCAAAAACGTCTGCGTCATTCTCCTTGGGGCAAAAGGAGAGTACTTGGGAAAAAATCCTGGCATTGCAAATTTGCCTCCTCTCCTGTGCAGCTCGGAGGTTCGCTGCAAGCCACTGAAAGAACTCCTCGGACATGCCACGGACAGGCCAAATCCGAGGACGGCTGAAGAAATCAAAGCGTTTTTTGAGGCAGAAAACCTCTCCCACATTCACTGCACCGTAAAATTTGTCGGTTTTGTGCAGGGCAAACGCAAGACCCAATATTGGAGCAAGCTCATTTTTGGCAACATTTCCGACTGCCAGAAAAGTGTTTGCATCGAAGCGAGGCCGGGAAAAGACCACTTGCTCATTTACAGGATTCTCCCGACGCCGAAAGTTGCCGCAGAACAACCTGCCCTTCCGCTTCCGGAGCCCGACTCCAGAGACCGACTCTCCGCCCGAAACAGGGCGAGCTGCGTAAAAGTAAAAAGGTCAGGCCTCAACCTTGCGTTTGATCTTGGCCTCGTCGACAAACCAGACGTGGCTCGGATTTCCGAAACCCTCGGAAAAACTGCAGGAGTTCTGGTGCTCCTCTGCGACCAGGAAAATTGCCCTCGCTATCTCAGGTACTCTGACCAGGGCGGCGCCTTCAGCGTAGAAATGAGTTGCCGCAGCGGCGGGAAAAAAAACGTAAACAGGTTTTTCGCAAAAGTTGAAGCCGCGGCAAAAGAAAATTCAAAAATCAGAAGCGAAGCCTTGACTGCTGTTTTGAAAGAGCTAGACGCCCGCGCGGGAGAAAGAACCAACTTCTACGTCACCTGCGCAAGGACACTTCGGTCGACAATCGCAAAACAAAGAATTGCAGTCTGCTGTCCCGACGACTCGGACCTGCACCACCTCAAGCTCATGTACGCCCAGTACTTTTACGGCGCCGCAAAAAAAGGCTGCACGATCAAGGTCCGGCTTTGCTTCACCCCAAGCAACGTTCTCACTTCTTTCTTCACAAACACTTGTCTCGTTTTAAACGTTGCCAGCTTCCTTGACATAAAGGACGACCCCGAATACATTGCCCTCGCCAGCGGGGCTCCCCAGATCCAGCACCTTGTTCCTCTCAAAGGAGACAAGGAGAAAGCCGCAGCAGCCTACGCTGACCGTGCTGGCGCCTGGGCCCTCCGCCTTTGGACCGACTTTGCCAAAAACTGCTTTCGGGATTTTGGGCACGAGATGAACGCCTCGTGGTGTGCCAGTTTGCCCAACCTCTGCTACAGCGTCGCCCAAGCCAGGATTCTCGAAAAGTCCGGACCTCTGGATGTGGGCTCGGAAATTCTGAAACCTTTCTACGGGCGCCTCCTCAGAAAGTTCAGCCGCGGAGGATTCGTCTCGAGCTGTTGTTCAAAATTGGCCAAAGGCGACTTTCTCGATGCTGCCGACGGAACCGGCTTCAAAGCAGAGTCCCTCCTCGAGCTCGATGTCAACGCCAGCTACGGCTTTTGCTGCTCCTCTGCCGACATTCCCGGAGGATTCTGCGTCGGCTTTGTCAGCAAAAATTTTGAAACTGCAGACTCCGGCAGTAAATTTGTTGACAACCCGAGCGAGCGCAATCTTCTGAAACGAGACGGCGAGCGCTGGCGGCAGTACGAATTTAGAGCCGCTTTCGCGACTCTTCTGCGAATCTCGCGTGAGAGCGGAAAAAAGATCAGGTCAGTCTACTCCAACTACTCCCGGCGAGGCCTTTTCTCTCTTGGAAAATGCATCCTTGACTTGGCTGTGGTTTTTGAAGACGGAAGCCTGTCACTGTGGAATTTTGACCCGCAGTACACTCACGGCTGCGAGTCCTGCCCCCCGCTGCGCAGGCACGTCGACGGTTTCAACCCCGCCAACGTCAGGATCAGGACCCTCGAGAGAGACGCCGACGTGCTCTCCTGGATGCGAAACTCAGCAGCAAGGGCAAAGTACACCGTACTCTCAGACTGTCACGACCCCGGCTACTCCGTGGCAGACCTGGAAGGCATCTTTCAAAATGAACCCGAACTTGCAGCGCTGAACCAGGTTGCCCCGGCACAGAGCGCCCTAGAGCCCACACAAATGACACGTTGGCTGCTCGAGCACAGAAAAGATCCTGCTCTTGCCTTCATTGCCTGGATGACTGGAAGCCAGCCTCACCAAAAGTTTGCCAGCTTTGTCGTGGGCTCAAAAAAAAATCGCGCGGTGGGACAGGAGTTGTGCTGCAGCACCGGCGACAAACCCGCGCTCGTGACAAAAGAACACTTCAACTATCTCGTCGACAAAGTTGGATTCAGGCCAACAGGAATTCAGGCGGTGTTGTTCTTCAAAACAGACGGGCTTACTAGCGCCGTCTATGCGGAGCTGACGCAAGAAAGGTACCGATCTCGAGAGCCAAGACAAACAGCCTTTCTCAAAAAAGTTCTCAACCTGAGCATCGGTTTTTTTGGCCTCAACGAAAACAAGCCGAGAAATTACTTCAAGCTCGACACTATGACGCGCAGAATATTCAACCGCGCCTTCAACTCTTGGGACATTGATCCCAACTGCTTGATTGAAAACAGCAACGTCAACACTTTCATCGCCACCTGCAGCAAAGCCCGCCCAAAAAAGAGCGGAGCCTTGCGCCCGCCAAACACCCTCGCCGCCTATGTCGCGGTGGTCGAAAGGGGAAAGCTGAGAATAATCGAGCTTCTCAATTTTTTTGAAAAGTTTCTACCCCAAGGCTCTTTCAAGTTGCTCTATTGCAACACAGACGGAGTTCACCTTGCCTTTGCCGCTGACAGCTACCGCCAGCTCGTGCCCGAAAACCTCCTTGCAGAATTTGAAAAGGAAGAGGCGCTTCTCATTTCGGACAAGAAGGTGCCCGGACTTTTCAAGCTCGAGTGGCGCGCAGGAGGTGACTTTCGCTACGTCACCGCACAAATCTACAACTTTGCAGTTGTCGGGGAAGGCGTTGACAAAGCAAAGTGGTCTGGTGTCAAGGGACGAACCCCCGCCGAAAACTACAGTGACATTTGCCGCCTGCTTGAGAAGGGGTCCGTCGAGATTCCCCAACAGAGACGGGCTGACAAGAGAAACAACCTCGAGGTTGTCGAAAAGAAGCTGGTGTTCAAGAGACAAAAGTGCGACTTGCCAAAATATCTGCCTTGTCCAGAAAATTAAACAAAAAGAAGTTGTGCCGAGCTCTTTGCCAAATCAGTTCAAATTCGGACAGCAACCAAAAAACAGATAAAAAATGGGCTTAGCAATTATTTTTTATTTTGTTGATGGCTCTTATCATTGCGTTTCAATGTGTTACAGCAGCTTTAGCGGGAAAGTCATGCAGCCTTTTGAAATGAGAAAGTTTGGTTTTTCCGACCACAGCGGAGTGTACACTGGAATCCAATTGGAATTTTTGATTTCCCGATTGCTAGAAAGTGGCTACCTGAAAGAAAACTTCACCTCTCAGCCAATCCGTGCCGAATTTTATTAAAAAGTTTTTCAAAGCGGTTAGTTTTTTGAATTTGTTTAAAAATTGAGCATTAAAAGATTGTGACAAGCTCCTGACCAAATCAGTTCAATTTTGGACGGCAACAAGTTTGTGTGAAAATGGCCAAATCAGTGAAAAAATTATTTGTTTTGAATTTGTTTGATTGTCTGTGTGCAAAATACACGTACGTTTGCTGCATTTGCAACCAACATTTTGAGCGCGCTGGGGAAATGGACTCCCACCTTTACAACCACCCCATTTGCAAAGCCGTCGGTGACAGAGTCTGGGAAAAAACTTTGCACTGTTTTGGTTGCCAACGGAATTTTGACAACTATAAACAATACAGGCTGCACCTTTTGTGCCGTCTTTGAAAAATCCTCTGTCTGACACCGTTTGACTTTTCTTTTGGACAGGCCAAGATGGAATTTGCAGGCTGCCACACAGACCGATTTGAAATCTCCCTCTGCGTCGAAAGTGCAGGCCGCCGCATTGACGTCAAAATTGAAGACTTTTTGCACTACACTTTTCACCCTTTTCGCAGGGGAGCCGCCTTAAAACTGAGAAGCTGGCTTTTTGAAATTCCCGAACTCGTGTTGACACGCTTTCCCAGGGACAAACTTCAAAATTGGACCTGCCGCGGCAGGAGAATACCCGGCTGCAACGGACCCGTTCAGGGGCTCGTTCAACTTGCCCGGGAGGCCGCTCTCGGAATGCCCCTGGCAGATTTTCAACTTTTCGGAGAAGCGGAATATCTCTGCGCCCTGCTCGAGTGCTTGCTTGAAATTCCACTGGAGACCGGGCGGAGCCGCCTACTTATTTTTGACCGCGGCGCTTTGCGTCGCAACAATCTGTTCAATTCGTTTCCGTTTGTTCTTTTTGAATAAAGAAAAAAGAACACTTGTCGTTTTTTTTTATTTACAAAAAAACAATTTCAACTGAAATCTTTTTTGACGGCATTTGAAACAAAACAAAAAGAGACATTTTTTCCTCGTTGCTTGGAAATGTGCTCATTTCCTTAGATGCGCTGTTGCAGGCTTTGCACGTATGTTTGATGCTTTAGATGCATTGAGGATTTGGAGGCTATTTTGTTTTGCCTTCAGTTAACATCCATTTTTTCAAAAGACTTGTCGTCAAAATCCATGGGCTCTTGAAAGTGGTCCTGGTATTCTTTGTAACATCTATAAAATTTCTGGCAGCCAAAACAGAACCAAACGTTCAATCTGCAAATGTTGAATCCGTTTTCAAATCCGTGAATGGAAAAAAATTTTTCACAGCTGTGACTGCCCACTTTGCCCAAAGAGTCAAATTCGAAAGAACAACAGCAGCACAAATATCTTCTGTTGGGCTCCACGCTCATGCTTGCACGACCTCGTCCGTTTTTTGGCCTGACTCCACGTCAATCAGGAACTTGAGTCTCCAAGAATGGCGAGTAGAGTGGATGAAAATCTCCAAGAGAAAATGTCCTGAAGTGTTGATGCAAACAGACGAATTTCTGAACGGGACAGTTCAAAGGAGTAATATTCTTTCACTTGAAATTCAATTTTTTCTTCTTTGCTTTCCGCAAAGAGTTTCAATTTTACAAGCCATTTCTCCAAGGAACGAAGTGGCACTGGCAAATTTCGGCCGTTGAATTTGAGATACACATCGACGTTCTGAGCTGCCAGGCCCTTGTTGTTCTTCACATACGACAATTCAAAATTTTCAAACTCAACAACAAACTTTTGTCTTTTAGCCATGATGCAAACCCAGAGCCGCCGCTCCTCCGGCTTGCCGTTCTTAAAGCTCTTCTCGCGTCGGCC
>Ga0194123_10002868_pt1 | contig 21657 bp, 19 predicted proteins | sample TA2MahsurfametaG_5_FD_155479 | JGI IMG/M metagenome (GOLD analysis project Ga0194123, IMG submission 155479) | Freshwater microbial communities from Lake Tanganyika, Tanzania - TA2015023 Mahale A surface | ecosystem: Environmental > Aquatic > Freshwater > Lake | place: Tanzania: Lake Tanganyika... | reverse complement strand
TCAGACTCCGCGTTACGTGCTGACAAACGAATCTTTCCACCGCCAATCGATTCGGCCCTGAGCAACCACTCAGTGAAGACGAAGTCTGCCAGTCGTCCGTCGATCTCGCCGTGATGACCCCCAAGTGAACTGACCGACGGATTTTCTATCGAGCCATCACTCTCGAATCTCAGCCACCCAAGATCGATGAGTGAGCCACCCATGGAAATTCCAGAGACATTGATTGCTCTTCCGATTGTGGCAAATGCGTTGTCAAAGACGGCGTCGAAGCTGGCGCCATTAGCTCCAGCACGGCCAGCCCCTCCGACTCTGCCTGACGTCCAACCGGTAACGCTGTTCACGACATGACCAGACTGCTGAACTCTGCCTGACGTCCAACCGGTAACGCTATTCACGACATGACCAGACTGTCGAACTCCGGCGCCGATGATGGTTACGCCTCGAGTCGACTTGTTTGGAACCCCCAGACCCTTGCAGCCATCGGTGTCGGCATTTTCAAAGTCGCAACCTGTTACTCGCGCACCCTGGAAGTCTGAGTCTTCAAGATCAGCGTTACTGAAGTCGCAACCGGTGAGCGACGCTCCCGTAAAGTCTGAGTTCTCTAGGTCAGCATTACTGAAATCAACCCCAGAAAGTGAGGCACCTTTGAATGTGGATCGCTCCAGTTCTGCGTTGCTGAAATCGCATCCCGAGAGTGATGCCCCTGAGAAATCGGAGTCAGCCAACTCGTGATTTGAGAAGTCCACTCCCGTAAGGGATTGGCCCGAGAAGTCTCCGGACCCCTTACCTCTCTTCCTGCGTGCCATCTGCGGTACCCCAGCGAATCGTATCTCATTGATCCGCTTTGTCAATCAAGTTCACTTCAATCTTGCGAACCTCCAACTGGTTTGGCAGGCTAAAACACGGAGGGAGAATAATTTATGCCCAAAAACTTCTCAGCCAAGCGGCTCATGGGAGTTGACTTCAGTGGTCAAGATCTTTCGGAGGCAGACTTTTCGGGTGCGACTCTGAACGGATGCCAGTTTGTCGGTTCGACGCTTCGTTCCGCAAGCTTTGTGTCCGTTCGTGGAATGGGGTGCAATTTTGACGATGCTGACCTCACGGACGCTCAGTTCGAAGGGGCGCGATTCATGGCCAGCACGTTTAGAGATTCCATCATTGCCGGTTCAGATCTCGACGAGGCGGTTCAGATCTCGACGAGGCATCGCTAATGGGATGCGACCTCAGCGGAGCAATCAATGAAGTTGCCGACGATGAGGTTGAGGATGACGATGTTGAGGATGACGATGTTGAGGATGACGATGTTGACGATGACGATGTTGACGATGACGATGAGTCCTCTGCATCTGACTACGTCCACGAGTTGAACTTAGGTTGGGTCAAGCTTGAGGCAAGTGACCACCTCACCGGAGTAACCGGACTGATGAACGCACACTTAGTCGATGGATCGTGGGTTCAGACGAGAACAATGAGTTTCGCTTTTACTGATTGCCTAATACATCTAGTCGAGTCGGTTGACCGAGAGCTACTCCTGACGGTGTTGAGGCCAGGAGTCTCAGATCCCTACCGCGCAACTCTGACTGCAGGTGAAAGTACATCGTTAATCGACAAGTCTGATGAGTCTTGGCACGCGAGAATAACGAATCAGCTCTAGGTGTCGAGTTGTGCAATAAACAGGGTGAGGTCGCGCTAGCGACCACGCCGAGATCCGGCCCATCCAATTGTTGCGATGAGCAGAAGCAGCCACCACTGATCACTAAAGACGAACTCCTTGGCGTCGACTGCGAGTTGAAGGTTCATGAGTTGAGCAGCTACCCAAAGACGAGTCTGGCAGGCGGTCAACTCAACAAGAGAATCCGACCTTCGGCAGGGCACTTGTGGGTCGCAAGACTCAGCCTGCCCTAGGGCTAGCTTTACTCGTACCGAGATGGCGCATGTACGGACGTCGCTGTAGCACTCATGGGTAGCGGCTTCTTGGGATTCGAGTCGCTGAGTCGCGAGAACCAAATCCGACTGGGGCTTTTTGGCAGCTTGCTGTTAGCCCTTGAGTGTGTTTTGGCCGGACTCGTAACCGACGCACCCGTGCGGGGATACGTTATGCACGCGCTGACGGCTGGTTTAGCGGTGTGGGCACTTCAGGATCCAAGCACCGCATCGATCCGCTCCGCCGGCTCTGCAGGAGTTGCGGCTGTTGCGAATGAGGCCTTGATGCTTGCGGACGCCCAGATGTCATTTCGTTATCTTCTTCCTGGATTTCTGCTACTTGGCGTGTCTATTTGGGTACTGGAGAGATCGCTTAGCGACAAGGGTTCCCCCGGAGATGACTCTCGCCAGGCGTTGTCACAGTTGTCATCGGAACGATTGCCGCCACCAACAGCAGATCGTTCGACGAGTGATCAAAAACTTGCCGTCGGGGCCTCATTGTCGGGAGCGGCGGTAGGTCTCTATGGCCTCTTGGGAGCGGATTGGATCTTGATTCGAGCACTCTTCGGTTTCGTGAGACGCAGTCTCACCTTTCAGGAACTCCGATTGGCTTGGCGGGATCTTGGAACTCCTGATGCGGTCGGTGAAGCCGTACTCGGCGGTGGCCAGTTGCTTGCGTATGCCTCATTCGTGGCAGTTGGTCTGGCACTTGTGAGTCGCTTTAGCCGAGGGTTTGAGCTTCGCAGTCGGTGGCGCATGGCGCTTGTGGTGATCGTAACTGCTGGCGCCATCTGCAATCTCGTGATTGTCGCGTCCTTGCTGGCCGCGTCCTCGAGAGTGGTCGTGCTTGGCGGTGCGTGGCTACTGCCAATTGGCCTTGCTGTTTCCGCTTTCGGCGTCTGGAGTAGTACGGCTCGCTGACCCGAGAGCCGCTCACTCAATGTTGACTCCGCACCATTCCCTGAGAGAGACACTTGATCTACTTCGACAAGTCGAAGCACCTCCGCAAAGCAAGTTCTGGTTCGGTTCACCGTGTCGTTTCGTGCGGCGGATTGACATACTCGTACACATCATTTTGCCGGAGCTAATCGAAAAACGAATGCCGAAGACCACCGCTCGACTGCGTCGGACCTCACCACGTTGGGGCAAGAGCTGGAGATCTTGGTAGTTCGAATCGCTCGGCGTTACCAGTTAGTGACTACTACAGACATTGACGGGTGAACCGGGTCTCTGTTCCAGATCATCTTGCAGTCAATCTTCGCGCCGCTACCTATCGCAGCCTTCACCTGTGGGGCGCACTCAACGGCGATGTAGCCAACGATGTATCCGCGCACCTTGAGGACTACAGCGTTGGGATCGTGCGGGTTTGTGGGCTCTGGTTCGAGAATTCCGTCAAGATCGAGCTCTTGAGTGAATCCCTTACCGAACTGGTTGAAGAGCGAGATGATATTGCCTCGATAGTGGTTTTGCCCCTTGATGATAAGTAGATCGGGCGTGAGACCGTTCTGGGGCACCGCAATAATGTACCCACAATTGACCAGCTTCGTCCAAGCCCTAATCTTCCAGATGTGTCATTCGCTTGGATTCTGGCCAAGAACTTTGAGAAGAGTACAAAGAAGGAAGCCGAAACGTTTCGTGCCGAAGTGGAGGCGAATGTTCGCGAGTTCGAGCAAGCTTCGGGGTTTACCATCGATGAGTTGCTTCAAGAGGAGCTTGGAGTCGGGGCATGGCTGCCCTTTGGAGAGTCACCCGTCAATTTTTCGCATCCTGTTTCACGAATCGAAGCGCATGGTCAGTCGCTCTTTCTGACTTTTGCGATTCCAGCCTCGCTGCACAATGGAATCGCCGACTTCACTGTGGTATCGCTGCTCGCGCATCGAAATGCACTGCTGACCATCGTTCGCGATCCTTCACCGTCAGAGTTCGGAGGACGCTTGTATGAGATCTATCGCAAGCACCAAGATGGCCAACTTCAACTTGGAGTTGGTGAAACACTCATTCATCTGCTCACCTTCTGCGTTACCTCTTTGGGTATGTCGCTGGCGACCCTTCGTGGCAGCGTAAATGACGACTTGGACACTCTCCGAGCAATCGAGCTTCGTCAACGCAAAGTTGGTGACGACCTTGATCTCTTGGAGGCCCAGTTTGGAAAGACTCTCGCCGAGCTTCGTGCCTTGCAGAGATTACCTAGGCAGATTGAGAAGATTATCGACCAAATCGTGGTCTGGGGCGTCGAAGGTGAGGAGAGTCAGGTTTTTGACTCCTCAGTAGGCAGAAGAATTCGCTACCTACTCTCGCGAGTGAAACAGCTTGAGATTGTTACGGATACGTTCATTGCCGATATGGATCGAGCAGTGAAAAGAGGCGATGATGTGAGTAAACGGCAACTACTTGATGCGCAACGTATCAATACGTTCTGGACGAGTGCACTTCTACTTCCGAATCTCATCTTTGCGTTTTTCGGGCAGAGCTTCCCCGGATATCTCGGCGAAGACTCCTGGTTCTGGTTGATCTCGACCGCTTCGTTGCTTGCGTATTCAGCTGTCACCGTAGTTTTCTTGGTGCGGCGAACACGTCGTGGTGCGTAGCCGTTGTCAGCACTGCTCGTTTACGACAAGTTGCAGTTCGTTGGATGCAAAACCCAAGAGGTCGCTCGCAATCGTCACAAAGAGTTCCGCAGCCTCTGGGTCTAGGGCGGCTGCAACAAGGTTGTAGTTAACTGCCTCAAGTCTCGTGATGAATCGTCTCAATTCCGCTCTAAGTTCCGCCGCAAGGGTGTTGATCTCATCTGAGTCAGAAGTCGCAAGCTCGCCTAGTAGTGCATCGACTTCTTGCCAGAACTCTGGCCCTAGGGCGCTAGCCAACTCATCGACCTGAATCTCATTTACCGCCAGTTGTAAGTCGCGTGCTGACTGACAGATTGAGCCCTGACTCTCGCCACATCCTGCAAGTGTCGAGATCGCAAAGAAAGTGACGACCGCACCTAGAGAACCAGCCTTGACTCTCACCGGAGCAGGCTCTCTTTGGCTCGCTTGAACTCTTCGTCGGTAAGTGCACCGGACTTGTGCAGCTCTGCCAGCTTTGAGAGCGCTTCAACATCGACTATCGCGCTGTCTTTCGCGTCAGAGTCTGATCGTGATTTGCGGCCACGATTCCTCTTGAGCTTAGTCGTGTTCGTCCTTGCAGAATTCGGCTTAATTGAAGTACGCAAACTTTTACCGATCTCATTGACTGCTGGGTGGAAAGAAAATAGATCTACGTCGTGACCGGCAGCCGTGTAGGAAAGTCGATTGAGAGCCAGAAGCGGCATCGGTGACTGCCAACTTCCATCGCTATTCACCTTCCCTTGACTTTCGAAACCATTCGCATCCAAGACCCAGCGCCACTCCCAGAGATTGACTCCGTCAAAGACATAGGGGGCTGTTCCAGCCGTATCTGAGTGAACTTTGGAGATTGATCCAAACTCAGTAAATGTGTGGCGGATTATCTCATCACTGGACTCGGCCGGCATAGTCAGGTAGTGACTCCGGTAGCTAATGATTTTCCACCAGTTCCACAACCGACGATTATCTCGATATCGACTCTCGGGTAGCTCGTACATGGCGAAGTCGCCAACTCTAAGAAAGTAATCCGTAACTGCAACCCAATGGTGGTGAACTCGTGGCATCCAGAACGGCGTATTGCAAGCCCCAACTGCTTCGTTGTAGCAATTGAACTCAACAGAAAATGCGGTCGCTGTGGCTTCGATGGTTTCGCCAGGCTCTAGTACAGATTTGATGGCCTTTAGCTGTTCTCGTTTGATTTCGCCAGGGAAAGCTTCGGTAAGTTGTTGCGGCTCTGCCATTAGAAAGCCATCTCCTAGAACCACTTTTTGACTTTGAAGTAGATCCATTGGCTTGCTGCCAGGACCGCGAGTAGACCCGCCGATATTTCCCAAGCCCATTGGGACTCGCTCCACGGATTGATATTGAAGTTCTGGCCAAAGAACCCCACAACAAGGGCGGGGAGCAACAGGATGCTTGCTACAGCAGCAAATCGCATTTGTGCTGCAGTCTGCCGTCGATTCTCGAGCGACTCCAAGCGCTCATAAAGAAGACGCACTTCTTCCTCAAGGCCGTTGCGCTGCGCTTTCAGGCTGCGTGCGCGCATGAGAAGATCTGCGATCCAGATTCTTTGCTCCGCAGAGAACGGAGGAACATCTGAGTCCTTAGAAACAAATGGCGCCCTAATGACCACATCACCCTTCGAAACAGCTTTGAATACGTTTTGTGTTTCGGAAATCGTTGATGAAATGGAAAGTATCTCGAACTTCAGACGACTAATCTGTTCGTACTTCAGTCCTGCCTTCGCTGACATTGACTGATACTGCTTGTGGAAGATTGCACTCTCAATTTCAGCCATCTCCTTCTGCACTGCTGCGTGCAGTGACGAGAGAAGCTGTTGCAGATCAGCGATAATCACTCTTGATATCCGAACTACTGCGTCTCCGGGATCTTCTCCAGAGGTGCGCTCGCGACTGGAAATCTCATTCACGTCAGCACAAATCTGACCAAAGAGTTTTGCTGAGCGGGTTCTGGCGTGTTCCTCGGGTCCCCAGAGTACGGTCACAGCCATCGTGTCACTGATGATGAATTGGATATTGAAGAATTCGCTTCGGCCGTCATCAATGTCTGTCGGGGTAGCAAGTACTCCGTACAGATATGCATCGTGCGATTCAATCTTTGGAAATGGCTCTTGAAAAGTAAGTGAGTCGACCCCGGAGAGTCCCGTTCTGGCTGTTTCATGGAGCTTGCGACCGCTGAGTCCCCGCTCGAATTCCTCCAGAACCGGTTCAAGCTGAAACCGCGACGGATGATCAAGGTGAATGCACCGAAACTGCGCAGCAGACATTCGTTTCCAACGATAGTGCGACAGGTATGTCCTATCTCGGTTGGGGGCTCGGAGGTCGCGAGACAGGGTTAGTTCAAGTGACCGAATCCAGAATCTGCGATGGTTCAATCAGGGCCATTAGTGGCTTGTTGACTACTCTCATTTCGTGCCAAGTCGTGTCATCAGGGAGAGATGGTCGCCTGTAGACCATGACTCGCTTGAAGCTTTGAGGGACGAGTTCTTCACATTGGGGAGCCGCGACCTACCCCTAGGAATTGAGCCAACCGTCGAGCCCGACAGTTTTGCTGTCTGGCGACAGCAGTCGCCCGAAGCTCGTGGACTCACGGCTTTCGGTCTGATGGCTCCAGCCGCGGTTGGCAATCTCTCTGAAGACGCACCGCCGATGTTTGGTATTGCAACGGATTCTGATGGGAGAACTCGTGCCGTCGCAGCGGTGTTTGACGGGATGGGCGGTGCGGGCTCAGGCGTGATCACACCCTCTGAGTTCCCGATGATTAAGCCGGGCAGACGAGTGTCAAAGGCGTATCTCGCCTCTCGAATCGCGAGACGCGAATTGGAACACCTTTGGTGGCGTGACTCATCACGATTCGCTGATGGCGACTTGATGTGCCAAGTTTTTGCCCAAACGCTCACGAATACTCATTCAAGTCTTGGATCTGCTGCGAAGAGTCGACTCGGTGGGTCTATGGTTCGCAACTTACCGACGACCTTTGCTTCGGTTCAGTGCGAACAGAGTGATCGAGGAAAGTGGAGTGTTGTAGCAAACTGGGCTGGCGACTCGCGCGCATTCGTGCTTACTCCCCGTGCAGGGCTCCAGCAGATCACATCCGACGATCTCGAAGAGTCAGATCCTCTAGAACAACTGCGCGGTGACTCGCGGCTTTTAAATGCTCTTGACGCATCAAAGCAATTCAAAGTCAATTCAAATCGAGTTCTAGTCAGTGCTCCAGCATTATTGATCGTCGCAACCGACGGACTCTTTCATTATCTCCCAACACCAGGGTCACTCGAATACCTTCTACTCAAGACCCTGCGTGACTCTGAGGCGCGAACTGCAGCGGACTTGACAGAGACTGCTCGAGCAGCAGCTAACGACGACATCAGCCTTGTGGTGATAGCTCTCGGATTCAGTCGGTTCTCCGAGATCCGACTTGCGTTCCGAAATCGTGAATCTGAATTGGCGGCAGCTGGCTACTCGCAACTGCTATCGATGGCACCAGGTGATGCGGCAACTCTGATGCGAGCTAATCAAATTTGGGAGCATGAGCGCCCGAGATATGTCGAACTCATGGAAAAGTCATGAACACCTCAGGTCAGCAGGGCAGCGGCCGTGATCGGAGCAAACCGAAGGATCTTCGCAGCGAAGCAACTATTCAAGGCGATCGTGATGCCTCGAACAATCGCCCACCGGGTCCGTCATCTAAACCGAGTCGCCCTGGCCCTTCGTCGGGGGTTCGGCGTTTCTTCCGACGGCGAGGCGTAGGCGATGTGTACCGCCTCAATGACGTTGAATATCGGCTTGACAAAAAGGTCGGGTCGGGCAGTGGCGAAGCGAAAGGGAAGAGTGAGGCTTGGCGGGCAACCCAGCTCGGTCCGAACCAGCGCGACGTATTCCTCAAAGTGTTTCAATCGCCAAAGCAACCGAATGAGGACGAACGTAACGACCCTGAAGTAGGACCCGAGCTTTTGCGAAAGTGCGAGAGGTTCGAGACTCGTCATCGTGAAGTGATGCGGCGTCTTGCCCGTCAGCGTTCTGGCACTGGTGCCCTCGTCGAACCGATTGACTTCGGTCGACCCGTGGAATCGCTGAGCTATATAAAGGTGTATCCGTGGGTATCTGATGCAGCAACAGTCACACGCGAAGGTGTCAGTAATTGGTCTCGTGACGAGCGCCTTATCTTTCTTCGGACACTGATGCTCGCAGTATGGGAGTTACATGAGCTCGGAATTGCACATGGGGACATCAAGCAGGAAAACATTCTGATTTCGAAGATGCCGATTGGTCCCGTGGCGCGCCTTATCGACTTCGACGAAGCTTTTCTTTCTGAAACGCCACCATTTTCACTCGATGATGTAGAGGTGGGCACTACCTTGATGACGCCGGAATGGAGGGTTCTAGAGAATCCTGCTCGCTCCGTGGGTTTGACAGGGTTGACACTCGGTACTCGAACCGACCTATTTCAAATGGCCCTGGTACTCGAGAGGGTATTTGGTACGGGCGGAGTTACTTGGAATGCAAGACATCACGATGGTCTCAGCGACGATGCTGATTTCTCACTCGCAGGAGCAACTCCGAACTGCAGCGATCTAGATCTGTCGCTACCGCGGGTTTCACAGATCTTGCGAGATTGCTTGCATCGACAGTCAACTCGCCGACCTTCAATCGAACTGATCCTTTCGACATTGGGCGTCTCAACTTCATGAGTGGCTTAGCTAATCGTGCGGGCTTGCAGCAAGCAGTGAGACCGAGTGGTGAGCGATTTCCAATCGATGTCGCCTTCGTCGTTGATGGCACTGAAAGTATGGGCCCTCTGTTGGAACGGGTGAAAATGCGCATGCTTACTCTCGATGGACAGATCGAGGAAGAACTGAGGCGCTCTAAGCGTGTGCTCGACTCGCTCAGAGTAAGGCTCGTAGTTTTTCGCGACTTGTACGAACATCAAGAGTCGGCATTTGAAGTGACAAAGTTTTTCGACCTGGCGACGCAGCGAGCGGAGTTTGAGACGGCGGTGCAAGGAATCGAAGCCTTCGGCGGCGGCGATGCTCCGGAGTCGGGTCTCGAGGCAGTGTTTCTTGCGATGCGATCTACGTGGCGAAATGAACCAGAAGACCTAAAGCGACGTCACATCATTCTGCTGTTTACAGATCAGGACGCCCACGACCTTGGTGCGACTATTCCGTTGAGTTACGCCCAAACGCCTCATCCGAAAACGATGGCAGAACTAAAGAAGCTGTGGGGGCCTCGCGCTCGTGGAGGAATAATGAATGAACGTGCGAAGCGAATGGTTCTGTTTGCGCCCGAGTTGATCAGCACGAACAATGGTGAGGTAAGTACTGCGTGGTCCGAGATGCAAGCCGATTGGGAGAATGTTTGGATCGAACGACGAGATGAGGCGGGACTCATAGACCTCAGCTGGGACGACGTCGTGAAGACATTGGTTGCAACGATATGAGAGGGCCTCAGACAGCCGAATCAATATGGGTATGCGGTTGGTGCGGCACCACCAACAGCTTTTCGGGAAGGAAGAGCGATGAGCGTTGTCTCGCGTGTCGAAAATATCGAAGCGCTCCAGTTTGGGCGATAGACATCAAATCGAGCGAGCTTGACGATGGGGAGCTTCGCGAGGCGTACCTCAACTGTCATTACGCCGAAATCGCAACCGCAGTTGCTAATGGATCAATGGCGGATAATGACTCGAGGATTGTTCGTGACGCATTGCGACTCGCGCTCACAGCCGAGCTTGGGTCAATGGAGACGTACTGGGGTTATGTCGATGAGTCGACGAAAGGGCTTGCGATGGGTTGGGTATGGCCACAGCAACCGTTTGTGACAGGACTGACCCTTCACCTCGAGCGTGACGGCAAACGCGCGAAGAATTCGATTGTACGACAATTTGGAAAGCGAAAGATGGCACTCAATCTTGAGTTTGAGAAAGCTCTTGACCCCGACGCGATTACGCTGAGCGTCTCGTTGTTCTATCGTGGTCAACGCAAGATTGAGACCAGACCAATAGAGATTGAGTTTTCAAGGGAACTTCAGTAATTAAGCGAGAAAAGAGAAACATCATGTCTGAAGCAAACGAGGCAAATGAGAGCGCGAAGAAGTTGGCAGAGAAAAGCGCCGACCGTGATCGTCTAGCTGCAGCAGATGCTCTGAAGAAATGGATTGATGAGCGCTCACCGGCGAATGCCCATATTTTGAATCAATTGGAGGGCGACCTTCGCAAGAATCAGCGCTTGAATGAGTGGGGACAATTCGCCCTCGAGGATCTCTTGCGGCCACCGCGCCGTGATGCCGGCCGATTTGTTGCACATAAGGTCGCCGCCGTCGTGACGTTCGTTAGAAACCTCGTACTCTTTGTTCCTGTAGCGGTGACATGGTTCGCGATCGAACGTGCCGCAGTTGCATATTCAGACAAGCTGAAGCTTCGGGATCCCGAAGCCACTTTTCTTCAGGTATGGCTTAATGACGCAGACCTCACACTTGCGCAAACCGCACTGATTGACGCTGCCCTAATCGGCCTACTAATTGTGTTGACACTCGTGGCGCAGTCGTTAGAGGTTGTCGCCGACAGGAGCGCGCGTCGAGCCGACGAGCGCGATGAAAGGGACTTTCAGTCGGTGCTTGTCGGCGTTGGTCTTTTTCTCCACGGTTTTAGATCGATTACACCATCTGCGCTGAAGTCCGGCCTGGCTGAAGCAGTAGACAACCTGCGAAAGTCATCGGAGCAACTCGCGGCAGTCTCCGAGAAAGCAACCGACACTCTTACTCAATTCGCTCAGGTGTCAGTTAATCAACTCGAGCCAGCTGTGCGGCGCATTGATGGCATCGTGGCTGCTTTGGGCGGAGCCGCGATGTCTCACGAGCAAATGACCAAGCTCGTAAGTGGTCTCCAAGCTCACTTGGGCGAGTCACTATCGAAACTCAGCCTAGGAATCGATGATTTGGGAGGCAAACTGCAAGGAAGTCTCTCAGAGAACAACGCTCTACTCGAGGCCTCGCTCCGAGGACTTATGCAAGAGGTTGAAGCCGTAAGCCGAAACCTCAGTCAGACTGCTGCCACTGCGCGTGAAGTCGCGTTGATGTATCGCGAGCGGGTGTAGTGCGTGGCATTCTCGCGTAGCCATAGGCAGGTCGGAAGCTCTGATGCGCCGCAGGGTCGTGATCGGCATGCGATTGTGGGCTTGTCGGGTTGGCTTTTTGCAGACTTGCTTCTAGCAGTTGCTGTCATCTTTTTGGTTGCCCAAACCAAGCCAGAGTTTGGGGAGAACGACTCAAGCGAAACTGTCCTTGCGTCAGATGGTGCTCCGGTTGCCACACTGAGCTTCAATCCGGAACTTCCAGTAGGTGAAGAAGAGGGACTCCCTATCTGGCGTCAAGTCGATGCCGAGGCGAGTGGCGACTCGACCGTAGGCATTGCTGTTGAGTTTTCCGAGCCGGTTCGCGACTTTGGTGGAACCCTTGAGCAGCTAGCACAGGACATTGGAATCTTTGCCACGATTGGGGGGCAAAAGTTCGAGGGGGCTGGCACCGGCTGGAGCGTGAAGTCACTTCGAGCCGATCAAGGTGGCAAGTTGTATCAACTGCGCCTTGAGCCGTCGATCGGTTTTCAGTCGGCAACCGTGGAAGTGGTGATCAACCAGCGCGCCGTACTCGATGAGGATGGCAACACAAACCCCACTTCTCAGCCCCTGATCTTTTTGGTGCAACGTCGACCTGACACTGTGATTGATACGGAGAAAGCCTCTCAAGTGAGAATCACTGTGAGGGGCAAGAGTTGCGATGCCACCAACAACGAAGAAGTATCAGAGTTGGTCGCAGCCATTCGGCGAGTCCGTGCTTTCGATATCAATGTCGCTACCGCAGGTCAGACACGTAAGACTCTCGAACGCAGCTTCGTTGATTGGGTCGAGAGTGAGGATGGTTTCGGCTCCGTGGCAAAGGTCGGGTTCGTCTTTATCTACGGTTCCGGTAGTGGGGGAGTGAGGATTGCTGAAGACTGGACAGATTGCGTCGTCAAGGCGATAGAGAATCTCGGCTGGCTAGGCGATGCAGTCTCTTTAGAGACGCAACTGCCAGTAAAGCAGTTTAAGGCTGAGGGAATTACAGCAAGACAACTTCAGCTTGAGCTGTACTTCTTCTCTGGGGTCTCGGCTTCGGACTAGTCCACATGGCAATCGTCTTCTGCGCCGCTTGCGGTGCCCGAAATCGTAGGAAGTCACTGAATTGTGTGCGTTGTAATGAGACACTACAAACCTTCGAGCGCGTGAACACTAGAGATTGGGAGCCAGAGCCGGTGCTCCCTGGTGCTATCGATGAGCTGATGCCGCTAAGCACTTGGCAACGCATACTTGCGAGACCTGTACTGTCCGGCACAATCGCGGCAGTAGCACTAGCAGTCGGTCTGGCAAGCGTTTGGCTATTCACATTTTTTACGCGACCACCTGAGTGCGTTGAGTTTGAGACCTACGGGTGCTCCGTCATAGTGCTCGAACGGCAAGTAAACGATGAAGTTCTGAGCAGCCAGACCGGTTCAGAATACGAGGACGTCACCTACCAGCAGGCCGAAGTGGTCGACTGGCTAAGACTTCTCGTCATTGCGCGCGAAATCGATGGCACGCTCGATCTTGCTCGGCTCTTTGATGTATCAGCAGGTGGCGCAAATCGACTTCGCTCGTGCGGCAGTTTGCGAGACTGCCTTTCTATTGAAGTTTCTGAAGACATTGATTACGACGGATTCAGTGGCTCGGTTGGGTTGACGTCTCAAGGCGCAGTGCAGCGCGTGCAACTCTCGTCGGACCAAAGTACCTCGAAGCGCTGGACTCTCGAGGGCAGATTGGATGTCGGAACCCTCCCAGATCGCGCCGACGAGCTCTACTTCGAGGAGATACATCTCATTGCACTAACGCCCGATAGTCGCGTCGTTCTCGAGCAGACAGCAGCTCGCTTCCGGAAAGAGCTGGGCGAGAGTGGACTTCAGATTCGGGTGCGTGTGATGTTTGATGCGCACTCACGATCATCAAGCATTCCGGCTGCCAGGATTCTGATTGGGCCGAGAGAGAATTCGTTGAGCGTCAGCCGCATATCAACTTGGGTAGAACTCTTGCCTCGGGAAGATGGCGATCCATGGATCGGGTCACTATCAACGAGCATCGACCATCTCATCTCTGCAAGCCGACACGAGCTCGATGTTAAACAACTGGCCGCGATCGTCTTTGACTGCAATGAGCATCCGATCGTCGAGCAGTCGTATGTCGAAGAATCACGACCCAGGTTGGAGACGTTGTGCTTCGATTCCACCAGATATCGAGAAGTTATGTCCCAAGGGACGCAAGTTGGGAGAGCGATCGTTGTTGCAAGCGCTCAGGAATCTCAGATCGTTGCTTCTGTGCGTTCGCAAATCCCAGAGTCAGTGAATCCAATTTTCCTCGTGCGGGTTTAGGTCCGTCACCAGCCCACAGAGATTTCTAGCTGTACAAGCTAGGAGGTGTTCCGGTGGTGGTTGGCACCACGATCGAACTCGGCTTGGCATCGTTGTTGACGACCACAGTGCTGAGCATCTTGTCAAGCACTCGTTGCTTCTTGTCGTCAAAGGCTGGAAAAATCAGATCAATGATGGTGAATATACTTCCGGTTATTGAACCCAACAGGGCAGCCAAGAACCACCGCAAGAACGCATAGCCAGCACCAATGGGTTGCCCAGTCTCGATTCTTATGAGGCGAATGCCAATACGGGCTTTGCCGAAGGTTTGCCCCGTCTTGCCCTGCTTGATGATGTAGTTCCAAATGGAGGTGACGGGTAGCCAGAACAACGCAATCACAATCAGCACGATGCCAATCGGTCGTGCCATATCGGAGAAGAGAAAAGCGATACCTAATCCGCCAAAGAGGAACGGGGGTATCCAGACCAAGAGCGAGTCGATGAAGAAAGCCGCAACCCGTCTTCCGTACGAGGCGTAGTAAGTAGCCATAAGTTCCCCTTGAGTTGAATCCGCTCGTGACATTAGCATTCGCACGGGCAGGGGGCATTCGTGGGTGAGTATGACAACGTCGGCAAACGTCGGCTGGATCGCCCGACCGCCCCTGGCACGTCCGCACCAACGGGCGCAAAGTCTCGAACGTCGTCGTCTCAAGGTCAGAGTTCAAAACAAATTGTGCGGGCGCCAAAGGAGTGGCTGCTCATAGGCGCGGTGGCTTTGCTTGTGAGTTATGTGCCAGCGATCGTGTTCGGCACGTTTTGGGGCTACCTCGCAACGTTCGCAATCGCCGTCGCGGCGACTCTCTCTGCGCTTTTGGCGTTGCTTGAAGACCAACGTCGGATGCGCCTGCCTGCGTACTCGTTAGATAAGAGCTTCAGAAAGCTCGGAGCGACGCTTTATGGTCTTTCAACGCTGGTCGTGCTATCCGTAATCGCGCTGATGGCTTATCAGTGGGTGATGTCGCGATGAAGAAAATTTTGGCCGCGCTCACTGTCTGCCTCATGGGGACAGCCGCTGGTTCGGTCGAAGCAGGGGGATTTTCTGAACGAACCTCGGCGGCTAACCGTATGGAGAATCTGACTGGTTTTGAGCAGACACGTAAATGCGCAGAAGAGAAGAAACGAGTCGCGGTTGCTTTCTTGGTTGACGAGTCATCAAGCATCAAGAAGGCTGACCCTGAAAATCTTCGAGTTCGAGCGGTGACTAGAGCAATCTCACGCCTCTCGCAGAGCCTTGCCGCAGTATCCGCTGATGATCAGTCAGTAATCGATGTGCTTGTAGCGGTATTCGGTGAAAAGTTCATCATCCTTGGAAATGGTAACAACGAAAATGCCGAGAATTGGTTCTCACTTCGTGAACGTACTAACGAAGTCGAAGAGCGTGTTCAGGAACTTTCGGAACGCAACAAATCAAACGTCACCGACTATCAGATCGGTTTGGAAGGGATTGAAGACCAGTTCATTCGTTACACGAAGAAGAATGGCGCAGCCTGTTTCGTTTTGGTCTGGCTGAGTGATGGCAAGATTGACCTCGACAACAAGTCAAGCACAGACGGCGCCGAAGCCGATAGTTACTCCGATATGTGTGCGAAGTCCGGTGTTGCAAATCGTCTTCGCGGAATGAAGATCTTCGTCTTCGGGATTGGCCTTGGCGGTCAAGCGAAAGCGGGCGATTTTGATCGCATGAAGCGACTTGCCGAAGGGCGCGACGACTGTGGGTCGCTCGGCGGGTCAGAGGGTGATTCAACCGTTGGGCTATTCATTCCGGTCGCTTCCGCAGATCTTCTTGAGGAAGCGTTTGACGATATCTTCCCGCCACCGCCCCCACCACCAGTGCCGTGTGAAGGGCCAGGCCCAGATCCATTGTGCAACGAGTTTCGAATCAGTGTGCAGAGCCCAACCAAGACTGCTCGACTGCTGCTCGCGGCGCCGGGGCAGATCACCACAGTGCGGATTATCCGACCTGACTCGTCAGAAGTAACACTTCGCGATGAAACTGGCTTTCTGCCAAGTGCCGCAACCGACATCACCGTGCAAGACCTTGGGGTCAGTGCGCGGATTGAACTGAACGTGTCCAGTCAGTTGGGGCAATGGGCACTGCAAGTGATCGGAACTGACTCAAAGAATGCACTGGTCTCGCTCTACTCAAGTGCAAAACCATCAGTGTCTGGGTTACCGATTCGCCTTACCCGCGAGAAGCCGATTCCAATCCAGGTGAAAGTGAAGGACACCGATCTTGAAGGTATCTCAATCGTGAAGAAGGGCGAGACTCCTTCGGCCCCGACCGTCGATTACAACCTCACAGCAAGCGCTTCTTTCGGATCGATTTCTGTTCCGTTGAGTATCACTGAGTCGGCGGGTGGTGGGTTTGTGGTTGCTCTCGCAGGAAGTTTGGAGTCGATACCTGCGCAAGGTTCACTGTTTCTCACCGCCTCGGCGTTGGTTAGTTCAAGTGAGATACCGCTCGGTGATTTACGAGTGCCGATTGCACTGAACTTTGGCGACTCCTTCCCGAGTATCAAGAGCATCGCGGCAACTCCTATTGATGCTGGTGATGGTGATGCAAAGTTGAGCACCATCACGGTGACGGTGGTCGGACCCAAAGATGGCGAAGGCATTGTGCGAGTGAAGTCTGACGTTGCAGTTATTCAAAGCCCACCTGCTCGCGGTGACGAAGCCCCAGTATTGGTTTTTTCTAACGGAAGCGAGGTCACCGTTGCGTCAGGTGAAGAAAGGACTTTGGCGGTTCAACTCGACCCAATGGGTGAGGCGAACGGAGAATTGGAGTTCAGTATCGCCCTCGAGTATCAAAGTCGCGACGGCAAAGTCAAAGGTGACACGGCCACCCTCAAGATCCTCATGGAGAAGCCGTTCGACGTCATCAAATGGTTGCTGTTGTTACTCATCATGCTCCTGTCGTTCGCGGCAATCCAGGCTGGGGTCATCTGGCCTGCATGTCGTCGGGTCGCGAAAGTGCGTGGGCTAGCGGTATCGACACGTGTCGTTAGTGGCGACATCCTCATTAACAATGTTGATCAAATAAAGGGAGTTGACAAGAAGTTCGATGAAGTTATCTCTGATCACAGAAACCTTGGCAGCGCCACCGCACCAAGCCTTTCTCAGACGATTCGTGGCTTCACCCTGCGGGGTTTCCCAAGTGTGATCTACCGAGGTTTGTTCAGGCCGCGTCGAGTACCTGTCTTCATCAAACGGTCAACAGACAGCCCCACCGAGTTGACAGTTGGACAAGGTGGATACGAAAAGCTCAAAGAGACCACTTGGGGTCTCGTCAGCCCGAGCCTTAATGGTGTATGGGCGGTCTCGTTCCAGGAGAGCGATGTTCGACTGGTGCAGGCGAACCCCAATCGCGACCTCAAAGGCCACTTGCTGTACATCCTTCCGGAGGGGGCAGGAGCCGACAGTACGGCCCTAGCCCAAAAGCTCCTAGCGGAGCTTGAAACCAAGCGGTTTCGCAACCTTATGCCGAAACTGTTTGACGGCCTTGCGGGTGAGAGATCCCCTTCCGATCGGGGTGGCAAATCTTCAGGGGGTGACGGAGGCGAGGAAGAGACAAAGCCGTCAAAACGCCCTAAAGGGGGCGACTCCGGAAGCGGATCGACGAATACGACTGGGAACAAGAAGAGGGACCTGTACTCATGAGTGAGTTTCATGCCAATTTCTGCCCACCGAATGCGATGTCATACAGTTATGGGACAACAGACTTAGCAGAGAGGTACTACTTGTGAGCTTGGCACCATTCATCCTTATTGGCTGTGGCGGTTCTGGAGTCTTGTCTGTGCGTCACGTCCGTGACGAGGTCAAGGCTCGCCTTCGAGTGCACGGAATTGAAAACATCCCCGACGCGTGGCAGTTCATTGGTATTGATGCGACAGCAGTGCAAGCCGACCTCACTGAAGCCGCTCCATTGCCGCCCCTTGACTACCTTCAGTTAAGGCCAGGAGCAAGTGTGCTTGCCGACCTCGACAAGATGCTCCAGGCAACGCATCCTCCGGCAATGCGGCGAGGCTACGTCGAGCTCGTTGGATGGCGACCTGATCCACAAGCAATTCCGACAAACATCGAGATCGGACTGACGAATCATGCAGTCGGACGAGTTGTCGGCACCATCGCACTTCAAGCTGCGCAGATACGCCGCCGAATCGAGTCTGCGATTACGGCGGCTGAAGCAAGTGGCCCAGAACTTAACGCTGTTGCGCGGAGCATGGGACTGCCGGTGGGCGGCATTGGAGTTATGGCCCCGAATGTTCTCGTTGTCACGTCGATGGCTGGTGGTTGCGGTAGCGGTATCTCGCTCGATGTCGTAGACCTACTCAAGCACCTCGGCGGAAATGGAATTCAGCCGATTCTGATTTCCTACGGAACAGATATCTTTGAACATTCGCAGCAGTACATGACCTCAAACAACCTTGCGTACCTTGCTGAACTTCTAAATGCAGTTTGGTCAGAGAACGGCGGTCGTGCGGGCTTGTTCCCAGCCCCATTTGGGCTGCCAACTCGCCGCGGGCCTCGGGCAACGTTTGTGCTCGGCCGAAAGAACCTTGACGGTGTCGATCTGCAAGGCTCAAGAAATGTTTACCGTTCGGTGGGCATCACGATCGCTGGGTGGCTAACCAGTCCACCAGTTCGCCAACGCTTTCAGGACTATGTGATCGGAAACTGGACTCAGTTTCCTCAGAGGCTCGGGGGCTTCGGTTTTGCTGACTCTGCAATCACTGGTGAAGTCTCTTCATTTGGCTCAGCAACTCTCGCGGTTGGTCGCAAGCGCTTTCGTGACTACGCACGGAAGTACATCCTCCGCGACTTGTATGAGTTCCACTTCCGTGGCTTTCGGAAAGTGGCGACCTCGGTGTTCGGTGAAGATGGAGACCGTGGTATCGATGTGGCAATTCGCTCGCGTCTGGTCGAGAAGTTTCTTCCAGAAGTATTGACAGCATTCGGACTAAGCAACTCCTTTGACAGACAAATGGGCATAATTAGCGATGGATCAGCACAAATCTCTGATGCGTTGCTCTCGGTATCGCATCTCCAACGGTTTTCGGGAGACGTAGCCGCAGCGCTCACTGCTCGGCTGCCGAATGAGTCACTCAAAGGCGCGGAGTGGTCATCGATTATCCATGAAGAGCTCGGTGTGATCAAGCGCCAACTCCTCATTGATGCAAACGGGGCCTATCAGGCCAGAGAAGAGGTATGGCTACGAGATCTCGTGAAGCGGGTGATGAAGCACTCAAACTCATATCTCACTCGTTTGACGCTGCCAATCATGATTGATCTGTCACAGAGCGTCTCCGAGCAAATTGGCCGAACGGCGACTGAATTCCGCGGGTCTAATCGTGTGGCGGAGGAGAAGTCAAGAGAGTTCACTCAGAACGCCAACAACGAACTTGCCGATGTTGCCTCGAACAACCTCATGAAAGACTCCCCGCAGGTGCGAGACGCAATTGAGCTCTTTGCCGCCTCAATCGGACAGGAGCTCAAGGCGCAGCTTTCAATCACGGTGGCGCAGACACTCGAGCAGGTGATAATCAACTTGTTGCAGCCTCTGAATTCTGCGTTTCGTCGAGCGAAAGATGACGTTGATGAGATGGCCGACAGCTCGCGTTCAGGAGAAGCTGCCATCGTCACAAAGTGGCCTGAAGGAACGATTGTGCCGCGCTCGTTTCAGCCGAGTCCGATTGAACACCTTCTGGAGAGCCATGACGAGTGGCCAGCAATCATTGAACGACTTCTGCGTACGGCTGAGCCGGCAGTGGCCGGCGAGTCGACTGCCGATGCCGTTCGTCGCGGCATAGCTGAAGGTGTTGAGATGGAAGGTGAGATCGGAGATAATGATCTGCGACCGCTTCTCTGGACCCGTAATGATGCCCCGCTTGAGTTCGTCAAGACTCAGCCTTTGGCAATTGATTTGGCCCTTGATCTACTGTCGCTGGAAGAGCGGGTAGATCGTTGGTTGGGGAAGCCGGGCCGCGAGTTAGGCGATTACTTGCGCGAGGGTCTTGGCCAGTATCTGAGGAACGAAATGCATCCTGATCATGCCGTGCGGCTTCGCAAATTCCGAGAGAGGTTCCAAAGCGCGCTCGAGCAGGCGAGTCCATTCGTCTCAGTGGATCGTGTGTATTTCGGAACTGTCTATCCAGGAGCAGAATTGGCGATGACGTTTACGGTCGAGCCGATTCCTTTCCAGGATGGGCATCCTGCGCACAGAATCGCAGAAGAGCTAATCAGGAACCGCGTTCAGAATGTCGATGGGGTTATCAATTTCTCGGACCAAGACCGCGAGTCGGTTACCGTGTCGTGCTTCTTTGACAAGCCAATGTTTCCCGGCGTCATCTCCTCGATGCTTGATGAGATTGCGCAGCACGCCATCCAGTACGGCGGAAATCCTGATGGTTTGCGAGGGTGGCTCGACTTCAAGCGAGGTCGCACACTGGACGAGTTCATTCCGTTGCCACCCAACGTGATACGGGCTCTGATACGAGGTTTCGTGGTGGGCCGACTAACTGGACTGGTGAAGCTACCAAGTCAGCCAGATGAGCCAGCGAGCATTGCAGGTGATAGCGGGCCGATCCGTTTCCCAAGTCCTTCGTATGCTTCGATTTCTAATCAATTGACTTCGCTACTTCTGAGCTTCACCCTGTGCTTCCTAACCGTCTCGCGTAATCGTCAACGCTCATTTGATGCGTATGGTCGCATGTTCAGGCTTGGAGTCGTCGCTGAGGGGGGAGATCTAAGTCCAACTCGGTTCGCAATCGGTGGTGAACTAGCTACCTTCCTTGAGAGCGGCAGAACTACTGCAGCAGCGATTGATACGCCACAATGTCGGGGCGACGATCGAACGTCTCGGATCAACGACGCAATTGCATACCTCGATGAAAACATCTCCCGGCTGACGGATCTGGATAATCAGCCCTACACCGGCAATGAGGTCGTGAGTCGACTGGTTTCGTGGTCTGATGACAACATCCCCGTGAGAGAGATAACTCCGATGCTCATCGAGGAGTACAAGCGAGTCAGAGCCGCACTGCAAACCTATCAATCACGTGGAAGCGGCGGCGGAGAACGTTACTAACTTCATGTCTGATACGGGGGAGAGGGGAATCGCGCGGCGCCAGCTCGTGCTAATTGGTTTAGATTTCTCCACCGAATCGAATGAACGAATCGTCTCGGAGTGCATTGACGCATGGGGTGTCGCCGGGCTTTTGGAAGACGTCTATTTCGTGGACCTCGGTACGGAAGTGGGTACCGCAAAGGACTTTCAAGTGGCGGCACAATTTCAATGTGCCCGGCCTGGTCAAGACGCAATCATCCCGCTCGAACGAGTCCTATCGTCACACATTTGGGCCGAGATAATTCTTGTTTCCATTCGCCTCTCTCCTTTGGCACGAGTATTTAGTGAGCGAGTGGGGCAGGAAGAGAAGGTAAAGCGCGACATCGTTCGAGCTTTCCCAACTGATTCTGGTTGTAGAACGGGATTCTTTACATTGTCGTGGCTCAATGACGAGTCATTTTCTGATGGGGTGTTCCCGCAGGGATTTACCACCAACCTTCTGCACGATCGGTCGATTTACGTTGGCGAAGAGTTAGCAGTTGCTCCATTTGATGAGCGCAATCGACACTTATCGCTCGC
>Ga0194123_10002864_pt1 | contig 21673 bp, 17 predicted proteins | sample TA2MahsurfametaG_5_FD_155479 | JGI IMG/M metagenome (GOLD analysis project Ga0194123, IMG submission 155479) | Freshwater microbial communities from Lake Tanganyika, Tanzania - TA2015023 Mahale A surface | ecosystem: Environmental > Aquatic > Freshwater > Lake | place: Tanzania: Lake Tanganyika... | reverse complement strand
ACAGATACCTTTTCTGGTTTTACGGGGTTTAATATCTTTTTCGTATAGAGGGGGTGCGTAGGTGGATTTTGTTTTACCTTTATTATCATTTTTATCTTTTATAAGACGGATGGGTATTTCTTCTAATGGACACCAAACTTGGGTGCAGACATACCAATTTTGTCTATCGGGAGCACTTCCATATTTAACTGTATTTTTGAATGATCTAGGGTCGATTTTTGGGTTTTCATTTGGATTATTTTTGAGAACTAGAGGTTGACGATCTTTGGAGCATTTACGTGAATATTGTTCGAAACCTGAACGTGGGTCTTTTTTAAATTTGAAGACTGGATTATCGTATCTTTGTAGCCTACGTAGAATATAGAATTCGTCTTCGCAGAAATCTACGCATACATTTTTTTTAAGATTTCTTTCTTCACATTGCATTCTGACATCTTTACCGATTTCGTCATTTTTGGCAAGGTAATTTTCTCTATTGAAATTATTAATTTCTTCGTTAACTTCTTCATTACTTGTAATATTTGTTCCAATATTACTAATTAATTCTTCATTTCCATATATATTACCAAGGGTATTAGAGAAGTTATAGTAATTATAGTTGATTTGTGGAGTATTGGATACATTTATATTTTCGTTATTGAAGTTACCTAATTTTGCGAGTTCATTGGAGAAGATATTTTTGACTTGAGATTTTTTGAGTATTTCAGATTGGTTAAAGAAGATATTTAAGAATTTGGCGATGAAATTACTTGCATAGGTAAGTTGGTAAGAGCTTTTTGAGCCATTAAGATGTATTTTACCGTGTTTTATGCGTATTTCGATGCCATTTTGTCTAACTTTACCTTGACTGCCGTAGAATCCGAATTTTCTTTCCCAATCTTTAAATACTTCGATTGGTTCGGTGAGTGGTCTTCCGGCGTAATAATTTTCGTGAAGAAGAGCGATAACGTTTTCTCTGGCTATACCGGGGTTAAGTTGGAAAGTTTTATGGATAAATTCGTATTCAAGATTCATTTTGCTGTAGAAACTGACTCTTTTATATTTAGCTAGTAATTCATTTTCTTCGTAATTTCTTTTTGATAAAATTGGAGAAACGAATGGAGTAAAATATTTATTGGCGAAAATATTCATTTCTTTATAATTAAAATCATCTGGAATATTTACTGGATTAATTGTGTCCATCATTATTAATCTTGTTCTACCGTGAAATTGTAGCAAATTATTCTCTGGATTGTAACTAACATCAGGAACGTTTAATCTAACAGACTTTGGAACTTTGATTGTTCTAGTTTTATAATCAATTTCATTTATTTTATTTATAAGTTTTCCAATGTCAATTAAAGAATTATAAACATCTTTCATACTTGCCATTTGTTTTTCTTTGAATGCAATTCTTACTTCAATATTTCCATTTTTATGGATGTTTATTGTAGCATATTTTGGTTCACCATCTAATGTATAAATATATCTTTTGAATGTTAAACCTCTTACTGAATATTGTATTTCTTTGATAACTTGGTCAGATGCATCTTTAACTTTTTTTGTGGCGGAAACCCAATCTTTCATTTGTTTTTCAGAAATTATTTTTTTTTCGACGAGTGGTTTGAAGAAGTGATAGTTAGGAGCGGGCCAAGTTTCATCTTTATATCTTTTGAATGGAGTTTTTTCATCTAATGCGAATAGGTTGAATATTTTAAGCAAATCAACAAATTCGTGTTCATAATCATTAGTTATATGGATTAATATTTGTATAACTCTGCATCCAGCGAACATATCATAATTTACTGGAACATTTTGAACGAAATTGATTAGTCTATCTTCGGCTTTCATAAGTGTTTTAAGTCTTTCAATTTCTCTGTATTTTACTGCTGGGTCGTATTCAGTGGAACCGTATGGCCAATATTTTTGGAAATAACCATCAAGTAATAATTGGTCAATAATTCTGCCTTTACTTCTAAGAAAAGCAATATCATCTTCCATAAGATTAAGATAAATTTCATTTCCTTCAAATTTTAAACCATTAGTTGCGTCAAATAGGACTTGGTCATTATTATTGATAAGTTGGTCGATAAGAATGGATTGACCATTTTTGGAAACAAATTTTTTAAAGTCAGGTTGGATATCTTCTGATAATCTGGATGGTTTTATATCCATATTGGACCAAGTTGGACCTAGAATTTTTAGATTACCATTTAACATTTTAACCCATAATTCTTGGTTATTTTCAAGTAGTATATCATTTTGGGTGCTAATAAAACATGATATTTTTTTTCTGATTGCAAGAATTGTATCATCTGTGTAAATTCGTTGGTAAATTAATTTGAGATTAGTTTTTTTATTTTTGGTGATTAAATTAAAATTGGTGATACCAAAATGTTCTTTTAATGTTTTTTCTTGTGAGGAATTAAGAGATTGTTTGGTTTCATAATTATATAATATCTCTTTTATATCGCGGTCTTGGTCGCCGACGAAAATGTAAGAGGTAAGATTTTTTTTTAATCGGTCAACTCTAATAATTTTAAAAATTTCGTTTATAAAATATTGCCCTGAACCACAAATAGTTGAGGTCATCTAATATTAAAGAATATTATTTTTTATTTCTATAAAGGGGAGAATCAGTAATCTTAATGCCACAATAATCATGATAATCATTATTGAAATCAATTTCCTTATAATATCCATATTTTATTGCTTCTTTTAGGATAAATTCAAAATTATCCCAGAATTCATCGGTGTGTCCTACAGATTTTGTCATAATATGAGCAAGTTCATGAAGTGCCACAAACATTAATACATTTTCTTTAACTAATCTATTTTGTCCATCTCTGGATCTTAAGCATAAAACAATTTTTTCACCTTTGTTGATGCTATAGGAAGTATATTGGCTTTCTGGTTCTGTTTCAACAATATTATCTGGATTGAATTTAGACACTAATCTAAATACTCTATCATCATCAGTATATTTTCTTTTTAGTATACTACAGACGGATACTAAATTATCTCTAATTTTGGCAAGAGTATCAGCGGCGAGTTGTCTATATGCTAAATTGTATACAAGATATTTGCGTCCATCGAGTCTACTGGTGATATAGTCGGTATCTTTTTTATAATTTTGGTAAACAAGAATGATGACAAATAGGATGATTACTAAAATCATTAGGTAAGTAAAAATCATATTTAATAATTATTATAATATAATAAATGAGGATACAAGATATTAATTTTTTCTATATTAATTGCAAAATTGATTCCAATAAAAATTCATATATTTTTAATCAATGGAACAAATGTATAGAAGTTTATGGTGAAAAAATTACTATTCATCGTAGGGATGCTGTTCATTATGCGGATTATACATTTCCATATTTTACTGAATGTTATCAATCAATTAGTTCAAAAATAAAAAATCAGGTGAGTAATTTTGCAGTTTTAAAATCACATACAAATTTATGGAAATATATTTGGGACAATGATATAAAATATGCATTTATATTGGAAGATGATGCAATTATTCCAGAAAATTTTCTTGTGGATTTAGAAAATATTCTAAATACAAATACATTAGTTCAGAATACTAATGATTGGGATATACTTTATTTTGGTATTTTAAGAATGTTTTGTAAAAATAATAATAGTGATTTTAATTTAATGTTAAATAAAAAAGGTTATAATAATGGGTTGCATGCATATTTATTGCATAAAAAAACAGCTGGAAAATTATTAGCATTATTAACTGATACAGGAGCAGAGAATCAAATAGACATATTGTTGAGAGATAATGCAGATTTATTTAAATTTTATGTTTATAAGGATTTATTGATAAAGCAGAATGTGGACACATTTGAGTCTACACGATTAGGAAGATTTGTGAAGGATGAGTATAAGAAGGCATTTGATGAGATTAATTTCGAAACTCAAGTTGAATAGCGATGATAATTATTACGATAATCATGAAGGGAATAATAATTTTCCAATAGAATTTATCGAATTTATCAAGTTGATTCATAACAATATCTTTTTTAACTAAATTGTTGATATTACCGAAACATTCACTGATTTGTCCATCTTTTTTGAAAAGTATTCTTTCAAATGGGATATTTTCTTGTTGTAATTCTTTATTGGTTAGGGGAGTTTCAGGCAAGATTAATTTTAGAATATTATTATAGAATGAATTTAAGAATTGTTCATTTGGATATTTATAAGTAACACCTCTAGCATTTATTTCTGCTAAATAGCATTTATGTTCATCATTGATAAGAATATCGTAACCAAGTATTTTAAAACACTTTTGGTTTTCTGTTGGACATTTAAGTAAATCAAGGACTGATTTGAGGGTTTCACGACAGATTTTAACGATTTGAGGAACAACTGTGCCTTCCCAAGTGCTTTTACCGAAATTATTTTGGAAATCTTCGGGAATATAATAAACATTATTAGGAGAACTTTCGCCACTTAGACAGATATCTAAATCTAGATTTCCTTTTTCGAAATCTTTGTTAGCAGTGTATATAAATCCAACTTTGCTTAAATATGCTGCTTGAAAATCTTTATTTTGCAGATAAATTACGTAAACTCTAAAATGAAATTTCCTTTTATTTATCAATAATGGATTATCAATATAATCTTGAATAATCCAATCGTTATACATGTCATATGTTTTAAGATGCAGTTGTAATTCTAATTTATTTCTGACTAATCCGCATCCATTTCTAAAAGAATCATTTTCTGGTTTAACAATATAAATTTTTGGGGATTCTCTCGGATTAGAAACAAAAAGATTGCATATATCTTCTATTTTATCTTTAGTAAAAGCCATTGTCATAGGAATATATTCGGGTCTAGTTTTATAATATTGTAGATGATAATCATATTGTTGTTTTTTATTACCCAACGGATTAATATTTTCTAATTGATTAACGATCATACATTTTTCAAAAGTAGGATTTTTTCTATCATTATAGCCAACATCACAAAAGAATATTTTATCATTTGTTTCGTTATTGTCAAATTCTTTGTATCCTAAATTTTTAAAAGTGTTAGATATAGAATCTTTAAAATATACATTATTATTTATAAAAGACATATTTATATAAATAATAGATTTTTTATAAATTTATAAATTCTCCCTTATTGCGTTATGGACAGCTTCCATATTTGCACCAATTACTCTTTTAACTTCTCTGTTATTTTTGTAAAATATAAATGTAGGCATTGCTGATACTTGAGCTATTTGAGCAAAATCGTCGTTTTCATCAACATCAATTTTTCTAACGATTATTTGTTGGCTATATTCTTGTTCTAATCTTTCAACTTCAGGAGAAATTTTTTTACAAGGTCCACACCATTGAGCAAAACAATCAACAACTACTAAAGTGTCTGGATATCTTAGAATAAGATTTCGAATGTCATCGGTATTCGCATACATAATTTACTTAACATTAGTTTTTTTTATTTCCTCCGCTTTTTGGATGTTAAATAAGATGATTTGCATCTGCCACATTTCTTTAGAAATAGAAATTAATTTTCGATGAAAATAATTGGGTCTTTCATTAATTTATTTCTTTCTTTTTCATCTTTTGTCATTTTTATTTTTTTTAGTTCATTTTCTAATAGAGTCAGAGGAGGGTTTTCTAAATGTGGTTCAGAATGTATTAATTTTCCACCTGGTTGGAGTAATAATAATTCAAATTTCTCAGGAAAATATTCTGGATAATTTTTTAATAATAAATCTCTATATTTTATTGGCAAAGTTCCTTTCGTCATACTCTGTGGTGGTAAAACATAAGCCAACAATTCAAATGGTGATACCGGTTTACCCTTTTCTAAAACTAAACCTTCATAAAATAATTTATTTTTCTCTAAATAGTTTGAAATATCACTTGGTAGTGGTGCGGCTGAATATGGATAACTAAAATTCCAGCTAATATCTAGTCCAAAATAATAGTTAAGGTTAAAAAGAAGAATTTGAAGATAACAGATAATTATTTTATCTAAATTATAATTTTCTCCAAAAAAATATTTGTAATAGTTTTCTTTAAAATTTGACATATCGCCAAAAAGTTGTTGATATTGATTGATAAATTGTGAATGAAGATAATGGTCAGAATTGGTGAATGGTTTATCTTCGAAACTATTATTATTTTTCTTTTTATAATTATTAATTTTTCTTTCGATATCATCTTTGATTTCAAGGAATTTATCGTTTTCGATGTTACCTAATCTTTTAAAGATAGCTAATAAAAATGGTTGATTTATTTTAAATTTATCGTCGATGAGTCTGAATTTGTCATCATTTCTAATTTTTCTTTGGAATCTATAGATACCCAGCGGGGTTCTCATTCTATCTTTATTAAATTTGAGGAAATAGATTGGTTTAACAAAATCATTTCCTTCAAGGAAACTGAGGAATACTAGATCTATAAGAAATTCATTTTTACCTATTTTTATTTCATTTGTTAGATTGCATTTTCCATTTTTGTTTATTACTTTTAGTAATTCTTTTTCAGTATTTGTTAAATTTCTTCCTCCATATTGTTTTATTCCATACATTTCGTAATATGAATCACCTAATTTTTTAACATCTAAATATGCATATTCTTGAGTTGGTGGGAAAAAGTCGCTTAAAGCTTTAGATGAAGGAACACTTTGCATAATGAAGATATTTTTTTTAGGATATTTGAGGGAGAGGAAGATCATATCGCCGTCTGCGGAGAAGATAACGTGATTTTCATTTTTATTATCCATAATTCCGTCGATAATATTGAGATATTTATGTTCAGCTTCACCTGGTATATTACTACCATCAAAAACAACAGCTAAGTCTTTGAATTTCTTTTGTTGGATAGCTTTTAAGAATTCATTATTTAATAGATTCATGAGATATGTTCCGGGGGTGATTCTATTGAGGTCATATTTTTGTCCTTCTAATATTTGAGCAGGATCATGTTCTTTAAGAATTCTTTGAATATATGGTTTTTTATATCTACGTTCTCTTTGTTGGACCATTTTTGCTAAAGGAGGAGGTCCATCTATTGCGATGTAAAGTAATTTTTTAGGTTTAATAGTTTTGTTTACTAATTTGATTGTATATTCAATAACTATTTCAACTAATCTATTTTCGAATTTTTGAGTTTGTTCTTCGTCTGAGAAGTTGTAGAAAACATTAGAAGGGAAAGCGTGGACTGCGTTGTATATGAATGAGTTAAAATCGAGGTAAAGATAGTGGACGGGAATTTTTGGATTAGGAGCTTTATAAATGGTATTGGGATATTTTTCGATAACATTTCTGAGAAGACCGCTTACACCCATAATTATTAGGATATTAAATTTTTATGGATTGATGTTGATTTTTTTGGATTTCTTTTATTTTCGGATTTTTTTCCATTAACCAAATAACCATTTCATTTATTTTTCCTATAATACCATCTATTGGTCTAATTACATCTATAAATAAAACAACTCTTTTTTGGTTAGTTGGATTGACAACAGAATGAACAAACATATCATCGAATAGGACACCTTCACCTTCTTTCCAGAAATAGGGTATATTATTTATTTTTATGGAAGGTTTTTTTCCGTTTTCTTCTGGAATAATTATTCCTAAATGATATCTTAAATATCCTTTATATGGACCAATATGGGGAGGTATTTTGGAGTTTGGTTCTAATATAGAGAAGAATGCGTTATGTATGGATGGATGTGAGATAATATTTTTTAGAGAATTGAAATATTGGAGGTTTGGATGGATAATAAGACCGGTAGTTTTGAGGGGAATAATTTTCCAGTCATTTTCGGAGAGATTATTTACTTTAAAAAGTGGAAGCATTTTATTAAATGTATTAAGAGGTTTGGGGTAATTTATATAATCATTTTTAATATTATGGATATTTGATTCTAATTCTGTAGATACTGGAAATAACTTTAATTTTTCTTCTTCTGAGAAATATGGACCATTTTTACAATGATGCATTAAAATACCGTTAAAGAAGCAGAGAAATGGATGAATGTTATTAAATGATATAAATATTTTGGTGAGAATAAGAATGATAATAATATAGATTATCATATTTTTTTGGGATATTATAATAAAATTATTTTGACAAATATAATTTTTTAGTTGCAATATCGATAGCGATTTTTTCAAGAAATTCTGGAAATTTATGCCTATCTTTATTATATATTTTGAAAGCACCATTAGTATAGTTTTTTCTTAATTCTTGAATACTTTTTCTTTTTTCATTTTCATTATTTATTTTTCCTATGTTTAATGGAGGCCAGAAATCAGGAAGACTTTTTTTGATATTTTGAGAGAGAATTTCTTCAATAAAAAAGCCGATATTTTTAATAATTTTTCTTTCTTTTGTGATAATATAATATTCATCACAGATACAGTTAATAGAGTCTGTTTGTGGTGAAACAAGTCCACCGCATGTTAGACAGATTTTTCGATTTTTAATATTTTCATTGCAGAAAACAGAAAACAGGTAACCTCTTCTAGATGCGCTGGTAATAAGATCCATATTAAGATTTAATGTCCAATCTGTTGGTATAAAATCTAAAGGGACCATTTTTTGTTTATATAATTAATATAAAAAAAATCAATTTTTTGCTGAAATTCTAAAACTTTCCTCGAAAAAAATTGAAATTTAAAACTTTATCAATATAATATCTTAAATGGAAAGATTACGTGGTAATTTATCAATAAAACCCTCTAACAAATCTGATTTTATTTTCCAAGCTCTTGAATGGGTATCGGAGGATATTGAGGAGGAGGATGAGGATTATGATGAGGAGGATGAGTATAAGAAGAATGATGGAAAATACACGGTTAGGGTATATGGTATGACTGAACAGTCAGAAAGTGTATCAGTGAAAATTGTGAATTTTACGCCTTATTTTTATGTTCGAGTTCCTTATGAAGTGCAGGAGAAATTTACTAAGAAACATTTAAGTCATTTGGTTTATGAGATGCAGGAGAAGGTGATAAAGAGATTTAAGGATTCGTTGGTGAGTAGTGAGATTCTTTTACGAAAAGAGTTTTATGGATTCACGAATGAGCAAAAAATTAAATTTATCCGTTTTCGATTTCAGAGTATAAATGCATTGAGGTGTTATTCAAGAATTTTTCAGGAGAGAATAAAAGTGTCTAATATACATCCAAAGGAATTATATTATCAATTATATGAAAGTAATATTGATCCAATTTTACGTTTATGTCATATTAGGGATGTAAAGCCGGTAGGTTGGGTTAAATTGACTGCAGGTCAATTTACGGTTGTGAAAGCTGGAAAAGAGACTAAATGTAATTATGAATTTATATGTGAATGGAATAAAATTGGACCAGCTATGAATCCTAATATTGGGCCGATTATTGTCGCATCTTTTGATATAGAGTGTGTTAGTATGGATGGTTCATTTCCTAAAGCAGAGCGAGAGGGAGACAGGATTATTCAGATTGGGACCACTTGTCATTATCATGGACAGAAAGATGTGTTTTTGAAACATATTATTACACTTGGAAAGTCAGATTTGATTGATGGTGTAATTGTTGAAAGTTATGAGACTGAAGAAGAAGTTTTGATGGCTTGGACTCGATTTATGAACACATTGGACCCTGACATTATTACAGGATATAATATATGGGGTTTTGATTTAAAATATTTGTATGATCGATCAGTTTTATTGGGTATTTCGGATGATTTTTGCCAGTTGGGAAGAATTAGAGGGAAGACGAGTAAATTGGTTGAGAAACAGTTGCAGAGTTCTGCATTGGGTCAAAACTTTTTTTATATATTGGAGATGGAAGGTCGTGTGCAAGTGGACATTATGAAGGTAGTTCAGCGCGACTTTAAGTTGGACATGTATAAATTGGATTTCGTAGCGGAAACATTTTTAAAGTCGAATAAAGTAGATTTGGGTCCTAAGGAATTATTTAAGAAATTCAAGGAAGGAGGTCCAGCGAACATCAAAGAGATTGCTGTATACTGTGTTCAGGATTGTGAACTTTGTAATCGATTGATGAATAAGTTGGAAATAATTACAAATAATGTTGGTATGGGCAATGTATGTCACGTGCCATTTTATTGGTTATTTCTGCGAGGTCAAGGCGTAAAGATTTACAGTTTGGTTGCTAGGCAATGTAGATTGGAAGAATTTTTATTGAAATTGCAGAGAAAAGGTGCAGATGAGGATAAGGGATATGAGGGAGCTGTAGTATTGGTGGCAACACCTGGTATTTATATGGTTCCGGTATCAGTTAATGATTTTGCGTCTTTATATCCGAGTAGTATGATAAGTGAGAACATAAGTCATGACAGTATAGTTTATTTCAAGGTATTGGATAATGATGGAAACGTTATTAACATGCAGGGAGATAAAACTGGATGGTTTTCTATGCCAAATTATCGTGAATATGACAAAGAAGGAATATTAGACAAGGAAATGAGGAAACTGGGATATAAGACAAATTATATCGAAAGTGTGAATTACGAAGGTTATTATGGAGATTTAACCAAAAAGTCAGAAGAAGGTGATTACGAATGTGATACTACTGATTCTGGTAAAAAAATTCTTGGCAAGACGATATGTTGTTTTGTGGAGAAGGATTTATCAGATGGCAAGGAGGAGAAATCTGTAATACCTCGTATTTTAGAGAATTTATTATGGGAAAGACGTGTTACTCGTGCGACTGCATTTTATGAGGAATTTGTTATGAAAGATGGAACAATTATAGATGGAAATCTTGGTGGACCAAAAGAAGATGATGAATTCTATTATGTGGCAGAATATAAGCAGAAACCGAGAAAAGTATTGAAAGCTGATGTTTTTGAAAGAAGAGAAAAATACAATAAATTTCAGCAATCAGTATTAGATGGTTTACAGTTAGCATATAAGGTGACAGCTAATTCTTTGTATGGACAAGTTGGAGCGCCGACAAGTCCGATTTATTTCAAGGAGTTGGCTTCATCAACAACTGCGACTGGTAGGAAGATGTTAAAGACTGCGAAGGAGATGACTGAATTGCATTTTCCGGGAGCTAGATGTGTTTATGGAGATTCGGTGACTGGAGATACTCCGGTTATATTACGAGATAAAAATGGATATGTATCGATTAAAACAATAGATAGTATATCTAACGAATGGAAGCCGTATGAAGTTTTTAAGCTTGAAGATAGTAATCGTAGAGAGAAGGAACAGAGTATGAGTGATATGGAAATCTGGGTGAAGGATCATTGGGCAAAAATTGTTCGAGTAATTCGTCACAAAACAGAGAAACGCATTTATCGTATAGGAACACATTTAGGTGTGGTAGATGTAACAGAAGATCATTCTTTATTGGACGATAATTCGGAGATAATAAAACCGAGAGATTGTGAGATGGGAAAGACTGAGTTGTTGCATGGATTTCCTAAGGAATTTAATGGAAATAATAAGATTCAGTTGGATAAAATTGGAAATGATTTATTAAATGCGAAATTGGAGGACAGAATACGTTTTGTCAATCATTATTTCGTGAAGGATCAGGGAAGATATATAGTAACGACACAAGATAAATTAATTGCACAGCAATTTTATTATTTATTGAAGAGTGTTGGTCGTGAAGCGACTGTGGATACAATTGGTAGTTATTATATAATTGAAAAATTATTGAAATTACCGGAAGACAGTAAGAAAATACGTAGAAAAATTGATTTAGGGATTATTTCTGAAAATGAATTTGTTTATGATATAGAGACGACTTCTGGAAGATTTAATGGTGGCGTAGGACAATTAACTCTTAAAAACACGGATAGTGTATTTTGCACTTTTAATGAACACTGGGAACGCCCTGTTGATCAAGGCGGATTAGGTTTAAAATTAGAGGGCAGAGATGCTTTGGTGAAGTCTATTGAATTATGTCAGAGAGCTGGTAAATTAGTAACAGCTTCATTAAAGAAGCCACATGATTTGGAGTATGAGAAGACATTTTTTCCATTTATACAATTAGCTAAGAAGAGATATGTTGGGAATCTTTATGAGGATGATCCAGATCATTTTAAGCAGAAATCTATGGGAATTGTTTTGAAAAGAAGAGACAATGCACCGATAGTTAAAGATATTTATGGAGGAATTGTTGATATTATTTTGAATCAGCGAGATGTCAAGGGAGCTGTTCAGTATTTTCGAAATTCAGTAAGAGAATTGTTGGAGGGAAAAGCCGATTTAAGTAAATTGGTGATTACTAAGACGTTGAGAGCTGAATATAAAAATCCAGATTCAATTGCACATAAAGCATTGGCGGATAGAATGACTGAAAGAGACCCAGGGAATAAACCTCAATCGAATGATAGAATACCATTTATATTTATACAGACAAAGACTGTAAAAGGAGAGAAGGTATTACAAGGGGATAAAGTAGAACATCCAGATTATATAAAAGCGAATCCAGACAAATGTAAACCAGATTTTATATATTATTTGGAACATCAAATTCAAGTTCCTTGTATACAATTATTGGCTTTGGCATTAGAACAGATTAATGGATATCGTCCGAATTGGATGGATATGTCTATAATAAATCGTTTGAAGGCTAAGGGAAAGACAGATAGTGAGATCCAAGATAAGATAATGGAGCTTCGAGAAAAAGAGGCGGAGAGATTATTGATTGGTGAAATCGTGTTATCATATAGAAACAAATTATCTGGAAATAGACCACTAACTGATTTTTTTACTAAAAAAGCAGGGCCAGCACCAATAGAACCTGAAATGTTTGATATGATTCCTGTTAAAAAATCGATTGGAATTGAAAAAATAAAGGAGCTAGCGGAACAAAAGAAAAGTTCACCAAAATTGGAAGAACAAATTTTATTACCGAAACCGGAAGTTTTGCAACGTATTGCTAAAAATAAAGCTGATAAAAAAGCTGAAAGCACCGCCAAAAAACGTGTTTCCAAAAAATAAATTATAAATTAAGAACAACAAGCCTTGCAATCTTTTTTATTTTCGCAACAATTTTCAATATCACCGCCATTGGATTCTTTACAATAATTTTCCATTTCACAGCAATTGGATTCTTTGCAACAGTTTGATTCTTGACAATCATCTTCACAATCATCATCTTGAAGATCTCTATATGGACCGATATCATTTAATCCAGTCATAGCACCCATTTGATGCATCATTGAATTCATATTTTGATCTAAATCTTCATCATCATCTTCAGTTTCCCAGAGATCCCAATTGACTTTAATATTATTTTTGAAAAGATTTTTATCTTTTTGGAGATAAATCCATTCTGAAATATCTTTTTTGGTAAGAATTATTTTAGCGTTATTTTCGTTAATAGTGTAAGCAGATTCTTCTGGAATAACTTCATTTGATAATTCGAAAGTTATTTCATAATCTTTTTGAGAGGAATATGCGGAAAATGTTAAATTATGCTTGGCAATTCCTATTTTTTCTTTTGTAATATTTTTAAGGTCGATTAATAAATGAACATGTTTTGGAGTTTGATGCCATAAGATAGTTGGAATCATTTTTGATAATTATAAATATAAAATTTCTTTTAAATACTATGAATAGATTAAAAAATGTAAATGCTATTTCGAATGATTTAATTGTTTATTTTAAGAATATTACAGTAACAAAAGGAATGTTATTACCTTTATCCCTAGTTCAGATAAAACCAACATTATCATATAATTTAGAACCTAATAAATATTATTGTTATGTAATAGTAGATCCGGATGCTCCGGTTGGATTTATGATACATTTATGCGTATACAATATAACAACAACTAATAAAGGATTTGAGTATTATATTTATAAGCCACCTGCTCCCCCTGCTGGTTCTGGACCTAAAAAAGATGGGGAACATAGATATTTTTGTATATTGTATGAACAGAGTAGTAAAATAGTTGGAAAGAAGAAGGTATTGGGAAGAGGTTTTAAGGAATATGATGATTTTAAGGATTTATTGGGAGTAGATTTGAATGCGATTGCATATAAATATTTTTGTTGTAAGAATGGATATGTGAATATTTAGTAAAAAAATTGAAAAAAATATATTTTACAAATTAATTATAAAATGTATTATCTTGTGAGCAAGAATGGATTGAGAGTGCCAATGAATTTAGATTGGTATGCGCAATTTGAGAAGATAAAATGGAATGAAAATGAGAGTGCTAAATTTAATGATGAAAGTGGTTTTACCGAAATAAGAACAATTGCAGGAAAATATCAGGGACAAAGAATATGGACTTATATTCATTTATCAGGAGAAATGAAGGATAAAGGCGTAATAGTTGAAATGAATTAACTATTCATCATATTATTATAATTGATTGTATCTAAAGATTTGACTGGATTATCTCTTAAACTTTTTTTAAGTTTTGGTTCACCATCGCTATGCATTGTTAAGAGAACATTTACATTTTGATAAATAGTTCCAATTTCGGTTCCAACGTGAGTCATTTCTTTCCAGAAAATATTATTATAAAAGAAGAGAGTAGTTGGCATTCCGGTAACTTGAAATGCGTCTGCGATTTTTGGATATCTTTCTATGTTAATTTGAACAACTAGACATTTATTTAAAAAGAATTTCTCCATATCGATTAGTAGAGGTGATAACATAATACAGGGAGAACACCAATTAGCGTAAAAATTAACTACGACAACACGGGGGTCTTTTTCAATAACATATTTTAATTGGTCTAAATCGTTGACATTATTAATCATATTATATTTACATAGATTTATTCTTCGACAATTACGGTTTTATTTTTAATATTTTCTTCATCAATTTTGCATGTAATATCTTTACGGAAGGTATTAATTATCATAAGTTCAATAGCTTTGTATATTTTTGTATATGTAGATTTAGCTGATTTTTTATGCATAGAATCTATTTCACGGTCATAGATGAGGTAGGAGAGGTATATATCGACGTATTCGGAAAAATCACAATAATTTTTTATAAATATTGCAGGTATTTTTCCATGATAACTTTCAACTTCCATATCTATAATATCTTTATATGTTCTTAATAATGTTTGGATAACATTTTCTTTTGATTCAATTACCCAGTCGACGCCATTATATACTTCAAGAAGTAAGCCTCTCGGATTTTTGATTCGGACATTATTATATCTATTTTCTAAAGAGTTAAAGTGGAAAGATTGTATAAAATCAGGGATACTTTTAATTGGATTTTTAATGCAATCAATAATTAAATCTTTTGAATATGAATTAAATTTTTCTGTTCCAAATGCGAATACGGATTGATCTCCGAAGAGACTGAGGAATTTATTTTTAAGGAATTTATTTTCAAGATAATATTTTTCAATTTCATTGTCAAGAAATTTTAATTTATCAATATAATGTTTTCTAACCATACAATTATTATTCATATGTCTGTTTCTATGACTATTATTCATAAATAATTTACCACAGTAAACACAAGTTGGGTCATTAAAATATGAATTATAGATAGGATATGAATCATTATCAGAAATATGTATTGGTATGGAAGGATTTATTTCTTCGATTGGGATAGAAGTTGAAACATCATCTATATTTTTTGAAATAATATGAGATATTTTGTCTTTAACTAAATTATTTATTTGAATGCAATCTTTTTTTCGGATATTGATATGATATAAATAGTTATGTTTGTGGTTAAATATTTTATGACATTTTAAACATTTATATTCGATCATTTTAAATAGAATAGAGTTATTTTTTTATATTATAAAAAATTGAATTAAAAAACTCTTATTTAAATGATATAAAAAATGGAATTAAATTTAAGCCAAGACCCAGAATTACGTATTTTATATGGATATGGACAAACCGGTTTATTTAATCTTGGCAACACTTGTTATTTAAATACGGCCATACAATGTTTAAGTTCTGTAAAAATAATTACAGCTTATTTTTTAAGCAATCAATATTTAACAGATTTAGCGGAACAGAAAAATGAGTCAAAGTTTGTTGGTGAATATTCGTCATTATTGAAACGATTATGGAGAAATAATAGTCAGATATCACCTACACAATTTAAGGAGTCAGTGAGTATTTTTTATGATGTATTTAAGGGAAAAGATCAACATGATTCGGCTGAGGCTTTTTGTAAAATAATCGAATTATTACACGAGGGTTTAGTTTATGAGGCTGATTTGGATGATCCAGAATGTGGGTTAGTTTACAGGGAGGCATTAAATTGTTGGAGGGTTAATTATGAGAATAATTATTCGATAATATTAAAATTTTTTTATGGACAATTCTGGAGTAGATCAAAATGTGGAATTTGTAATACAGTTTTTAATAAATTCGATTCTTTCAGCATTATCAATCTTCCATTAAACAATAAAACAAATACATTAGAAGATTGTTTAAGATATTACGTTTTAACTGAAGATATGGTTAATGATGATATGTTAAATTGTGAAAAATGTAAGAGACATTGTATTGGAAAGAGGAAAATAACTGTATGGAGAATGCCTCCAGTTATTACTTTTTGTTTCAATCGTTTTGATATGAAATCCAATAAAATAGATAAATTAATTGATTTTCCAGTTAGGACATGTAATTTTCCGACTTTAGCAGAAAGAACATTTGAGAAAAAAACAATGTATGAATTGACTGCGATAGGAAATCATGAGGGTTCATTATTTGGTGGACATTATTGGGCAGTTACAAAGGGAACAAATGGAAAATGGTATGAATATGATGATCATAGAGTTAGGGAAATTGGAATGGAAAGTTTAGTGTCAAATAATGCATATTATTTGGTTTACGTAAAGAAGAAGGTGAATGTAAGACAGATTATTAATTCATAGAAAAAAATGTTATTATAAAATATGGGATATAATAATATAATTATAACTAATACAAATAGAATACAGCCAAAGAAAGTTTCACCGATTGGAACAATTTTTATATTTATTTTTTATTTAGTGCTAGCATTTTTGGTTTCATATATAACTGTTATGACTATAAAATATTTAAGAACAGATTGTTTATCTAAAAAATCTTGGTTTGAATATGTTTTCAAATTTTGTTATAAGGATGTATGCAATCCCCCTCAAGTAGCAATAGTTGATAAAATAAATATAAAAAATACGATTCCACCTGATGCATTACCAAGTATAAATTTGCCGAATAAACCAGTTGCATCTAATATAACACCTACACAGACAATAAAGAAGCCAGAGGAGAAGAATGTTCCAATGGCGAATACGTTTAATAGGGTGATATCTGGAATTAAGGATCCAGCAATAGAGTATGATATAGATAAATTGAAGGAGAGACCGCAAGTATTTCATATAGCAAATCAGGATTATACGTATTATCAGGCAAAATGTAAATGTGCAAGTTATAATGCGAAATTGGCGAATTATTCGCAGATGGTGGATGCATATAATAAGGGAGCAGATTGGTGTAGTTATGGATGGAGTGATGGTCAAGCAGCGTATTATCCAACACAGAAATGTAACTGGTTGAAGAAGAGTGATGAGGAAAAGAAGAAATGTGGTAAACCGGGGATAAATGGAGGATTTTTTGGTGATCCAAATTTAAAGTTTGGGGTAAATTGTTATGGAAGAAAACCTAAAGGAAGTATAATAAAGATGCAGGAACAAACTTGTGATTATTGTGAGATACAACAAAATGAAGGGGCTAATAAGAGATTGGATACCGACCAAATTTTACCTTTTAATGATGGAAGATGGAGTTTGTAATTTTTTAAAATATTTTTTGTTATTAAAAATAATGTGTGGAATTATTGGATTTATTGGAAAAACAAATTCATTACCTTTTTTAATTTTAGGTCTTAAACTTTTACAAAATCGAGGTTATGATAGTGCTGGAATTAGTGTTATGCATAACAATTCTTTAAATATTTTAAAATATGCTTCAACAGAAACAATTGACTCAATTAAAAATTTAGAACAAAATATAAATCAAATACCTCATTCCAATTGTGGTATTGCACATACAAGATGGGCAACACATGGAAAGAAGACAGATGAGAATGCACATCCTCATTTATCAATGAATGGATTAGTATCTGTTGTTCATAATGGAATAATAGAGAATTATTTAGAGATAAAGATTTTTTTGGAGAAAAAAGGAGTTAAATTTAGTAGTCAGACTGATACTGAGGTGATTAGTCAGTTATTGGAGTATTTTTTGGAGAAGAATGATTTATTTGAGAGTTTAGAAAATTTGTGTAACACTTTAAAGGGAACGTGGGCTTGTTTAATTCAGTGTGTTAAGTATCCTAATTATTTAATTGCACTTAAAAATGGTAGTCCATTATTGTTTGCAAAAAGTGAATTAGGATATTTTTTCACATCAGAGGTATCTGGATTTCAGAATCAGGTGGATGATTATATAGTTGTCAAAGATAAAGCGTATTACGTTATTGATTATGAAAATGATAAGATATTTACTAAACAATTACAACACGGTGTTGGATTTGATGAATTAGTGCAGAGTCAGAAATTACATCCTATAGACAAACAATTAATTGATCTTTCACCGGAACCATTCCCACATTGGATGATAAAAGAGATTTATGATCAGATAGATAGTAGTTCTAGAGCGATAAATTATGGTGGTAGATTGGGAGGAGATTTAGGAATAAAATTGGGAGGATTGGATGCACATAAGAATGAGTTATTTCATTATAATAAGGTATGTTTTTTGGCTTGTGGGACATCATATCATGCTGGATTATTTGGAAGTATAATTTTTACAAAATTTGGAATATTTGAATCTGTGAAAGTTTGTGATGGAAGTGAATTCTATGATTATAGTTATGAAAATAAAACCTTATATATAGTTCTTTCACAATCAGGTGAAACAAAAGATGTTCACCGTGCGATGGAAATTATAAAAGGAAAAGGTGGAGATGTAGTTTCTATTGTAAATGTTGTTGAATCATTGATTGCAAGAGAGGCATTATGTGGAGTATATATAAATGCAGGGAGTGAAAAGGCGGTTGCATCTACTAAAAGTTTTACGAATCAGGTTATTGTATTAGTTTTAATAGCAATGTGGTGGTATAAGAATTCAGAAAAGGTTGATAAAACTGATTATAAAGATAAATTATTCAATAATCTTCGTTCTGATTTATCCGAATTATCAAATAATATTAAAAAAACTATAGATCATTGTATAAATAAAGTAAAAGAATTATCAAAAATATTATCAGTTCATAAAAATGTGTTTTTATTGGGAAGAGGATTATTGTATCCAATTGCATTAGAAGGTTCTTTGAAAATAAAAGAAGTTTCTTATATTCATGCAGAGGGTTTTTGTGGAGGAGCTTTGAAGCATGGTCCTTTTGCATTGATAGAAGAAGGCACACCTATATTTATATTATCCAATGATGATAGTAATGCTGTAAGAATGGAAAGTGCAGGAGAAGAGGTATTATGTAGAGGTGCATATACTATTTTGATGACGAATGATAAAGGTAAATTGTATAAGGATAATGTTTATAAGAAATATATAGAGGTTCCAAAGTTAAGAGAATTATCGAGTTTACTAACAGTAATACCTTTACAATTATTGTCGTATTATATTGGTATAGAAAAGGGAGTAACTGTGGATCAACCAAAGTCTTTGGCAAAAGTAGTGACAGTTGATGGTTAAATTTTTACATAAAAAATGTATTATTTATTATGTTAATGAAAATATTATCGATAGAGGGAGGGGGTATTTTGGGAGTAAAATTTTTAGTAGGACTACTTAAAATATCGAAAGAATATGATAAAAGGAAAATAGATTTATTTAATTTATTCAACGTTTTTACTGGTGTTTCAACAGGAGCTATAATAGCGGCAGGAATATCATTTAGAGAGAGGATATTAATGAATTTATTAAAAAGAGATGAGAGATTATTTAATTTAATAATGGAGAAAATGGATTATGACAAGAAAAATTGGAAAGATATTAAACAGAAAATAATATTAGGAAAATTTGATTGTTCAACAATGATAATACATTTTTTGATTTATTTATTTAAAAATATGGGAAAAGATATATTTGTTTTGAATCAGAATAAGGTATCGGTTACTTGTCCAAAATATTTGGGATGTAAAAAGGATATTTTTAAGAAGTATATAGATTATGATTTAAAGGATTTACTAAAAAATAGATATTTGATAATAAAGACTTTTAATATAGTTGAGATGAATATAAATATATTTTCCAATTATGGGAATAGTAATGGGAATAAATATTCAACTAATATTGCTGAAATAATAGATTGGTCGAGTAATGCTCCAACATTTTTTCCAAACAATGGAATACAAATAGATGGCGGAAATTTTATAAATAGTGCGTTTTATTCTGAGAAAAAATTATTTGAAAATCAAGATTTAATTATATTTTCAGTTGGTTCCAAAATAAGTAAATTAAAAATACCTTTTTTAAATGATCAAATGCCTATAATTGGTCAACTTGTTAATGTCGCATATAATATTGGAAAACAGATTGATAAAATAGCGCATGATAGATATTACCATTTGGGATTCGATTTTAAGAATTATCAATTGGATGATTATATGATTATAGATGAAATAATTGAGAAGGCAAATGAAATACAGATTGAATCTGCAATTTTATTTTTGGATAAATATTTTTTAGAATGATTTATGGATAAAATAATTATTTATTGTTTTAAAATAATTATTTATTGTAGAAAAACGCATATAAATTAATTTCAGAAAATAAAAATCTTTAGTATAAATACGATGAAAATAAATTTTCAGGATGAGCCTCTTCTACAATCAAATCCTAACCGCCACGTTCTTTTCCCCATAAAATATCATAAACTTTTTAAGCAATACAAAGATGCCACTGCCACCTTCTGGAGACCAGAAGAAATAGATTTAACAAGGGACAAAAATGATTGGGAAAAATTAAATGATAATGAACGAAGATTCATCAAACACGTATTAGCTTTTTTTGCAGCGTCTGATGGAATTGTTATGGAAAATTTGGCTGAGAGATTTATGAATGAGATACAGATACCGGAGGTGAGGGCATTTTATTCTTATCAGATTTTTATTGAGCAAGTTCACAGTGAGACATATAGTTTATTAATTGATACTTATGCGGATGATGATAATGAGAAGAATTTATTATTTAAGGCAGCGCAGACGATGCCAGTAATATCAAAGAAAGCGAATTGGGCGTTAAAATGGATATCTGATAAAGATTCAAATTTTGCGACGAGATTGGTTGCATTTGCAGCGGTGGAAGGAATATTTTTTAGTGGAAGTTTTTGCGCTATTTTTTGGTTACGTAAAAGAGGATTAATGCCAGGATTAACTTTTAGTAATGAATTAATTAGTAGAGATGAAGGAATGCATACAGATTTTGCAGTGTCCTTATATCATATGTTAAATAATAAGTTATCAGAAAAACAGATTTATAGATTGATTGGAGAGGCATTGGAGATAGAGAAGGAGTTTATAATCGAGGCTTTACCTTGTAGTTTAATTGGGATGAATTCAGATTTGATGATACAATATTTGGAGTTTGTGGCGGATAGATTGATTACACAATTGGGATATGAGAAGATGTATGGAACTGAGAATCCATTTGAGTTTATGGAGTTGATAAGTTTAAGACCAAAGGCAAATTTTTTTGAGAATAGGGTGGGAGAATATAGGAAGGCAGA
>Ga0194123_10002861_pt1 | contig 21685 bp, 18 predicted proteins | sample TA2MahsurfametaG_5_FD_155479 | JGI IMG/M metagenome (GOLD analysis project Ga0194123, IMG submission 155479) | Freshwater microbial communities from Lake Tanganyika, Tanzania - TA2015023 Mahale A surface | ecosystem: Environmental > Aquatic > Freshwater > Lake | place: Tanzania: Lake Tanganyika... | reverse complement strand
GAAGCATCGGTGAGATCGAGCATCGAGCCATAGGGCTCGCCACACCACGGGCATTGCAACTCGACGAAGACGCCGAGCTCCGCCGTGCCACCCTCGGCACCGCCACCAATACTTTGACCAGGTTCGAACACCGGCTCGAGCCCATAGAGCGCATCGATACTCGCCGCATCGAGCGTCGTCACCTCGGCCAGCAGTTTTTTCGGATCGGCCCGCATGTGCCAATGATAGACCGCCCCCTGTTAGACTGGACAAAACATCTAGTCTGGGTAAAACATCGCGCCGGAGACCCTGTCATGTTCCGCAACTACCCCGCGATTTTCGGCTGCAGCCTCGCCACGCTCGTCACTTTCGCTGCAGCGACTGCCGCCACCGCAGCGACTGCCGCCAATGGCGCTGCCCCGCCATCAGCAACGCTCGCCACCAGCCACGGCGAATTCTGCGTCGTGGTGCAGCGTCTGTTGGTCGACACCGATCTGCCGATGCAAACCACGCTGCAAGCCACCAAAGACGATTTCACAGAGTCAAAGGCAAGCGTCACGCCACTCGGGATTCAGCAGTTCGTGGAACCTGATGCTTCGGGCCAAGCCCGCGAAATCTCGTGCAAGACCAAAACCGCCGATCATCTGCGGGCCGAGCACGGCGCGGGCGCAGCGCGCGATCCCGCGCTCGCACCACGCAGTTGCCGCGACATCCAGCGGCGGGTCGTGCTCGATGTCTGGTCGACGCTCAAAGAAAATGAGCGTACTGCGGCTGCTCACGCGCCGCAGCGCGTCATGCTCGACGCCGACTCGAAGAGTTATACGGGTTCAGGTTGGATTGGCTCACCCGCCGAGGCCTACCTCGCGGCAGACGGACGACTGCATCTTCGTGCCTCGGCCTTGTACGCCGACTGGGAAGACTGGCGCTGGAAGATCATGCCCAAAAGCTTTCGCGGCAATCATTATTGCCACCTCGTTGCGCCGGAACGTGTCCGTGCGCTCATGACAGGCGGCGAGCGTCTCAACCAGCAGCCAAAGTAATCTCGAGCAAAGTAATCTCGAGGTACTTGCGCGCCTTGAGCGAGTTCGAGATCAGACAAAGCTGCTCCGCCTTCTCGAGCAACTTGCGCGCACGCTCCTGATCGGCCCCGGCAGGTAGCGTCAACGTGGCATGCAAGGTGAATTCGGTGAACTGAGTCGCGCGGTCGACTCGGTCGAGCTTGCCCTCGGCACGGCAGTCGAGCCGCTGCCAGTCGAACCGTGAAGCCTTGGCCACCGCGCGGAAACTCAACACGAAACAATCGACCAGCGACGCCACGAGCAGTGTCTCGGGCGACCATTTGTCACCGGGCCCATCGAACTCAGCGGGCGCATCGCTACCCAGCTCATCGAGTCCCGGCGACGCGAGCGTCACCGCTCCAGCGGACGCAGTGGCGGCCGTGACGGTGTAGACATGCGGTAGTGGATGCATTCTGACCCCTCTGGTGACGGTCTGATTATCGTCGCGATTCCCGGGCTGATTATCTCGCAGCCGTCTTGCTGCAGCGTGCGCCGCCGCTCAGAATGCCGGGATGACCGAAGAAACCCGCAGCAGCCCGCGCCGCCTGCCAGCGACCACCGATGCCTCGCGCGAAGCGATGGACGAACGACGCACGCGCCTGCGCGAGCAGGGTTACGCGATCGACGCACTCTGTGGTTCGCAGCAGCCCCTCGAGCCCGAAAAGCTCGCCGGCAGCATCGAGGGTTTCATTGGCTATGCGCAGGTCCCGCTCGGTGTCGCCGGGCCCGTCCACATCCGGGGTCTGCATGCGAGCGGCGATTTCATGGTGCCGCTGGCCACCACCGAGGGCACCCTGATCGCCTCGTTCCAGCACGCCTTCAACGTCATCAACCGCTGCGGGGGTGCCAACGCCGCCTGCAGTCGGCAGCTCGTCGGTCGAGCGCCCTGCTTCGAATTCGCCGATCTGCCGACCGCGATCAAGGTTGCCGATTGGTTGCCCTCGCAGTTCGCTGCGATGCAGCAGGCCGCAGCCTCGACGTCGCGCTACTGCAGGCTGCAGGATCAAAAAATTTCGGTACTCGGCAACACGGTTTATTTGATGCTCGAATATTCGACCGGCGACGCGGCGGGACAAAACATGGTGACGCTCGCCACGCGCGCGGTTTGCCAAGTGTTGTTGCCAGCTATGCCGGCACAGCCAGTCAGTTGGCTGCTCGAATCCGCCCTCTCTGGCGACAAACGTTCTTCTGCGCAGGCTTTTCTGGGTGCGCGCGGCCGCAATGCCTCGGCCGAGATCATCATCCCGGCGCGAACGGTCAGCCGTTATTGGCGCGCTGACCCTGCCGCAATGGCCCGCTGCTGGGACCAAGCCATCGCCGGCGCTGCGCAGACAGGGGCCGTCGGTCTGCAGGGCAACGTGGCCAATGGCCTCGCGGCGCTGTTCATTGCCTGCGGTCAGGATGTGGCCTGCGTCTCGGAGGCGACGACCTCGATCACCCGCTTCGAAGTCACCGCCGCGGGCGATCTCTACACCTCGGTGACTCTGCCCAATCTCATCATTGGCACCGTAGGCGGTGGCACCTTCCTGCCGACGGCGCGTGAGTGTCTCGCCATGCTCGGCTGTCGCGGTGAAGGCAGTGCACCAAAGTTTGCGGAAATTTGCGCAATCGTCGCGCTCGCCGGCGAACTCTCGCTGATCGGCGCCATGGCGAGCGGCGCATTCGCCGACGCCCATGCGAGTGGCGGCCGCAAGGGCCGCGGCACGGGCGAAGCCTGACACCCAAGCCTCGCCATCAAATCCGCGCGTGTCAAAGAATTTGAGCAGCACTCCTTCGAGCCCCGCACCGACACCGCGTGCCCGCAAGCCGCTGCGTCGTTTCGTGCTGCACAAGCTGCTGCCCCCCGTAGGCTGGCGCATGTACCGCGCGCTCGGTCGCTCGTGGCGTTACGACGAACACAATGTCGCCGTGCTTCGCGAGCTGATCGCCGCAAAACAACCGGTGGTCGGCGCGTTTTACCACTCGCGCACTTTTGCATTGCTGCATTACTTCAGTCTGCCGCAGCAGGGTCGCTGGATTTTGATGTGCTCGCAGAGTCGCGATGGCGAGGCCATGGCCCGCATCGAAGAGGGCTTGGGATTTCGTGTCGCGCGCGGCTCGTCGGGCAAAGGCGGTGCGCGAGCGCTGGTCGAAATGATCAAAGCCCAGCGTGACGATCGTGGCCTCAACTCCTGTCTCGCCATCGATGGGTCACGTGGGCCGCGCGGCGTGGCGCAACTTGGCACCATCACGCTTGCTCAAAAAACCGGCAGTCTGCTGCTGCCGGTGGCCGCTTCGGCCTCGCCGAGCTGGCGCTGGAACGCTTCCTGGGATCGAACCATCATCCCCCGCCCGGGCGCGACGGTGAGGGTGCGCATCGGCGAGCCCATCGAAGTGCCGCCCAAACTCGATGAAACCGCCCTCGAGGCCCTGCGCCAGCGCCTCGAGAACACCATGTTCACCCTGCACAGCGAACTCGACGCGCGAACCGGTTACCGCGATACGGAACCGCTCAGACTCGCTGCGGTCTGAGCGCACGGTCCGGGCCGCAACGCCCAGTCTTTATCTCCTCGAAATCAGTCCTCGAAACCAGCCCTAAAAATATTCATGAAGATCACTCCATGCGCAAAATTCTCTCGTTGGTCATGAGCACCGTCATCGTCACTGCGGCCACCGCCGCCACGCCCACCAACCCGCTGCTCGATCCTTGGGCAGGCCCTTATGGGGGAGTCCCGCCGTTCGACAAGGCCTCGCCCGCCCTGCTGGCCCCGGCTCTCGAAGCCGGCATGGCTGCTCACTTGGCTGAACTCGAGCGCATTGCCAACGATCCGGCGCCGGCGACCTTTGCCAACACCATCGCGGCCATGGAGCGCTCGGGCCGCGCCCTCGATCGCGCGAGCACCGTCTATTACATCTTCGGCTCAACCTTGAGCGATGACGCTGTGCAGCAAGTCGAGCGCGACATCGAGCCCAAGATGGCCGCTTTCCGCGACAGCATCACCCAGAACGAAAAACTGTTACGCCGTATCGCGACGGTCTATGACGCACGCGAGAAATCAGGGCTCACGGCCGAGGAGCAACGCCTGACCTGGCTCACCTACACCAACTTCGTGCGCGCAGGCGCCAAACTCGATGGCGCCGCCAAAAAACGGCTTGCCGAAATCAACCAATCACTTGCCGGACTCTTCACGCAGTTCAGCCAAAACTTGCTAGCCGACGAAAGCGAGCGGTACACCGTGCTCGAAAGCGAGGCCGATCTCGCCGGACTACCCGAATCTTTGCGCGCAGGCTTTGCCGCAGATGCCGAGCGCCGAGGTCAAAAGAGCAAGTGGATCATTGCCAACACGCGCTCTTCAGTGGAGCCGTTTTTGACGTACTCCACACGTCGCGATCTGCGCGAGAAAGTCTGGCGTGTATTCGTGAATCGCGGCGATAACGGCGATGCGCGCGACAACAACGCCATCATCGGACAAGTGCTGCAAATGCGCGCCGAGCGCGCGCGGCTGCTCGGTTTCTCGACTCATGCGCACTGGCGACTCGAAAATTCCATGGCGCGTACTCCCGAGCGTGCGATGCAACTGATGGAAGCCGTCTGGAAGCCCGCAGTGGCCAGAGTCGCCGAAGAAGTCGCCGATATGCAGAAGATCGCCGACTCCGAAGGCGGCGGCATGCGCATCGAGCCCTGGGACTACCGCTACTACGCCGAGAAAGTCCGCAAGGCCAAGTACGACCTCGACACCAACGAGCTCAAGCCCTACCTGCAGCTCGAGAAGCTGCGCGAAGGCATGTTCTATGTGGCGGGCGAGCTCTTTGGCCTCAGTTTCACGGAAGTCGCCGCGGGCAGTGTGCCCGTGTATCACCCGGACGTACGCGTGTGGCGGGTCGATGACAAAGCGGGCAACTTGGTCGGTCTCTGGTACTTCGACCCCTATGCGCGCGTCGGCAAGCAATCCGGCGCGTGGATGAACGCCTACCGTAACCAAGAGCGCTTCGATGGCGAGGTGAAAACCATCGTCTCGAACAACTCCAACTTCGTGAAAGGCAAGCCCGGCGAGCCGGTGCTCATCAGCTGGGACGATGCGGTGACGCTGTTCCATGAATTCGGTCATGCGCTTCACGGGTTGGCTTCCAACGTCAACTACCCGAGCGTCTCGGGCACCAATGTCGCGCGCGATTACGTGGAGTTTCCCTCGCAGCTGCTCGAACATTGGCTGCCCACCAAAGAAGTTCTTGATCGATTTGCCGTGCATTACCAGACCGGCAAGCCTATTCCCGCAGAGCTGCTCGCCAAAGTCGAAAAAGCCAAAACCTTCAATCAAGGTTTTGCCACGGTGGAATATTTGGCTGCAGCCCTGGTCGACATGAAGCTGCATCTTGCGGCGAAGCCAGACTCGCGTATCAACCCCGATACGTTCGAGCGCGAGACACTGCAGGCGCTCGGCATGCCGCGCGAGATCGTCATGCGCCACCGTACTCCCCAGTTTGGTCACATATTCTCAGGAGACGGCTACTCGGCGGGCTACTACAGCTATCTTTGGGCAGACACTCTGACCGCCGATGCCTGGGAGGCCTTCACTGAAGGCAAGGGCGCATGGGATCGAGAGGTGGCCAAGCGCTTGCGCAGCAATGTTTTCGCGGTCGGCAATACCATCGATCCGGCCGATGCTTACCGGGCCTTCCGGGGTCGTGACCCGCAAATCGAGGCCTTGATGCGCAAGCGGGGCTTCATGCCGGCAGGCGGCAATCAATGAAAAGTGTGTAATGTGGGCGACCGAAGTGCTCAAACGCACCGAAATTCTGTAGGCAAACCGATTTTTTGTCTTTAGAATCTCGCTTCGTCAAAAGTCACTCACCCAAACTACTCCTATGGCCAAAAAAACCGCACGTCCCGCCAAAAAATCCCGCCGCAATGTGTCCCCTTGGACACCGGCTGATGAAAAGAAGCTGCAGAAGCTCGCGGGCAAGATGTCCACAGATAAAGTCGCCAAGGCACTCGGCCGCTCTGTTGCCGCCGTCACCTTCAAGGCGTTCTCGATGCGCGTTTCGCTGCGTCTGCCGAGCAGCAACCGCGGCCGTCGGCTCAAGGTTTCACGTAGCCGCGCGGCGTAATCAAGCGCTTAACCAAGCCGAGAACCACGACGGCGCGGCCCGCAAGGCGCAGCGCCCGTCGCGGTCCTACCAAAAGGACAAGAGCAGCCGCCCCTGCGATCAGCACGGGGCGGTTTGCTATTTCTCGTGCGCTGGCCACGAGGCGCTCGGCTCCGTGCCAACCTTTGACCAACTCCTGACTGCGTGCGCCAATGTCGGCGCGCAACGCCTCGCTGCGCGCCAACAACTCGGCTCGGCGGGCAGCCAACTGACGTTCGCGGTCGATCATGGCGTGGGTCGCTCCGGGGGTACTCCGGAAAGCGCACCGCGATCGCGACGCAGCTCGTCGAGTGTCGCCTCCAGCAGGCGAGGCCGGGCGGTGACTCCGCGCCAGACATTCCAGACGGCAAACGCCGCCACACCCAAGAAGCCAGACGTCACGAGCAGGCTGGCAAGGACACGACTCTCTTCCCAGAGCGCGATGATCAAGGTGACAGCGCCGAGCAGCAGCCCGAGCGCACCAAAGAGCAGGGCGACGAAAGCCCATACCAACACGCGAACGGCGCGCTGCACTTCGGCAGCGAGCTCGGTGGTGATGAGCTCGAGACGCAGATGCACCAGAGCAATGATCTGCGCCAGCAATTGACGCACGGAATCGAACACGCGGCCTACCCTCCCCGACAGCCGGCGATGAGCATCGCCGTCAACGTCGACTGATCAACACCCCAATGATGAGCCCGATGCCGGCAGCAAGGCCAACGGACTGCCAAGGGTTGTCGCGAACGTAGCGCTCGGCATCTTTGGCAGCATCCCGCGCTTTGCCGAGCACCTCTTCTTCGAGCACCGTCAATCGATCGCGCGCCGCCTGCAGCGACTCGGCGGCCCGCCCGCGAGCTTCATCGACTCGCTCGCCGGCGAGATTCGCGGTTTCTCGCAGCAGCAGCTCGGCATCTTCGACGACTCGTCGCAGATCTTCGACGATTCTTTCCGTGGATGGTGTGGTCATGAAACGCTCCGTCAGCTCAAAGATGGATATCAGTCAAAGATCAACTTCAGCAGCCTGCCGCCATGCCGAGTCGCGCCAGAGTCGCTCGTCCGCCGCCGCCGCGACCTCGAGATCGCCGGGCAGTGCGCAACGATCATCGACCCATTCGCGCAGCAAGGGCCCGCCGTTGATCACATCGATCGCCAGGCGGTCTGATTCATACTCGTAGGCAAAGTTCCGCCACAGCGGATACTCCGGCCAAAGATTACGAATGGCCTTGAAAGCGAGGGCCTGCAGACGCCACGGACGAAAAGCGTGATGGTCATACGCCGGATCGTCGGTGTGGATCTGCAGGCCGTCGCAAAGCGTGCCCGCGTGTTTGTGAAAGGTCGGTTCGAACCAGCACGTTCGCAGCCTGCAGCCAGCGAGCCAGACAGGTTCGAGCCGCTGCATCTCGGCGAGCAGCTTTGCAGCATCGAGATCGGGCGCACCAAAAAGCTCGAGTGGACGCGTGGTGCCCCGACCCTCGGAGAGCGTGGTGCCCTCCACCATCACGGTGCCGGCATAGGCCCGGGCCATGAAAACATTAGGCGCGTTGGGACTCGGGTTGACCCAACTGCGCTCGCCCTGTGGCCAACCCCAACCGGGTGCGCGCTCAGGCTCCCAGCCGAGCATCGGCACCACCACAAGATCGACCTGCAGTGCGTAGCGTTGCTGGAACCAGCGCGCGAGCTCGCCCATGGTGAGCCCGTGCCGCATCGGCATTTCGCCAGCGCCCACGAAACTCTCCCACCCCGGCCGCAGCGCGAGCCCTTCGACAGGGCGACCCACCGGGTTCGGTCGATCGAGCACCCATACCGACTTGCCGAGTCGCGCCGCTGATTCGAGCACGTAGCGCAGCGTGGTGATGAACGTGTAGATGCGACAGCCCAGATCCTGCAGATCGATGAGTACCACATCGCAATGGGCCAGCATGGCATCGGTCGGTCGTCGAACCTCGCCATAGAGACTGAAGACGGGAATGCCGAGCGCCGGGTCAATGAAATCGGCCGACTCGATCATGTTGTCCTGTTTGTCCCCGCGCAGACCGTGCTGCGGACCAAACGCAGCCGTCACCTGCAAGCCAGGCGTAGCGGCGAGTGCATCGAGGCTGTGCCGAAAATCGGCCGTCATCGAGGCCGGGTGTGCCAGCAATCCCAACCTGCGACCGACGAGCGGCGCCCGCAGCCGGGGGTCCTCGAGCAAACGATCGATGCCGAACTTGATCATGTGACTCCGACAGCCGTCAAAAAATTCTCGGCCCGATGAAAATCGGCCTGCGCACCGTGGTGACGCAACGCCCAGCAGCTGATGCCGCGAGTCGTCTCGAGTATCACGGTTGGCCAAAGAAATGGATACTCGGCCACTGCAGATCGTGGCAGTTCCACCTTGACCGAAAGACCCTGCAAACCTGCGCGGCTAGCGCTGATGTTTGTCGCAGCAGCACGCCTTGCCTGCTGCACCCGCGGCGCCTCGTCGATCGCCAGTGGCCGCATACCGCAGCGCGGCGAATCAAAGGCGTAGGCCGCCCAATCACCGGACGGCGCGAAATTGAACTCGCGATACGCCCCACCTGCTGCAGTCGATGTGAACGCTGCGGGTGCCGCAAACAGCTCACAACAGGTGTGACGCCAAAGTTCATCCCAGCGCTGCGCAACGGCCGCGCGCAGCGGCGGCACAATGAGATCATCGACCGACTCGATGTCATAAACGACGTGCAGAGCCTGTGGTTGCACGACCAACTCCACGGCGACGCGCCCCCCTGCCGCGGCTGCGGGATGGGGAATGAGCTCAAGCCTCACGCTCGACGCCCCGCGATCACTGGGACCTGCCAGACACCATAGGCGCGGGGGTCTTGTACGGTCGCAATGATTGCGTCGAAGGCAGCACGAATCTCCTCGCTGGTCATGACGGAATGTCGTGACATCGCCTCTGTATAGCCGTCACGCCAGGCCGTGAAAATGCCGGCGAGCTCGGCTCGCGATACCCGTTCGGTGTCAAGCGTGAGGTACTGGATTCCGAGGTGCGTGAAGCCGAGTTCACGCATCAGTGGCAAGGTACGCCGGCCGATGCGCGCGTCGGTTCCGGTCGCACGAGTGAAGGGCACCACCGCCTGATGCCACAGTCGGTCGGGGTCGACACCGTCACGCTCGGGAAAATGCAGCATGCCGTAGTCTTCGCTGAGTACATGCGCCCACCCACCGGGCTTCAGCACACGGCAAATCTCGGCCAGCATGCGCTCGGGGCCCGGCACCATTTGGGTCAGGTGACGGCAAAGAACGAGGTCGAAATAGCCCGCCGGGAAGCGCAAGGCAAAACCGTCCCCCTGCTCGAATCTCAGGGGTGGAGTGTCAGGCAGCGGTCGCGCCCGCGCAGCCGTCAGCAGTTCGGGCATCAAATCGAGGCCGACCACCTCCCCCGCACCCGGAAACATTGCAGCGACTCGCAACGTCGCCTCGCCACTACCGCAACCGAGATCGAGGATGCGCGCCCCCTGCGGCAGGGCGTACCGCGTCAGCAGTTTCGATTCCTGCGGCCAAATCGCCTCGATCTGATGCCGCAGTGTGCGCAACATTGACTCGTCGGCCATCTGCTCGGCCTGGGGATTTTGTTTGGCTTCGCTGTTCATCAGGTCGCAAATGATAGGCCAACAATGCGAGAATGATGGGCCCGACAGGGATGGTCGGAGTCCCCATGAACGCCGTAGCCGCAGAACTTCCGCTTTTTGCCCCACCGGAAAGCGCCGCCCCGCGCATCCGCGAGATTCCGTACAACTACACGTCGTTCTCGGATCGCGAAATCGTCATTCGCCTTCTGGGCGCTGACTGTTGGGCTCTGCTCGATGAATTGCGCGGCGAACGCCGCACGGGTCGCTCGGCGCGAATGCTCTACGAAGTGCTCGGCGACATCTGGGCCGTGCAGCGCAACCCTTACCTCGAAGACGATTTGCTCGACAACCCGCGCCGCCGCCGTCTGCTGATCGAAGCGCTCGAGCACCGACTTGGCGAAATCGACAAGCGTCGCACTCCTGGCCTGGCCGGCCTTGATGCCGAGCGTGATCGCAAGGTGGGACTGTTGCTCGAAGCCGCGCAAACCGCGGTCGATTCGTTCGCAGTCTCGTTCAAGCGCACGGCGAAATTGCGCGATCGCGCGCGTCGACTGCTCGGCAAACATACCCGCGCCGATGCCATCCGCTTCGATGCCTTTGCGCGCGTCTCGCATGTCACCGACGCCACTGACTGGCGCGTCGACTATCCCTTCGTCGTCGTCTGTCCGGACAGCGAGGATGAAATCCCGGGTCTGGTGCGCGCCTGCGTCGAACTCGGTCTCAGCATCATCCCGCGCGGCGGTGGTACCGGATATACCGGTGGTGTCATTCCGCTCACGCCTTTGTCCGCGGTCATCAACACCGAAAAACTCGAGCGCGTATCCGAAGTCGAGCATGTTTCTTTGCCCGGTGTCGGCGAGCCTGGTCGCGAACGTACCGTGCCCACGGTTTTTTCGGAGGCGGGTGTCGTCACCAAGCGCGTGGCCGATGCTGCCGAGCGAGCGGGCTTTGTTTTTGCGGTCGATCCGACCTCGATCGACGCATCCTGCATCGGCGGCAACATCGCCATGAACGCTGGCGGCAAGAAAGCCGTGCTTTGGGGCACGGCCGTCGACAATCTGGCGTGGTGGCGCATGGTCGACCCTGAGGGCAATTGGCTCGAGGTCGAGCGCGTCGGTCACAATCTCGGCAAAATCCACGAGGCTGGCGAGGTCGAATGGCGCCTGGTCTGGAAGGACGGTCGCTCGCCGGCAGCCAGCGCGCGCGTGCTGCGCGCCGAAACCCTGCGCATGACGGGCGCCATGTTCCGCAAGGCGGGCCTCGGCAAGGACGTCACCGATAAATTCCTTGGCGGTCTTCCAGGCGTACAAAAAGAAGGCTGCGATGGCCTTATCACTGCCGCCCGCTGGGTCGTGCATCGCATGCCGAAGCATGTGCGCACGGTCTGCCTCGAATTCTTTGGACAAGCGCGCGATGCCATCCCGTCGATCGTCGAGATCATCGATCATCTGACAACGGCGGATCGCGCGCACGGCGTCAAGCTCGCAGGACTCGAGCATCTCGATGAGCGCTATCTGAAGGCGGTGGGCTACGTCACCAAGAGCAAGCGCGCGCAATTGCCGAAAATGGTGCTGATCGGCGATATCGTCGGCGATGACGAAACCGCCGTCGCGCGGGCCACCTCCGATGTGGTGCGGATCGCCAATGGCCGCGCCGGCGAAGGTTTCATCGCTGTGGGTGCCGACGCCCGCAAAAAATTCTGGCTCGATAGAGCGCGAACCGCGGCGATTGCCAAACACACCAACGCTTTCAAGATCAACGAGGATGTGGTCATTCCCTTGCCACGACTCGGCGATTACACCGATGCCATCGAGCGCATCAATATCGAGCTTTCGATCGCCAACAAATTGCGACTGGCCGACGCCATCGAAGAACATCTTCGCGGCGAATTGCGTCCCGGCAAAACGGGCGATGCCGAGCTCGACTCGCTCTCGCGCAGCGAAATCCTGGGAGATCGCCCGGCACGCGCCCGTCAACTCGTGGTCGCGGTACGTCGCCAATGGAAGCAACTGCTCGAGGATCTCGATGCGCGCTGGGGCGAGGCCGGTCAAACCGTATTCGCAGCACTGCAAGATCGCAGTTTGCGCGTCTCATGGAAGCGCGAACTGCGTGATCCCCTCAACGAAATCTTTGCGGGCGATGCCTACGCGCCGATTCGCGCCGAGTTTCATGCCATCCACCAGCGGGTACTGAAAGGCCGCGTCTGGGTTGCGCTGCACATGCACGCCGGCGATGGTAACGTGCACACCAATATCCCGGTGAACTCCGACGATTACCTGATGCTGCAGGAGGCGAATGCCGCGGTCGCTCGCATCATGAAGATCGCCCGCGACCTGGGCGGCGTGATCTCGGGTGAACACGGTATCGGCATCACCAAACTCGAGTTTCTCACCGACGAAGAAACCGCAGATCTGCGGGTCTACAAATCGCGCATCGATCCCGACGGCCGCTTCAACAAGGGCAAATTGCTGCCGGGGGGCGATCTCGGTCGCGCCTATACGCCGAGCTTCAATCTGCTCGGCCACGAATCTTTGATCATGCAGCAGTCCGACATCGGTACCATTTCGGGAGCGATCAAGGACTGCCTGCGCTGCGGCAAGTGCAAACCCGTCTGCGCAACGCATGTGCCACGCGCCAATTTGCTTTACAGCCCGCGCAACAAGATCCTCGCCACCTCGCTGCTGATCGAGGCCTTCCTCTACGAGGAACAGACCCGACGCGGCGTATCGTTGCGCCACTGGGACGAATTCGGCGACGTCGCCGACCACTGCACCGTTTGTCACAAATGCGAATCGCCCTGTCCGGTGGACATCGACTTCGGTGATGTCTCGATGGCGATGCGCGATCTGCTGCGTCGGATGGGTAAAAAACGCTTCAATGCGGGCACCGCCGCCTCGATGCTGTTCCTGAATGCCACCAATCCCGAGACGATCAAGCTCGTCCGCAAGGGCATGATCGAGTGGGGCTTCAAAGCGCAGCGCCTCGGGCATCAGGTGCTCAAGGCCTTTGCGAAACCGCAACTGCAGGCGCCGCCCGCGACCACCGGCAAGGCACCGGTGCGCGAACAGGTCGTGCATTTCGTCAACCGACGCATGCCGGCAGGCGTTCCAAAGAAAACAGCGCGTGCGCTGCTCGACATCGAGGATCGCAACTACGTCCCGGTGATCCGCAACCCGCGCTCCGGAAGCAGCGACGCCGAGGCAGTATTTTATTTTCCGGGCTGCGGCTCGGAGCGATTATTCTCGCAGGTGGGACTCGCCACGCAGGCCATGCTCTGGCACGTGGGCGTGCAGACCGTGTTGCCACCCGGATATCTTTGTTGCGGTTATCCGCAGCGCGGGTCGGGCGATTTCGACAAGGCCGAGAAGATGATCACCGACAACCGCGTGCTCTTCCACCGCGTCGCCAACACCCTCAACTATCTCGACATCAAAACCGTGGTGGTCAGCTGCGGCACCTGCTACGACCAGCTGCAGGGCTATGAATTCGACAAGATCTTCCCCGGCTGCCGCATCATCGATATCCACGAATATTTGATGGAGAAAGGCGTGCGGCTCGAGGGCGTGACGGGCGTGCGCTATCTCTATCACGACCCCTGCCACTCACCCATGAAGAGCCACGAGCCGCTCAAAGTGGTGAACCAACTGATGAATTCGGCGGCCAACGGCAAGATCGTCAAAAATGATCGCTGCTGCGGCGAGTCCGGAACGTTTGCCGTCTCGCGACCTGACGTATCCACGCAGGTGCGGTATCGCAAGGCCGAAGAAATGCAGAAAGGCGCACGCGCCGCGCGCGCCGACGGCTTCAGGGGCGAGGTCAAAGTACTCACCTCTTGCCCCTCATGCCTGCAGGGTCTGAAGCGCTATGAGGACGAAACCTCACTCGATGCCGACTACATCGTCGTCGAGATCGCCAAGCATGTGCTCGGTGAGAATTGGATGCGCGACTACGTCGCGGCGGCCAATGACGGTGGCATCGAGCGCGTGCTGGTCTAACCCTACAACGCCTTCCGAAAAGTCAGGTTGTAACGCGTTCCGCCCTCGGGTTTTTGCACGGCGTGGTAGCCCTTGCGGGCTTTGCCGCCCCACACCAACACGTCACCGGGAAAGAGACGAATACGCAACGGTGATCCGCGGCGTTCGAGCCCATACCAAAGAAATGTCGCGGCGGTGCCAAGCGTCACCGAGACGATAGGCTGCGAGAAATCGCGTTCGTCGGCGTCGCGATGCGCGCCCATCTGCGCCGTCGGCGAATAGCGGTTGATCAGGCAGGTATCAGGCTCGAATACACCAAAGCCCGCAGCGTCTGCCGCGGCGCGCGCCAAAGCCGCAAAAACGGGCGGGATATGCGGCCAAGGCCGCCCGGTCAAAGGATCTGCGAGTTCGTAGCGATAACCGCGGGCGTCGCTGTACCAACCACAGGCGCCGCAACTCGTCATGAAGGCCGACATCGGCCTGCCGCCCGGCGTTTTGAGTTGCCGAAACGGCGCGGCGGCCGAGAGGGTCTCGACCGCCGCATCCAGTTCATCGGTCGGCGCCGCGAAACCGTGCAACAGCACGACTTCGGGCGCGACCTGCAAGCGTGTCAAAGAATCAGAAGCCGAAAGTCACGCGGCCGTAGATGAAGCGACCCGAACGACCAAAGGGCGAGTAGTTCGAGAACGATGTCGCACCCGTGCTGTTGAGGGTCGGCGGCAACGAATCAGGGTACTCATCGAGCAGGTTGTCAGCACCCACTGCGACCTTGATCTTGTCCGACACCTGATACCGCGCTTCGAGGTCAACCAGCGTCTTCGCCGTGAGCACGAAGTCGGTGGCGGCCGCGGAGCCCGGCGACAACGCATCGCCGTAGCGCGTGGCACGCAGCGTGGCGCCGAACTTGTCCATCGTCCAGGCGGCTGACAGCGAGAACTTGTTCTCGGGGTTGCCGCTTTCGAAGGTCAGTACGTTCACGCGACCAAACAGCGTCGGTGCCGGGTTGAGTGCGGTGAGCTGCGGCGTCGCAGGAATGCGCTTGACCTTGGTGTCGTTGAAGTTGGCGGTTGCCGTGAGGTCGAACTTGCCGGCCGTCTCGGTGACGATCGGATAGCTCGCAACCACGTCGATGCCGTTGGTTTCAGTGTCGACACCATTGATGAAGAAGCGACCGGCAGCACCCGGAAAGCCCTTGCCGAGCAGGAAGGCCTGCACGGCGCGGTCCGACGCCGAGGTACCCGCACCAAGGTTCTCAGAGAGCACGATGCGATTGTCGATGTTGATCCAGTAGGCATCGACCGTCAGGCTGAAGTCGCCAAAACGAGCCACCGCACCCACCGAGAAGTTATCAGACTCTTCGGCGTCGAGCGGCTGCGCACCGAGTGCCCGCGCGACCGGGTCGGTTACGGGGAACGTGGTGATGTCGTACGGGATACCGCTGATGAAGTTCGTCGACGTAGTGGTGAAGTACTGCTGCTGCAACGACGGCGCACGGAAGCCCGTCGAGGTCGAGGCACGCAAGGCGAACGACTCATTGAAGTCGTAACGCAGCGCGATTTTGCCCGAGATGTTGCTGCCGAAGTCGGAGTAGCGCTCGCCGCGAACGGCGGCCGAGGCCAGCAACGCATCGGTCACATTCGCTTCGATATCGACATAAGCACCGATCGAGTCACGCGACTTGTTGAGCGCGTTGCTCGGACGGAAGCCCGGGAACACCTGCGAGCCCGGCAGAACCGCACCGCTGGCGGGGCGGAAGCCTCCATCACGGTAGGAATCCGGCTCGCCGGCCGTGATGCTGTACTGCTCGGTGCGCGCCTCGACACCCACCGCCACGTTGAGCGGCGAAGCGAAGCCCACATCGTAACCGCGGACACCCGAGATGTTCGCAACCGTCTGCGCGTAATCGAAGCCACCGGCGTCGAACGAGGTCTTGCTCGCGGGGCCGAGCGTGCGGTTGAGCGTATTCTGGATCGTGTAGAACATTTCATTGAAGCCGTAGCCCAACGAAGCGTCCATGTTCCACTCACCCACTTCCCAGCGGGTGCCGAAGCTCAAAGAATAATCCTTCACGTTCGGCGCGATCTGCGGCAGGAATCCGTCCGCATAGATGGACGTGATGTTCTGATCTTGCAACGCACGACGGTAAAAGCCGGCCGACAGCGCCTTGCGGCTCATGACGCTGGCGTTGGCATAGACCTCGCGGCCACTGGCCAGCGTGTAGCCCGCGTTCGCGAATACCGTTGTCTGCTTCATTTCCGGCTCGCCGTACCAGGCGCTGAACCGGTTGAAGCTCGCTTCGCGCGGATCGAAGGCGCCGTTCACGAGCGGGTACTGCTGACGCATGTCGTAGCCCGCGCGCTCGGTACGCTCCTGATCCTTGTACTCGGCAGCGATCGTCAAAAAGCCCGAGTCGCCCAAAGAAAAGCCCTTCCAGCCTGACACCGTCAGCGTCTCGCCATCCGAACGGCTGCGCTTCAGAACAGCTGGCGCCGACCAGTTGGCATTGGTGACGGCCGCGCCCGCCGAATTGCGGGCCACATCGGTGATGTTTTCGTATTCGGTATCGCGCCAGCCGTAGCTCACGCCAAGCTCACCGCCGTCGCGATCTTCACGCAGGCGCAGGTTGATGACACCCGCGATCGCGTCAGAACCGTACTGCGCCGAGGCGCCATCGCGCAGCACTTCGATGGCACGCACAGCGGTGGTCGGAATGGAGTTGAGGTCGGTCGCCGAAGCGCCACGACCAATCGTGCCGTTGACGTTGACGAGCACTGCCGAGTGACGGCGCTTGCCATTCACGAGGACGAGAGTCTGGTCAGGTGCGAGACCGCGCAGCGTTGCCGGGCGTACGGTGTCGGTGCCGTCCGTCAAACCCGGACGCGGGAAGTTGAACGAAGGCAGCGCAACCGACAGCGCCTGGTTGATTTCGGTGACGCCGAGGTTGGTCAGCGTGTCGGAGGGGATGACGTCGACGGGGACGGCGGTTTCGAGCGCCGAACGATTGGCGACGCGCGTACCAGTGACAACGACCTGCTCGAGGTCGTCGACGCTCGCGGACTGCGAGGCGTTCTGGGCCAGCGCCGCTTGGGCGAGCGCGGCCGAAACAAATACAGCAACGATCTTGTTGCGCATGAACAACTCCTTTGAGGCCAAAGGCAACGTGGGGGGCAAGAGTTAACTAGAAAAATGTCTGAGACTCAACACCAACGCTGTGTTTTCTTTGCAACAAAAAGGCATGAGCTCATAACCGCGTAAGGCCCCGCACCGCGAGCAGCCCGTCCGAACTCATTCCGATTTGAACTCGCTTCGGGACTTTCTGGCCAAATTCCCGAATTTGTTCATTCAAATTCCCGAATTTGTTCATTATGGACACAAAACAATAATGGGGAGTGGGGATGACGGTCGTGGAGCTGCGGGGGCAACAGAGGGGCCCCGACGCGCCAAACATCGGCGAACGCTTGGTTAACGATCGGCAATCCAGCGAGCGTCAGCCCGAGGGATTGGTGTTGCTGATCGATTCCGACCCCTCCTCGGTCGAGTTCATGGCCCGGGCCCTGTCGCAGGCGGGTGTCGATGTGCTGGTGGCTGACCGGATCGCAGGGCCGGACGGGGCCGCCGCAGTGCTGCGCTAAAAAGGCGGTGTCACTGTCGTGGTGCTCGATCCGCAGGCTGTACCGGGGCGGGATAACCTCGCCGAGCTGCAGGCCACGGGACTGCGCGACGATGTGCAGGTCATCTTGTTGGTGGCCGAGCCCGTGACCCTCGCCCGCTACACCCAGCTCGCACACGCCGACGTCGCCGATTTTTTACCCAAACCCGTGGCCAGGCGAACCCTGCTGCGCGCGGTGCTCGAGGCCCAGCGTCGCCACTCATCAACCCGCGAGCCTCTGCTGCAGGACGGGAAACTGGTGCAGATGGTCGAGCGCGCGGTGGTGCAGCAATCCCGCCGCACGTCCACCAAAGAACAGCCCGCCGAGCTCCGAACCCTGCAAATGTTGTCGGATCTCGACGACTGCCGGACCCAGATGCTCGAGGGCATTGTCGAGCCCGATGCGACCTGGAGCATGCTCACGGAATTGCTGCGCGCGCGCCTTGCTCGGCGACGGCTCTCGGTGACCAGTCTCTGTCTTGCCTCCAAAAGCCCGGTCACGACCGCCCTGCGCCGCATCGAACGTCTGCTCGAAGCCGGGTTCGTCAGTTGTACGCAGGACCCCAAGGACCGGCGCCGCAAGTACATCGAACTCACCACTCTCGGTACCGAACGGGTTCAGGACGCGCTGAAGGCCGTGGCTCAGCGCTTGAGTGGCTAGGAAACCACAGTTTCGTGAAGGTGCGCGGGCCCTCGGGCTTTTTCGCGCGAGTTAGGTTTAGAATCGGCGTTGAAGTACAACACCGGGCACGGCCAGTTCGCTGCGCGCGGTAACAAATTCAAAGAGGGGCTTTGTCAATGAAGACATATTCAGCCGTTGGTCTTGCGGTTTCGCTCACGCTTTTGGCGGGCGGCGCCGTCGCTCAAGAGGGCGAGGGACTCGAAGAAATCGTGGTGACCGCCACCAAGCGCGAACAGACGCTGCAAGACGTTCCTGTCGCGGTGTCGGTAACGCCGGTCGAAACGCTCGAGCGCGCGCAGATCCGCACCATCAGCGATCTGCAGTCGATCATTCCGTCGCTGCGCGTGTCGCAGTTGCAGACCTCGACGCAAACCAATTTCATCATTCGTGGCTTCGGCAACGGCGCCAACAACCCCGGCATCGAATCTTCGGTCGGTGTGTTCATCGATGGCGTTTATCGCTCGCGCTCGGCGGGTGCGATCGGCGACTTCGTCGATGTGTCGCGCGTCGAAGTGCTGCGCGGCCCGCAGAGCACACTGTTCGGCCAGAACGCCTCGGCCGGTGTCATCAGCATCGTGACCCAGAAGCCCTCGTTCGATGAAACGACTGGCATGGTCGAAGTCACACTCGGCAATTACAACGGCCGCGTGGCCAAAGGCAAAGTCAGCGGACCGATCAGCGATAACCTCGCGTTCAGCCTCGCGGGCAGCGTCAACGAGCGCGACGGCTACTTCAAAAATTTGACCGATGGCAGCCTGCTCAACGGCCGCGTGGCCAAAGGCAAAGTCAGCGGACCGATCAGCGATAACCTCGCGTTCAGCCTCGCGGGCAGCGTCAACGAGCGCGACGGCTACTTCAAAAATTTGACCGACCGCAGCCTGCTCAACGACCGCGATCGTTGGGATGCCCGCGGTCAACTGCTGTGGAAGGCCGCCGACAATCTTGAAGTCCGCATCATCGGCGACGTGAGCGAGATCGACGAAGTCTGCTGCGGTGTATCGAACCTGATCAACGGTCCGACCGGCGCCATCATTCAGGGGCCGCTGGTCGGCGGTCGCATCTACCCGGGCGTTGCCAACTCGCCCGGCCTGCCGTTTGACCGCGCGACCTACGCCAACAAGGCGCCGCAGAACTCGGTCAAAAATAGCGGTCTGTCGGTCCACATCGATTGGGATCTCGGTGACTTCACGCTCACCTCGATCACCGCTTCGCGGCAGCAAGATTTCGATTTCGACTACGACTTCGACTTCACCAGTGGCCTGCTCGGCACGGTCAACCGCAACCTTGGCGACATCGGCACGACCACGCAAGAGTTCCGCGTGGCCTACGACGGTGGCGGCAAAGTGCGCGGCCTGCTCGGCGCTTATTACTTTGACGAGCGTGTCGATTACAGCAACGAGATCCTCATCGGCTCGGGCTTCCGCAACTACGCAAGCATCTTGACCAACCCGACCAACCCGGCGGCGGGTCTGCAGACCTTCCCGAGCCTCGAGGCGGCGCTTGGTTTGCGGACCGGTACGCTGTTCGCGGCCAATACCGGCAACAAGATCAACACCATCCAAGACTCAGAGGCCTACACGCTCTTCGGTCAACTCGATTTCGACGTGGCCGACAGCCTGACCGTCACCGGCGGCATCGCGTACACCAATACGCAGAAGGACATCGATTACCGTCAGGTGACGACAGAGACGTTCTCATCGCTTAACTTTGTGGACATCGGCTTTGCCCAAATCTTCGGTGCACTTACCGGTGGTCGTGCGCCGACCCCCGCTAACTTCGCGGCCTTCTCCGCGCAGGCTGGTTTGGCGGATGCCGCCAGTGTCAGACCGTGTGTTCCGGGTCAGCCGTCGTTCCCAGCGGGTCCGCTCTGTAACTCGGCGCTCGGTCTCTATCCATTGCAGTTCCTGCATCCGATCGTGCCGTTCTCCGACAAGTCAGATGACAGCAAGACCACCTACACGCTGCGTGCCGCGTACGAGTTTTCAGATAACCTCAACGCCTATCTCGGTGTTTCGACGGGCTACAAGGCGACTTCGTGGAACCTGTCGCGTGACAGCAAGCCCTTTGCGCCGGCGACGGCGGCCCGCTCACCGCTCGGTGGCGCGGTCAACCCGTACTACCCGCGCTACGGCACGCGCTTAGCGACCCCCGAAGAGGCGACGGTGGTTGAACTGGGCGTGAAGGGTCGCTGGGAGCGCTTCGCGGCGAACGTGGCGGTCTTCGACCAGCAGATCAAAGACTTCCAGACCAACGCCTTCCAGGGCACCGGTTTCGTGCTCGCCAACGCCGGCAAGCAGACGACCAAGGGCATCGAGATCGAGACGCAGAGCAAGATTACGGAGGGCCTGCGGCTCGATATCTCGTACAGCTATCTCGATCCGGAGTACAAGACCGACCGCTTGATCGAAGCGGTCAATCTCGCGACCTGCCCAGCGGTACTCGCGGCGGCGCCGACCAACGTCGACGGCAAGGTGGTAGCCGGCATTGCTAAGCACAACCTCTCGGCGGGTGTGACCCAGGGCTTCAAGGTGGGTGAGACGGCGGGCTTCCTGCGCGCTGACTACCAGTACCAGAGCAATGTGCAAACCGCCGATGGCATCTGTCCGCAGATCTCGTCGCGTCAGGTCAACACGTTTAACGCCAGCGCAGGCTTTTCCAGGGATGGCTGGGACTTCCTGATCTGGGGTCGCAACCTGAACGGCGACGACTACCTGATCCAGGCGTTCCCGTCGGTGGCGCAGTCGGGCAGCTTCTCGGGCTACCCGAACGAGCCGCGCACCTACGGCGTCACGGTTCGCAAGAACTTCGGCGGCAAGTGATCGCAACCCGCATCGCCCCGGCCCGGGGGTGATGCAGGTGTAAAACCAAGGGCGGTCGTGCGATGCACGGCCGCCCTTTTTTGTCGTCTAAATACAACGATCTCGCATTGAGAATTTGTCTCAGGACGATTATCTTTCGGGGCTACATGGCACCCACCGGGGTGCCCCTTTTTGCCAACCAAAACACAGGGAAGGACCATCGCAATGACTCGCGCCAATCGCGGAGCCCTCATTGGGGCATTCGTCGCGGCAGTGCTGGCTCAGGGAGCTGCGCTTGCTGCTCCTCAGTCGTCATCTGCCCAGTCGTCGGCTTCGGCCAACGACCAGTTGCTCGAAGAAGTAGTCGTCACCGGTTCGCGCATCAAGCGCGACCCGACCACCGCACCGACGCCGCTCATCCAGGTGACGCGTGAAGATGTGGTGAACTCAGGTCTCGGCAGCGTCATCGATGTGCTCGCGGACATCCCGGCGCTCTCAGGCTCCATCGTGCCTGAAGACACCACGGGCTCGGGTCTCAACGACGGCGGTCTTTCTTTGCTCAGCCTGCGTGACCTCGGTAGTGGTCGCACGCTGGTGTTGGTGGATGGTCGACGTCATGTGGGCTCGAACTCGGGGGGGCTGTCGGTCGACATCGACACCATCCCGCGGCTACTGATCGAGCGCGTTGAGCTTGTCACCGGCGCGAACTCTGCGCAGTACGGTGCGGACGCGGTCTCGGGTGTGGTGAACTTCCTGCTGCGTCGAGACTATGAAGGCGTCGAGGTCGACGTCTCAAACGCGATGATCAACAAAGGCGGTCAAACTAATAAACGCGTGTCTATCCTC
>Ga0194123_10002860_pt1 | contig 21685 bp, 24 predicted proteins | sample TA2MahsurfametaG_5_FD_155479 | JGI IMG/M metagenome (GOLD analysis project Ga0194123, IMG submission 155479) | Freshwater microbial communities from Lake Tanganyika, Tanzania - TA2015023 Mahale A surface | ecosystem: Environmental > Aquatic > Freshwater > Lake | place: Tanzania: Lake Tanganyika... | reverse complement strand
GCAAAGGCGGTGTTGCCGGCGCTGCGCACGTCAAACAGCTCCCCGGGGCCCACATCAAAGATCCATTCGGGCGACACCCGCGCATCGGCGCAGGCCAGCACCGCCGCCCAGGGGCGCTGGCCCCGTGCCAGGGCTGCTGGATCGAGCTGGCAAGTGTCTGCCCACAGAGCTGCCATGCGGGCGCTGCGGTCGGCCGCGGCCAGGGCCGTACCGCTGCTGAGCTGCCAGGCGGCAGCGAAGCGCTGGTTGCCCGCCAGCAGCGCCTGCAGTGGATCGCCGCTGGGCCGGCAGGCACTCAGGGCCTGACGCAGGGCGCGATCAGCCGGGGTCGTCGCCGCAGCAGCGGAGCGCGGCGCGACGGTTCCTGCGGTGAACAGGGTGGCAACCGAGGCCAGGCCCCCCTGCAACAGCTGCCGGCGCTGCCAAGCCATGGGCTGCCTGTGGCACAACACCCAGTGTGCTGATCAATCGTCGGGCTGCACACCGCGGCGTTGACCTTTGACGACCGAGCGCAGGCGCTTGGCCGCCAAGCGCCGTTGCCTGGATCCGCGGGTGGGCTTGGTGGGCCGGCGGGGCGGTGGCGGCGGCTGGATCGCCTCCAGCAACAGGGCCACCAGGCGCCGTTGGGCCGTGGCGCGGTTCTGCCATTGGGAGCGCTGCTCCTGCACCGCAATCACCACGGTGCCGGCCACCAACCTGGTCTCCAGGCGACGCAGGGCGCGGGCTTTCAAGTGCGGCGGTAGGGACTGGGTGGCCGCCAGATCAAACACCAGCTCCACCCGTGAATCGGTGGTGTTGACGTGCTGGCCTCCGGCACCACTGGAGCGCGAAAAGCGCCACTGCAGCTCCGACGCCGGCAACCGCAGCGCCGGCGTCAGCTGCAGATCGGCAGGGGGGCGCTCGGGGGCCATGTGCCGAGCCTGTCACGGCCCAACGCCGCTGATGCGCAAGTCTGGAATCAGGAACCCCTGCGCCCATGGCCGAGAGCAGCAACCACCCAGCCCCCACCCCCGGCTGGATCGACGAGATCTTTGATGGTGTGCGCTACGGCCTGGCCGGCCGGGTGATCGCTGAGCAGCAGTCGGCGTTTCAGCGCGTCACGATCATCGACAGCGAGCGCTACGGCAAAGGCCTGCTGCTCGACGGCTGCTGGATGACGGCTGAGCGGCAGGAGCGGCATTACCACGAGGTAATCGTGCATCCGGCCCTGTGCAGCGCCGAGCGCATCGAGCGGGTGCTGGTGATCGGCGGCGGTGACGGCGGCACCGCGCGCGAGTGCCTGCGGCACGGCGGGGTGCAACACCTCGACATGGTCGAGATCGATGGGCTGGTGGTGGAGTGGAGCCAGCAGCACCTGCCCTCCATCGGCGGGGGCTGCTGGAGCGATCCGCGCTTCCACCTGAGCGTGGGCGACGGCATCGCCTGGGCGGCGAACGCTGCCGACGCCAGCTACGACGTGGTGATCGTTGATGGCTCCGACCCCGCTGGCCCTGCCGAAGGCCTGTTCAACCGCGCCTTCTTTGAACATTGCCGCCGCATCCTGCGGCCCGGAGGCGTGTTCGCCACCCAGAGCGAATCGCCCGAGGCCTTCCGCAATGTGCACCTTGAAACGGTGAAGCTCTTACGAGAGGTCTTCGGCCACGCTGACCCCCTGTATGGCTGGGTACCGATGTACCCCAGCGGCTGGTGGAGCTGGACCTTTGCCGCCACCGATGGTCCGCGGTACCGCGACCCTGATCCGGCGCGGGCGGCGGCGGTGGCCGCTGGCTGCGAGATCTGGAGCCCCCGCTGGCAGCGCGGCGCCTTTGATGCGGTGCCGGCGGCGATCGAGCGGGAGCTCGAGCTGGCCCGAACCAGCTGAGCTCAGCCCATCAGCACCATCTGGCCAGAGCAGGGAGCTGCTTGTGGCCAGAACAGCCCGATGGAGCCAGGGTTGGGAGCGAGGTGCTTGCACGCGGGCCATGACAACCACTGCTGAATCCACCAGTCCCCTGGTCCCGGTGGACACCTGGTGGCCGCTGCTGCGCTCCGATCAACTCAAACGCCGACCGATCGGCCTGGAGCGGCTTGGCCTGCAGCTGGTGGCCTGGCGCAACAGTCGCGGTGAGGCCCAGCTGCATCAACGCTTCTGCCCGCACCGCCGCGCCGATCTGGGTCAAGGCGAGGTCAAAGGGGAGCATCTGATCTGCCGGTTCCATGGCTTTGCCTTCGATGGCACAGGCCAGTGCCGCCTGATGCCTTGCGAAGGCAGCGAAGCCCGCATCCCCCCTGGGATGACGATTGGGCGCTATCCGTGCCGCGAAGCCCAGGGTTTTGTCTGGTTCTGGAGCGGCAGCGCAGCCTCGATGCCAGCCGAGGTGCCCTATCTGCCTGCGCTGGCAGGACTGCCGCCGATCCCAGGAGCCGACAAAGAACTGGAGTGGGCCATGCCGATCGAGCGCGCCGCCGAACAACTACTCGACCTGCACCACACCCCCTTCACCCATCCTTTGGTGTGGCTCTCGGCGACGTCAAAACGCAACACGCGAGTGGTCTATGAGGACCTGCACCTGGAGGGTGACCACTGGCGCGGTACGCCTCGGTTTGAACCCGATGGGGGCGGCGGCAAACCCTTTCGCCTGCCCCACCAGCTGCTGTTTCCCAACCAGGCGCTGTTGGCGTTCGGCCATGGCGTCTACCTCTACGCCACCTTGACTCCGATCGATCGCAACCGTTCGATCGGCTGGGTGCGCTACCTGCTCAGAGCTCCCTTTCCAAAGCTGCTCTCGGCCCTGTCGAACTGGTTTGAGGCCCGCTTCGTCCAACCCGAAGACCTGGCGGTACTGCTGGCCAACCAACCCAGCCGGGGTGGGCTGCAGCATCAGTGCCTGGTCAAGGCCGACACGTTTGTGGCCCACTGGCACCAGCGCTGGAGTCATCTCGTCCCTGGGGCCTACGACGAAGCGCACTGAGAAGCTGAGCCAAGCCAAGCTTCCTGACCTCGGCCGTGACCATGAGCGATCTGTTTGACACCGATGGCGCCATCTACATGGCCAGCCGCCGCGACCCCGCCGGCTGCCGCGTCGGCCTGTTTGGCGTGCCATATGACGGCACCACCTCGTTTCGCCCTGGCACCCGCTTTGGCCCGGCGGCGATCCGCGAGGTGAGCAGCGGCCTGGAGAGCTATTGCCCCCAGCTGGATCTCGATCTTGAAGATCTGGCCTTTGCCGACCTGGGCGCGGTCGACATCCCCTTTGGTGCCCCCGAGCCAGTCGTGGCTGCCGTCAAGGCCGCCACCGAGCAGGTGCTGGCGCTGGGCCTCAGGCCGCTGATGCTGGGTGGTGAGCACTCGATCTCAAGCGGCGCGGTGGCAGCGGTGGCCGCCCGGCACCCGGAGCTGGTGCTGGTGCAGCTCGATGCCCACGCCGACCTGCGCCACACATGGCTGGGGGCGCAGCACAGCCATGCCTGCGCCATGCGCCGCTGCCTCGAGGTGCTGCCCAGCGGGCAGCTGCTGCAGATCGCGATCCGCAGCGGCACGCGCGACGAATTTTCAGAACTGCGGCACACGGGCCGGCTGGTGGCGATTGAGCAGATGGCGGCCGTCCTGGCACCGCTGAGGGGCAAACCCCTCTATCTGACGGTGGATCTGGACTGGTTCGACCCAGCCGTGATGCCTGGCACCGGCACACCCGAACCCGGCGGGTTCCTGTGGAGCCACTTCAGCGCCCTGGTCGACGAGCTGCGCCACCACCAGCTGGTGGGCGCCGATGTGGTGGAGCTGGCGCCACAGCTCGATCCAACCGGCGTCAGCAGCGTGCTGGCCGCCAAGGTGACGCGATCGTTGCTGCTGCTCCTCGGTCAGTAGCAGCAGGTACCGCTGGTGCGCTGCTCGCGCAGGCGTTCGTGCTGCTGGCCGATCAGCAGGATCGCCAGGGTCGGGTGGTTGTGCAGCAGGTTGAGAAAGCGCAACCGCTCAAGCCGCAGGATCTCGACCGGGGTGCGAGCCACAGCCTTGTTGCTGTAGACCCCATCGCGCCAGACGATGTCTTCGTAGCTGAACAGCTCGCCGGCCCGGTAACAGAGCCGTTCGCCTTTGGGGCTGACCACTTCAACAATGCCGCGGCGCAGGCCGTAGATGGCATTGGCCGGCTGGCCCACCTCGTAGACATGGGCGCCAGTGGGCAGGGTGATCACTTCACAGTCCACCTGGGCTGCCAGCAATTCGATCGGGGTGGTGAATGTGGGTGCAGCAACCACCTCAGACATCTCCACGAACGAAGGACCTCGTTTTACTCCCACAGGCTTCCCGAAAACAGGTTACGAAGAACACGAGGGCGCCATGACACCAAAAACTTCAGCTTTGCTTCAGATTTGCGGTTCCTTTGTGTCTGATCTGCTGCGGCGCAGGTGACGTTCAATCGTTGTGCAGAACGGCGTCCAGCTTCAGCTGACGATTGGTGGCTACTGGGGCAGCCGCCGCGCTGGTGCTGGCAGGCGACATCACAGGCAGCCGGGGCGGTCTGGCGGTCCAGTGGTGACACCACAGGTCTGAAGCCAGCTCCGGGTGAATCGGCAACTGGCGCAGCTGGCACCAGCCAAATTCGGCCCCGCTGGGCGGGGCGCAATGGCGGCAGCTACGGCAGCAGGGTCGCTGGCCCATGGTTGCGGCTGGGCGGCCTCCAATCGTATGCACAAGTGACACCGTTGGCAGCTATGGATCCATAGGATCCGGCCACTCCGTTCAAGGCCTCGCCGTGGTCGAAGCGCTGCACAAGACCCCCCTGCATGCTGCGGCCCTCGCCGCCGGGGGGCGCATGGTGCCGTTTGCCGGCTGGGACATGGCCGTGCAGTTTGCCGGCCTGGTGGCCGAGCACCAGGCAGTGCGCAACGGCTGCGGCGTGTTCGACATTTCCCATATGGGCGTTGTGACCCTGCAGGGCCCCGGCGCCAAAGATGCCCTGCAGGCCCTGGTGCCCAGCGATCTGTTTCGCATCGGCCCGGGCGAGGCCTGCTACACGGTGCTGCTTAATGACGCAGGCGGCATTCGCGATGACCTGATCGTCTACGACCGCGGCTGGAACGCCGCCGCCGGCGCCCATGAGCTGGTGCTGGTGATCAACGCTGCCTGCGCCGATGCCGACACCGCCTGGCTGCGCCAGCAGCTCGAGCCCCAGGGCATCAGCATCAGCGACCGCAAGGGCGATGGCGTGCTGCTGGCCCTGCAGGGGCCGCAGGCGCAGGCGCAGCTCGAGGCCCTGGCCGGCGGCGTGTCGCTGGCGGGGCTGCCCCGCTTTGGGCACCGCGATCTGGAGCTGCCGGGCATCGGCAGGGCCTTTGTGGGCCGCACCGGCTACACCGGCGAAGACGGCTTTGAGCTGCTGCTCGATCGGCAGGCCGGCCTGGCCCTGTGGCAGCAGCTGCTGGCCGCTGGCGTGACCCCCTGCGGCCTGGGCGCCCGCGACACCCTGCGGCTTGAGGCGGCCATGCACCTCTATGGCAACGACATGGACAGCCGCACCACCCCGCTCGAGGCGGGACTGGGCTGGTTGGTGCACCTGGAGATGCCCAAGCCCTTCGTGGGCCGTGAAGCCCTCGAGCGCCAGAGCGCAGGCGGCGTCAGCCGGCGCCTGGTGGGGCTGGAACTGACCGGCCGGGCGATCCCGCGCCATGGCTACCCGGTGCTGCACAACGGCGCTGTGGTGGGCGAGGTGAGCAGCGGAGGTTGGTCGCCCACGCTGGCCAAGGGCATCGCCCTGGCCTATGTGCCTGCCGAGCTGGCCAAACCAGGCACCGAGCTGGCCGTCGAGATTCGCAGCAAGGCTGAGCCAGCGGTGGTGGTCAAGCGGCCCTTTTACCGGCGCTGAGACCACTGCTGACGGCGTGGGAAAATCGCCGATTGGACGCAGGATCTGAGCATGCGCAGCCACGGGTGCGGCGAACTGAACCAGAACGCCGCCGGCCAGAGCGTGCAGCTGTGCGGCTGGGTCGACCGGCGCCGCGACCACGGCGGCGTGATCTTCATCGACCTGCGCGACCGCAGCGGCGTCGTGCAGATCACCGTCGATCCCGAGCTGGCCGGCGCAGCAGGAATCACGGCCAACGCCATGGCTGCTGTGGTGGCCACCGCCGAGCACCTGCGCAATGAGACCGTGCTGCAGGTGAGCGGTGTGGTGCGGCCGCGGCCAGCCGCCTCGCTCAACGAGAAGCTGGCCACCGGCGCCATCGAGGTGCTGGCCAGCGGCATCACCGTGCTCAACGCCGTGCGCGGCAACCTGCCGTTTGCGGTGTCGGTGCACGACGAGGAAAACACCCGCGAGGAGCTGCGCCTGCGCTACCGCTACCTCGACCTGCGCCGCGAGCGCATGGGGGCCAACCTGCGCCTGCGGCACCAGACCGTGCGCGCGATCCGCAGTTATCTGGAGGCCGAGGGCTTCATCGAAGTCGAGACGCCGGTGCTGACCCGCTCGACCCCCGAGGGCGCCCGCGACTACCTGGTGCCCAGCCGGGTGTGCGGGGGCGAATGGTTTGCCCTGCCCCAGTCACCCCAGCTGTTCAAGCAGCTGCTGATGGTGGGCGGCCTGGAGCGGTACTACCAGATCGCGCGCTGCTTCAGGGATGAAGACCTGCGCGCCGACCGCCAGCCCGAGTTCACCCAGCTCGACATGGAGATGAGCTTTTTGGATCAGGAGCAGATCCTGGCCCTCAACGAGGGCCTGATTGCCCAGATCTGGAAGCAGGTCAAGGGCGTCGAGCTGCCGCGGCCGTTCCCGCGCATGAGCTGGCACGAGGCCATGGAGCGCTACGGCACCGACCGGCCCGACACCCGCTACGGCATGGAGCTGGTCAACGTGAGCGACCTGGTGGCTGGCATGGGCTTCAAGGTGTTCAGCGGCGCCGTGGCGGCCGGCGGCAGCGTCAAGGTGCTGCCGGTGCCAGGCGGCAACGAGGCGCTCAGCAACGTGCGCATCAAGCCCGGCGGTGATGTGTTCAGCGAGGCCCAGGCCGCTGGCGCCGGTGGTCTGGCCTTCATCCGCGTGCGCGAGGGCGGCGAGATCGACACCATCGGCGCCATCAAGGACAACCTGAGCGAAGAGACCAAGGCCGAGCTGCTGGCGCGCACCGGCGCGCAGCCCGGCACCCTGCTGCTGTTTGGCGCTGGCGAGACCGCCACGGTCAACAAGGCGCTGGACCGGGTGCGCCAGTTCCTGGCCCGCGAACTGGGCCTGGTCAAGCCCGACCGCGACAACGACCAGTGGAACTTCCTGTGGGTGGTCGATTTCCCGATGTTCGAGTTCAACAGCGACGAGAGCCGCTACGAGGCGCTGCACCACCCCTTCTGCGCCCCCAACACCGAAGACCTTGGGGCAGATCCAGCCGCCTGGGCCGAGACGTTGCCCACCGCGCGGGCCCAGGCCTACGACCTGGTGCTCAATGGCCTGGAGCTGGGCGGCGGCTCGCTGCGCATCCACAACAGCGACCTGCAGCGCCAGGTGCTGCAGACCGTGGGATTGCCGCTGGAGGAAGCCAACCAGCAGTTCGGCTTCCTCATGGATGCCCTCGACCTGGGCGCCCCGCCCCACGGCGGCATCGCCTTCGGTCTCGATCGCATGGTGATGCTGCTGGCCGGCGAAGAGTCGATCAGAGACACGATCGCCTTCCCCAAGACCCAGCAGGCCCGCTGCCTGATGACCGGCGCTCCCGGTGCCGTAGCGGCCAAGCAGCTCGAGGAGCTGCATGTGGCCAGCACCTGGGACCCCGAGCAGGACTGAACCTGAAGACAAGTGGTTGAAAGACGCACAAATCTCATTTGCGTCGCAACAGTGAAAGGTTGCTCCGATCGTGGGCCTGCTGACGCATGGCCAGCCCAGCTGCCGCTTCTGATCTGGTTCGTGCCTATCTCAAGGAGATTGGCCGCCACCCCCTGCTGAGCCAGGAGGAAGAGTTGCTGCTGGCGCGCCAGGTGCAACAGCGCCAACAGCTGCTCCGCCAGCCAGCTGACGGCGACCAGCAGCTTCAGCGCGAACGCCAGCTGCAGCTGCATCAGGGCGAACGGGCACGGCAGCGCATGATCCAGGCGAATCTGCGCCTGGTGGTGGCCGTGGCCAAGAAATACCAGCGCCGCGGCCTTGAGCTGCTCGACCTGGTGCAAGAAGGCAGCGTGGGGCTCGAAAAGGCGGTGGAGCGCTTTGACCCGACCCGGGGCTTTCGCTTCAGCACCTATGCCTACTGGTGGATTCGCCAGAGCATCACCCGCGCCCTGGCGTGCCAGGGCCGCACGATTCGTGTGCCGGTGCACATCAGCGAAAAGCTCAACCGCATTCGCCACACCCAGCAGCAGCTGGCCCTTGCCCTGGGGCGCTCGGCCAGCGTGGGCGAGATCGCCGCCGCAGCGGGCCTGAGCGAAGCCAGCGTGCGCAACACCCTGCAGCAACTGCGGGCGCCCCTCTCGCTCGAGACGCGGGTGGGCAACGAGCAGGACACAGCCCTGGGGGATCTGCTGGTGGACAGCCATCCGACCCCCGAAGCGCAGCTCAGCCGCCTGCAGCTGCAGGAAGCGATCGAAACCCTGCTCACGCAGCTCAACCCCCGCGAAGGCGAGGTGATCCGCGAGCGTTTCGGGCTGGACAATGACACCCCCCGCAGCCTCAGCGAGATCGGCGAACGGCTGCACCTCTCGCGCGAGAGGGTGCGCCAGATCGAATCGCGGGCCCTGCTCAAGCTCAGGCAACCCCAGAACCGCTGCAGATTGCGCGATTACCTGGCCAGCCTCGACTGACCCCTGCTAAAACGAAGTCACTATGAGTTAGAGCGATGACCCAGGCTCCTCCGATCGACATCGGCATCGCAGCCGAACAGCGCCAGCAGATCGCCGACGGGCTGGGCCGCGTGCTGGCTGACAGCACCGTGCTCTACGCCAAGACCCACGGCTTCCACTGGAACGTCACCGGAGCGATGTTCAACACACTCCATCTGATGTTCATGGAGCAGTACACCGAGCTGTGGACCGCCCTCGACGAGATCGCCGAGCGCATCCGCGCCCTGGGCCACATAGCCCCATTCGGCGCCGCCACCTACAACGGCCTCTCGTCGATTCCTGAAAGCCAGGGTGTGCCGGCCGCCATGGCCATGGTGCGCGAGCTGGTCGAAGGCCATGAAGCTGTGGCCCGCACGATTCGCAGCGTCTTTGCGGTGGCCGATGCGGCGGGCGATCAGCCCACAGCCGATCTGCTCACCCAGCGCCTGCAGATCCACGAAAAAACCGCCTGGATGCTGCGCAGCCTGTTGGAGTGATGAAGCCCCTGGTGGCAGCCGGTAGATTGAAGAATCGACTGGAGTTCCATGGGCCAGACCTCCCCAGCCAGCCCTGCTGCCCTGGCGACGGGGAGCCGCACAAAATTCGTCTTCGTGACGGGCGGGGTGGTCTCGAGCATCGGCAAGGGCATCGTGGCCGCAAGCCTCGGGCGGCTGCTCAAGAGCCGCGGCTACCAGGTCTCGATTCTCAAGCTGGATCCCTACCTCAACGTGGATCCCGGCACGATGAGCCCCTACCAGCATGGTGAGGTGTTCGTCACCGAAGACGGCGCCGAAACCGACCTGGACCTGGGCCACTACGAGCGCTTCACCGACACCGCCATGTCACGCCTCAACAGCGTGACCACCGGTTCGATCTACCAGTCGGTGATCAACAAGGAACGCCGCGGCGACTACAACGGCGGCACGGTGCAGGTGATTCCCCACATCACCGGCGAGATCCGTGAACGGATCCACCGCGTGGCGGCCAACTCAGGGGCCGATGTGGTGATCACCGAGATCGGCGGCACCGTCGGCGACATCGAATCGCTGCCGTTTCTCGAAGCGATCCGCGAGTTCAGAGGCGATGTCGGCCGGCATGACACGGCCTACGTGCATGTCACCCTGCTGCCGTTCATCGGCACCTCTGGCGAACTCAAGACCAAACCCACCCAGCACTCGGTCAAGGAACTGCGCTCGATCGGCATTCAGCCCGACGTGCTGGTGTGCCGCAGCGACCGGCCGATCGCCGACGAGATGAAGGCCAAAATCGGCGGTTTCTGCGGTGTTCAGGCCCGCGGGGTGATCCAGGCCCTCGATGCCGACAGCATCTATGCGGTGCCTCTGGCGATGGAGCAGGAGGGCCTCTGCCGCGAAGTGCTCGATGTGCTGCGGCTCGATGACCACGACAGCGACATGGCCAGCTGGGCTCAGCTGGTCACCAAGCTGCGCAACCCGGGCCCGGCCGTGAAGGTGGCGCTGGTGGGCAAATATGTGCAGCTCAACGACGCCTACCTGTCGGTTGTCGAGGCCCTGCGCCATGCCTGCATCGACTGTGATGCCAGCCTCGATCTGCGCTGGATCTGTGCAGAACAGATCGAAACCCAGGGGGCCGACGCCCTGCTCTCAGGGGTTGATGCGGTGGTCGTACCCGGCGGCTTTGGCAACCGCGGCGTCGACGGCAAGGTGGCCGCGATCCGCTGGGCGCGTGAGCAGCGGGTGCCGTTTTTGGGCCTGTGCCTCGGCATGCAATGCGCCGTGATCGAATGGGCCCGCAACACCGCCGGTCTGAGCGGTGCCACCAGCGCCGAACTCGATCCTGAAACGCCGCATCCGGTGATTCACCTGCTGCCGGAGCAGCAGGATGTGATCGACCTGGGCGGCACCATGCGCCTGGGGGTCTACCCCTGCCGGCTGACGCCGGGCAGCATGGGCCAGCGGCTCTATGGCGATGAGGTGGTCTATGAACGCCACCGCCATCGCTATGAGTTCAACAACGCCTACCGCAACCTGTTCCTTGAATCGGGCTACGAGATCAGCGGCACCTCACCCGATGGCCGCCTGGTCGAGCTGATCGAGCTCAAGAGTCACCCCTTCTTCACCGCCTGCCAGTACCACCCCGAATTTCTCTCGCGGCCCGGCAAACCCCATCCCCTGTTCAGGGGACTGGTGGCGGCAGCCCAGCAGCGGCTGCCCAATTCACCAGCCGAACTGCAGCACAGCCGCGAGCTTGAGCGCAGTGCCTCGAACGCCTCAGAAGGTCGCCGTTCGGAAGCTGCCGCCCCAGGTCAGTGACAGCACCACGGCCCGGCCGGCGTTGCTGCTGTTGTCGAGGTTGACCCCGCTGAGGGTGACGAACAACGGCACCCCCCGCGCCGGCACCAGCGACAGGCTGGCGTTGACCCCGCGCCCCACCCAGCCAGCACTGAGACCCAGATTGGGCGCCAGCTCAACGCCCAGCGAGGCAAAGGCCCCCTGGCTGGGCAACCAACCCTGATCGATGCGCTGAAAACGGCCCCCACCGCCGCCAACATTGAGCTGCAGGGTCTGGCGAAAGGCCGGGTCGCCGGGGCGCAGCGGCCAGGCAAGCGTGAGCACGCCATAGGGGCTGCTCGGTTCTTCGGCCAGGGCGCCATAGCTGGCAACCCTGTACCAGCCCGCACTGACCGCGGCCTTGAAACGGGAGCCATCGGCCAGACTGCGGCCCACGCGCACATCGAAACTACCGCCACCAGGTTGGCCGCGGTAACTCTCCAGCACGACTGAGACCCAATAGGGTCGTGCCCTGCTGGGTCGTGCCAACCGCCAGACGCACCCGCGCCAGTGACACCGGTTTGCCATGGGCATGGCAAATGGTGGCCACGCAGGCCGCACCACAATCTTCCTCATCGTGCTGATGCACACAAGGCAGTGGGTTCGCCCGAGAGGCCAGCCAGCGCCGCAGCCATCGCTGCAGATCAGAGAGCCCCGATGGCCAGATCGTCGCGGTCATGACGCCGTGCGCTCGCTTAGGCGAGAACCAGGGCTGAACCGTTGCCCTGGGTGTTACTGACACTGCTGTTGAAGAGGGCCAGATTCACCGCCACGTTGATCTGCGGATTGACATTGAAGACGCTGGTCAGCGAGGTCGAAATGGCAGTACTGGTATCCGTAGTGATCGGAGCCAAAACGCCGTGTCCAAGACCACGACCGCGGCCTGGAGCGGCCATCAGACCACCGCGGCGGCCGCCACAGATCTGCTGGCAATCAAGCTCAGTGAGTTCAAACATGATGGAAGGAATGAAGAGGAAAGGGAAGGCCTGGCCTTCCCCAAAAAATGCAAAGCAACAAGCGCCAATCAGGCAGCGATGGTCTGGAAGGCGAGGTTGCTCTGCTCGTTGATGACACCAGCGAAGCTGTTCTTGCCACCGCCAAAAACCAGGTTGGTGGCAAAGTTGGATTGACGCAGTGAGTTTTTGTAGCTCGCAGCGCTGTAGACCCAGGAGGTCGTGGTGGTGGAACCGCCGCCCATAGGCCAACCGCCACCGCAAATGGCCTCGAGTTGAGGCTCAGTCAGAAAAGTGAGTTTGCTCATGATGAAGATGAAGTGAGATTGTCTCGATAGAGCCGAAGCCCCGATCCTGTTTAGTGAGTCAAACTATTGACGGAGCCCAGATGCTCACTTTTTCACCACGAATGCTGCATGAAGAAGCACACCAATGTGAAGCACAATGAGTTTGCTCAGACATCACACATCAAGGCCCACCTGCTCACTGATCTGCGGCACAAATGCCGGATGCATGACTGCTCGTTAGGCTTCGTTCATGACGGCGTCATTGGCGAACACGGCTCTGCCCGTGGTGGAGACCTTCCACTCCCTGCAAGGGGAAGGCGTTCATCTGGGGCGCAGTGCCTTTTTCATTCGCCTGGGGGGCTGCAGCGTGGGCTGCAGCTGGTGCGACACCAAACACTCCTGGCCGCTCGAGCAGCATGCGCGCCGCAGTCTCGCGGCGCTGGCCGCTGAGGCCAACAGCGCCGCTGCCGCCGGAGCCGCCTTTGTGGTGATCACCGGCGGTGAACCGCTGCACCATGACCTCGAGCCGCTCTGTACAGAACTGAGCACACTGCGCTGCAGCGATGGCACCGCGCTGCCGCTGCATCTGGAAACCAGTGGGGTCGATCCACTCAGTGGTCGCTTTGACTGGATCACCCTCTCGCCCAAGCCCCACAGCCCACCACGGGCCGAAGCCCTGCAGAGTTGCGATGAACTGAAAGTGATCGTCAACGAGGCGCGTGATCTGGCCTTTGCCGAATCCATGGCCAGTGCTGCCGCCTCTGGGCGCGGCGACACGATCGCACCTGTGCTGCTGCTGCAGCCGGCCTGGCAGAACGCGTCAGGGCTGCAGCTGGCCCTGGAGTACGTGCGCGCGCACCCAGCGTGGCGTCTGAGCCTGCAGACCCACAAATGGCTGCAGATTCGCTGAGCTCACTGGGCGAGCGCCTCACGGCTCTGGGTTTCAGCCTTCCACAGACGCCAACGCAGCTCGAGCTCTGCCGGCGCGTAAACCACAATCGGCCTGCTGGCGTTGTAGGGCACCACATAGGGCTTGCCGGCCATCGTCACCAGGGCCTTGCGGGGTTTTTGGTCTGGGGGACAGGCCCGACGCGTCGAGAACAGGGGGCCAACCCGATCCACACGAAACACCATCGGCGAGGCTTCGCTGGTGCGCCAGGGGCGCAGGCGGGCAGCAAAGCTGGTCAGGTTGCAATCGACCGTCGCCATCTGAGCAACGATGAGTTGGACCCGCCAGTCGCGGGGATCCCTGGACAGCTCAGGATCAGCTCCTGCAGGCAACACCCCTGGAAGCTGGATCACCCAACGGCGCTCACCGGTGGCCGGGGCTGGGTAAGCCGAAAGATCAAGCCGCGGAATCGCCGTCGCGGCAGGGGCCCCAATCAACAAGGCGGTAGCCGAGCCTATGAGCACAGCCAGGGAGCGACGCAGCACAGCAGCAATCTCAAACGTGTCACCATCCTGCTGAAGACCGCGCGATCTGGCAGCCTGGATCCATGCGTGGCAGCAGCGATCTCGACCCGCGGCCCAGCGCCGTCGCCCTGCTCTCGGGAGGCCTGGATTCGGCCACCGCAGCGGCTTTGGCCATCGAAGACGGCTACCACGTGATCGCGCTGTCACTGGACTACGGGCAACGGCACCACAGGGAACTGCAAGCGGCGACTGCCGTGGCCCAGGCCCTGGGGATCGACGAGCATCACACCTTGAGCGTCAACCTGGCCGCCTGGGGCGGCTCGGCCCTGACCGATGCAGCGATCGCCGTACCAACTGACGGCCCCGTCGACAACGTGATTCCCAGCACCTACGTGCCGGGGCGCAACACCGTGTTCATTGCCCTGGGGCTGAGCCTGGCCGAAGCACGCGGGGCCAGGCGCGTGGTGCTGGGCGTCAATGCCATCGACTACTCGGGTTATCCCGACTGCAGGCCCGACTATCTGGCGGCTTTTCAACAGCTGGCAGAACTGAGCAGCAAAGCCGGCCGCGAAGGCCGGGGGGCAGAACTGTGGGCGCCGCTGGTGCAGCTCAGCAAAGGCGACATCGTGGCCGAAGCACTGCGGCTGGGTGTGCCGATCGGCAGCACCTGGAGCTGCTATGGCGGTGGCGAGCAACCCTGCGGGGTGTGCGACAGCTGCCGCATTCGCGATACGGCGCTGATCGCTGCCGGGCAGCTGGCGCTGGCGAGCCCCTGGGCCCAGCAACAGCTGCACCAACCGTCGTGAGCGCTCAGCCATGCCGAGTGGCCCTGCCCTGGCGCGATCCGTTGGCCGTGGTGTGGTCTGTGGCGGCCACCTACGGCAGCGAGGGGTTGGTGTGGCTCGATGGTGACGGTTCTGCACTGGGGCGCTGGGCCCGCGTTGGTTTGGCGCCGCAAGGCAGCCGAACCTGCCGGGGCCTGAGCAACCAAGCCGGCAGTCGCGATCCGTTCGCGGTACTGGCCGAGCTGGAGAGCGAACTGCGCCACACCGCAGGCCCCCTGAGCTGGATGGGATGGCTGAGCTATGAGGCCGGCGCCTGGGTGGAGCCGGCAGGTCACTGGAAAGAGCCCGATCACGCCGTGCTCTGGGCTGCGGGCTTTGCCCATGAGCTGGTGTTCGATCTGCAGAACCAGCAGCTGTGGCTTGAAAGCCGCAGCACAGATTCAGACCACTGCGCACTGGCCGAGCAACTGCGGGCGCAGCTGGATGTCCTGGCCAGCGATCACGAACCTGACGACGCCCTGGGGATGTCCTTGCCTGCCGCGCACTGGCGCTGGCACACCCCCGCGCACGGCTTCGCCACGCAGGTCGAGCAGATTCGCGACTGGATCGCTGCAGGTGATCTGTTTCAGGCCAACTTGACCAGCTGCTGCGAAACCTCGCTGCCAGCGGCTTTGGCAGGCCATCCACACAGGGCGCTGGCGCTGTACAGCCGCCTGCGGCGGCACTGCCCGGCCCCGTTTGGTGGACTGGCGATCGGCTGCGGGAGCGCCGCTGGTGAAGCGGTGCTGTGCAGCTCACCGGAGCGGTTTTTGCGCCGCCACAGCGATGGGCGCATCGAAACCCGACCCATCAAGGGAACCCGGCCCCGCCATAGCGACCCCGATGCCGATGGGCTGGCTGCAGCCGATCTCATCTGCAGTCCAAAGGACAGAGCCGAAAACGTGATGATTGTCGATCTGCTGCGCAACGATCTCGGCCGGGTCTGCGTGCCAGGCACGATTCGTGTGCCGCAGCTGGTTGGCCTTGAGAGTTACCGGCAGGTGCACCATCTGACCTCGGTGGTCGAGGCACAGCTGGCGGCGCAGCATGGGGTCGCCGCACTGCTGCGCGCCTGTTGGCCAGGCGGCTCGATCAGCGGCGCCCCCAAGATCCGAGCCTGCGAGCGTCTGGCCGAGCTCGAACCGGTGCCGCGCGGGCCCTACTGCGGCAGCTTGTTTCGCCTGGGCGCTGATGGCAGCTTTGATAGCAACATCATCATTCGCTCGCTGATGCTCAAGGCCGCGAGCCTCAGGGCCCATGCCGGTTGCGGAATCGTCGCCGATTCCGACCCACAGGGTGAAGCCGAAGAGATGGGCTGGAAAATCGAGCCGTTGCTGAGCGCGCTGGCATGAGCAGCATCGCCTGGATTCAGCAGCCCGGCCGTGGCCACCAAGCCACCGGCCACTGGGGTTCACCGCATGAGCTCAGGCTGCCCAGCGATGCCCGCGGTGTGCTGCTGGCCGAGGGCGTGTTTGAAACCGTGTTGGTGCTCGATGGCCGCCCCAGGCTGCTGGGCGCCCATCTGGCGCGGTGGCGTCAGGGGGCCGAACTGCTGGCTCTGGAGCCACCGCCTGAGCTCTCGATGGTGCGCGCCCTGATCGATGAAGCGATCGTGCGCAGTGGCATCCGCCAGGGGGCACTACGGCTCAACTGGTGCCGCGGCAGTGGCCCCCGCGGCCTTGAGCCGATCGAGCCGCAGCAGGCCGCTGCCAGCAACCTGTTCTGGTTGCAGCTGAGCGACTGCACACCGGACTTTGCCCCGGTGTCGGTGATCGTCAGCCCAACCGAAGTGCGCCATGCCACCAGCGTGTTGAGCCGTTGCAAACACTTTGGCTATGGCAGCGCGCTGATCGCACGGCGCCAAGCACGTGAGGCAGGCGCCGGCGATGCCCTGCTGCTCAGCAGCACCGGTGAGCTGTGCTGCGGCAGCAGCAGCTCATTGCTCGTGCGGATCGACAACCGCTGGCATACGCCTCCATTGGCGAGCGGTTGCCTGCCGGGGATCATGCGCCAACAAGCCTTGCAGCAGGCGCTGGCACAGGAGAGACCCTTGAGCGAAGGCGATCTCGAATGCTGTGAAGCAGCCTTGCTGCTCAACAGCCTGAGCTGCCGGCCCATCCACCAAAAAGGCCGGGCCCATGGGCCCGGCCGCAGTGATGCATGGAGCAGTGATGACGCCAGAGTGTTCTGGCAAGGCCTGCTGAACGACTAGAAGCAACCCTGGGTCGAGATGCGGTAGGTGAAACCGGTGGCTGCCTGGTCAGCACTGGCACCGATCTTGAAATTGAGCTGGGTGACGGTCTTGTCTGGGTAAGCAGGGAACGGACCCCACATCTTGCCGGTGCCCATGGGGGGAGCAAACGAGGGATCGTTGATCACCTGCATGTTGCTGCCGTCGCTGAACTTGAGGAAACCGACGACCGGGTAGGTGGCGCTGACCGAGGAATCGGCCGTGAAGAAGAACTTGTAGCTGTTGTAGGGCTTGGTGACGTAGAAGTCAGTGTTCCAGTTGGGGCGACCGAAGATGTTGCCCATGCTGATCGTCTTGGTGATGATCGGCGTCACGCCGGTACCACCAACCGGCTGCAGAAACTCGCAGCGGCTCTGGGCCAGCGAGGGGACTGCAGCACCGATCGCCAAGCTGCCCAGCAGACCACCGGCGAGTGCGAGAGAGGAGAAGGAACGCACTGAACAAACGCGACAGGTTCCCATGGCTAGCAAGGGCCATGGCACTCTGCCTGCAATTCCTACCGTGCGTTACGACAGCTGCGGCGCTGATCGCTCAGACGGTGCTGATAGCTCAGACACTGAGGAAGCGATCGACCACCTCTTTGCTGAGATCGGCGGTCGGCCCGCTAGCCACCACCCCACCTTTTTGCATGGCGTAATACCAATCGGCTTGACGCACAAAATGCAGGTGCTGCTCAACCAACAGGACGCTGATGCCAGTGGTCTCAATGATGCGCCGCACCGCCCGCTCAATGTCAAGCACCACCGAAGGCTGAATGCCCTCGGTGGGTTCATCGAGCAACAGCAAACGGGGCTTGCCCAGAAGGGCGCGGGCGATCGCCAGCTGCTGCTGCTGCCCCCCGGAGAGATCCCCTCCACGTCGGTTCAAGAAGGTCTCGAGCACGGGAAACAGCTCAAACACCACCGGATCGATGTGGCGGTTGCGTGCCAGACCGCCAGGTAACGCCTCAAGGCCAAGCAGCAGGTTTTCGCGCACCGTGAGCTGGGGGATGATCTCGCGGCCCTGGGGCACGTAGCCGATGCCGCGGCGCGCCCTGCCATGGGGCGGCAGGGCTGAGACCTCCTGCTCAGCAAGCTGCACCTGCCCGCTGCGCTGCCTTAGCAGACCGATGACGGTCTTGAGCAAGGTGGTCTTGCCGACACCGTTGCGGCCGATCAGGCACACCATCTGACCTGCATTGACGGTGAGATCGACATCGCGAAGGATGTGGCTCTCGCCGTAGAAGACATTGAGCGCGCGCAGCTGAAGAACCGGATCAGCCATCAGTTGAATTCCCCTTCCGTTTCTGAACCCAGATAGACCTCGATCACCCGTGGATCGTTCTGCACCTCGTCCATGGAGCCCTGGCAAAGCACATGGCCCTCATGCAGGACGGTGACCGGTGCACGCAGATCGCGGATGAACTCCATGTCGTGCTCGATCACCAGCACGGTGTGCTCGCCCGAGAGCTGCCGCAGCAGATCGGCCGTGCGTTCGGTCTCCTCATCGGTGAGACCGGCGACCGGTTCATCGACCAGCAGGAGCTGGGGGTCCTGGGCCACGAGCATGGCGATCTCGAGCCACTGCTTCTGGCCATGGGACAGGCCTCCTGCCCGCTGATGAGCGAGCAGCTCCAGGCCCACCACCTCAAGCAGGTGCTGCACCCGGTCGCGCGCCGTGGAATCGAGACGACCGAACAACAGCGCCAGGGGCCCGTTGCGACGGCTCACCGCCAGCTCCAGATTGCGGCGCGGCGTCAGGTTCTGATACACCCGCGGGGTCTGGAACTTGCGCCCGATCCCCAGTCGGGCGATGCGGTGCTCGGCAATGCCCACCAGGGAGCGTCCCTGGAACAGCACCTCCCCCTTGGTGGGGCGCACCTTGCCGGTGATCACATCGAGAAAGGTGGTCTTGCCAGCGCCGTTGGGACCGATCACGGCGCGCAGCTCGCCGGGAGCCAGTGAGAGGTTCAGGTCATTGAGCGCCCAGAAGCCATCAAAGCTGACGCTGATGCCGCGCAGTTCGAGCAAGGGGGTCGGGGTCGCAGCCATCACGCCTCACCTCCTTCGAGCTGACGGCGCTCGGCCGCCACAGCCGGGTCTAGATCAAGCTCGGGATAGGTGGCCGCCCGTGGCGACCTGCCAACCATGGCCAGCAGCCGCCCCAGGCCGCCGCCGCGCCACCAGCCCACCAGCCCATCGGGCAGAGCCGTGACGACCAACAGGAACAAACCACCCTGGATGAACAACCAGGTTTCGGGCAGGGCCTCGCTGACCAGGCTCTTGGCGTAGTTGATCACCACGGCGCCGAGCACAGCGCCGATCAGGGTGCCGCGGCCGCCGACCGCCACCCAGATCACCATCTCAATGGAGAAGGGCACCGCCATGTACTGGGGCGAGACGATGCCCGACTGCACCGTGTACAGCGCACCACTGATGCCAGCCATGGCGCCGGCCACGGCAAACACCACGGTCTTGTAGGCGGTGGGGTTGTAGCCGGTGAAGCGCAGCCGCGGTTCGTCGTCGCGTATCGCGATCAGGGCATCACCAAAACGGCCGCGGGTGAGCCAGCGACACAGGAACCAGCTACCGATCACCAGCACCACGGTCAGCCAGAACAGAGCCCGCTGGGCGCCATCGCTGCCCACGAGCATGCCGAACAGGCGAGCGGTGTCGGTCTTGAGGCCATTGGTGCCATTGATCAGCTTCTGCTGGCCGTTGAAGAAGTTGAAGAAGACCAGCAGCGCCGCCTGGGTGAGGATCGAGAAGTAGACCCCCTTGATGCGGTTGCGGAACACCAGATATCCGAGCACACCAGCCACCAGCGCCGGCAGCACCCAGATGCACAACAACGTGAACACAGGCGAGCTGAAGGGCTGCCAGAACGCCGGCAGGATCTTCACCCCGTAAAGACTGAAGAACTCGGGCAGCTCGCCCGGTGCCAGCGCATTCAGCTGGAGATGCATACCAAGGGCATAACCACCGAGGGCAAAAAAGATGCCCTGACCCAGGCTCAACAGCCCGGTGAAGCCCCAGATCAGATCGATGCCCAGGGCCACGATGCCCAGCGACAGAAAGCGTCCCAGCAGGTTGAGCCGAAAGGGGGGCAGAACCACCGGCAGCACCAGGGCAGCGATCACGATCGCCACCCAGGGCAGGACGCGCCGCAGGGTTCGATTCGAAAGCCAGTCGCCCATGACTCAGGCCTCCACAAAGCGGCCCTTCTGCGGAAACAGGCCGGCGGGCCTGAACTGCAGAAAAACGACGATCAGAGCAAACACGAGCACCTTGGCCATCGAGGTGGTGGCGAAGAAGGTGACCAGTTCATTGAGGGCAGGCGGCATCGCGGGCCAGACCAGCAGCAGGGATCCGGAGCCGACGATGTAACTGAGCACGCCGATGCCAAGCGCCGCCACAACCGTGCCGACAAGCTTGCCCACACCGCCAAGCACCACCACCATGAAGCAGTCGACGATGTAGTTGCCCCCGAGGTTCGGGCCCACCGACCCCAGCAGGGTCACCGCCACACCGGCCACACCAGCCAGGCCGGAGCCCACCAGGAAGGTGAGGGCATCCACGGTTTCGGTAGGGATGCCGAGGCAATCACTCATCGAGCGGTTCTGGGTGACAGCGCGAATGCGCACGCCCCAGACACTCTTCTGCAAAAACCAGATCACCGCCGCCAGGGCGATGGCCGTGAGCGCAATGATGAACAGACGCGCCGTGGGCATGTTCAAGGCGCCCAGATCAATCGAACCGCGCAACCATTGCGGTGCAGTCACATCGATGTTGCGGGCGCTGAACCAGGGCTGATCCAGCACACGCACGCCCCCCAGAGCCGAGGCGACGCCAATGCCAACAGCGCCGGAGCCGATCCAGCTGCCGACGCCCAGTAAAGGCGTCCAGCGCTGTTGCCACAGCCGCGGGGGGGTGAGGCGAGGAATCAGCAGACCCAGCACCACAGCCAGCACCAGACCGATGGCGAAGGCACTGCTGACCGAACGCACAAATTGCTGCAGGATCAGGCTCACGCCCCAGGTGGCCAGCAGGGTCTCAAGCGGGCGTCCATACAACCTGCGGATGACGGTCTTTTCAAGCAACAATCCGGCCAGGCCGCTGACCACAAAGGCGACGGGAATCGCCACCAGGATGTAAACGGGGAACAAGGCCTCCAGGGGACCATCCTTGAACAGGTTCTGCACCACAAAGGTGGTGTAGGCCCCGAGCATCATCAGCTCGCCATGGGCCATGTTGATGACACCCATCAGGCCAAACACCACGGCTAGCCCAAGGGCAGCCAGCACCAGAACAGAGCCGATGGCCAGCCCGTTAAACAGCGTGTCGTAGAGCAGATCCATCGCAACCGGCACAAGAGAAAAAGGGGGCAACTCTGCCCCCAAGCAACCGCTGCCGGAGAGGGGAACTCCAAACAGAACTCCCTCCTCTAGCTGTGATCAAGCCGCGGGGATCACATCTTGAACTTGCCGGCATCGGGACGCTTCTGCGTCCAGTCGCAGGTGTAACCCTTGGTCTCGGGCACGTACTGATTCCAGGCCACGGGCTTCACGAAGCCCTTGTCCTGAAGGATCTTGAACATGCCGTCCTTCTGCACCTCACCGATCAGGACACGCTTGTCAACGTGGTGGTTGGGCATGACGGTGACCTTGCCCTCAGGGGCGTCGAAGCTGACGCCGATCAGGGCTTCGCGCACCTTGTTGTCATCGACGCTGTTGGCCTTTTCAGCCGCAGCGGCCCACAGATACACCATCATGTAGGCGGCTTCAGCGGGGTCATTGGTGACGCGCTTGTCGCCGTACTTGGCCTTGAAGTTCTTGGTGAACTCCTTGGAGGCGGGGGTGTCCAGGCTCTGGAAGAAGTTCCAGGCGGCGTAGGT
>Ga0194123_10002858_pt1 | contig 21696 bp, 21 predicted proteins | sample TA2MahsurfametaG_5_FD_155479 | JGI IMG/M metagenome (GOLD analysis project Ga0194123, IMG submission 155479) | Freshwater microbial communities from Lake Tanganyika, Tanzania - TA2015023 Mahale A surface | ecosystem: Environmental > Aquatic > Freshwater > Lake | place: Tanzania: Lake Tanganyika... | reverse complement strand
TTTGGCACATTAATGTCAATTTTCTTTTGTTTTTGTCCGACGCGCATAGCAGTTAGAATTTTAAGTTGAATAATATGCACACAAGTTACTAAATCTTCTAAATAATTACAACCAGATTTTTCACAAATTCTTTTTCTCTCTGTTTCTATTATTTGAGAGTTCCATTTTGGAATACGAGAGATTAAATTTTGAAAAGTCATCAAATATTTTTCAGATTCTCCGTTCTCTCTGCATAATTTAATAGATTCTTCTAAAATAGACTTATATCCATCAATAATTAATGGAGTTAAAATTGTAACTAAACGGGATCCCCATTCGTTTTTGGATTCGTGAAGCGCACTAACATTAAAGTCATCCATTTACATAAAACTTATATTTTCTAAAGATAAATTTGAACTTAAAAACACAAAATTCAAAATAAATAATAGTAACAACTTTTCGTTTCTTAATTCGGTTCTTACACGATTAAAACAAATAAGAAGTTCATATCTTTTTTCCATTGTTATTTTGCCTTCTAAAAATTTATGATTTTCTAACAATTTTAAAACATCTAATGCGCTATATGCTTTTTCATATAGTTTTGTGCTGAAATTGATTAATTCTTCTACATTTATTTTATTAATTGTTGACAATTTTTGCAACTCTTTTTTAAGCCAATTTTCACTAGCCGTTTTTTCATCTTTCATATCAAATACCTTATTTAAGTTATATTGATACAAATTTATATGCTTACCATTTACAACAGGTTCTGGAACATAAATTTCACAAAAACGCGATAATATTGGCTTCATTAAATTATATTTGTCTTCTGCAACTATAAAAAATCGTGTATTATGACTAAATAATTCAATACATCTTCTTAGTGCTGACTGCGCATCCATTGTAAGTTTATCCGCATTTAATAATACAATACTTTTAAACGTATTACCGCCATTTGAATTTATGTGTGTTTTAGCAAAGAATTTTAATTCATCCCTTATAAATTTAATACCTTTTCCGTGCGAGCAATTTACATACATTACGAAGGATTTAATTTTCTCTCGATTATTTTCATAAATAGTGTCAATAAATTCATTCACAATAGTTCGCTTTCCAGTTCCTGATGGTCCATGGAATAATATATTAGGTATTTTATGCATTTGATGAAAGTAATTTAATTTATTTTTTATATTTTGATGTATTTCTAGTGTCATATACTTACTATTATGTATGAAGTGTTTTTATATATTAATATAACGCAATAATATATAAAATTATATTTTAATCAGTTTTTGAAATAATATAGGATTGTAAAAACTTATAATACAAGGGATAAGTTAAATTTGGCTGGGATGCACTCGAAAATGATATATGATTTATAAATCCACCGCTTTCAAATGCGGATACATCAAAATTATTTATTCCGTGATCTAGCGCAATATGACATATTTTTTCAACATTGTTTTCACAACCATGTTTTACGTGTAAGTGTAATGATAAATTTTTATGACTAATTCCAGCATTTAACGCCTTTTTAATTATATATTCAAAATCCTTGCTTTTTAATGTGCCATATGTATCTGATAAGCACATTGTGTCTGTCTTTAAATTTTGAAATTCTTGCAATTTGTCTACGACGTAGTCGTTTTTCATTCTACCATCAATAGGACACTCATTAATACAAGATACATATAACTTTGATCCAAATTTACGCTTAGTTTCATCTAATCTTATCATTATATTACTAATATTTTGTATACTATCTTTAACCGACATATTTGTATTTTTATATTGATATGCGTCTGAAACCGATGTTATAAATGAAAAATTTTGAATTGATTTAAGTTCAGGAAGTATTTTGTTAAATTGTTTTTCACTTGGTATAACTACGTAGTGGTTAGGAATTTCCACTTGACTTAAAGGATTAACATCTTTGTAAAATTGTTGCATTTTTTTATTTATTTCAATTGTATCACTAAAACTTGGAAATATTTTTGAAGAGGCAATTGAACCAACTTCAATATTTTTGAATTGATAATTATATGACAATTTGTGATAAAGTTCTAATTTTACTTTTGCATTCAATTTGATCCTGTTGCGTTCTATTCATCATAGTTACGCCATCTAAAAATGTAACGTCAGTTGGTTTAGGACTTCCAATAAAATCATAAACTTTACTATAATGTGGATTGGATCTTAACCAATTTTTAAAAGAGTGAGCACACTTAATATTCATTTAATTACTTATTATTAAATGAATATCTTTAATACATTTTTTACATTGTTTTAATAAGTTTATACACTTTAATAAATCGCTTCCAAAGGTTCGTCAAAACCTGACTGTACGCTTTATACAGAGTTTGTTAAAGAATGAGTATAAGGATTATTTTTAAATGCTGTTAAAATATCAGGATTAATACGGTCGCATCCAGCACATTCATTATAATATTGTGGAGCACGAATTGCGCCATATGTTTGCATAGAAGGAGGAAGACTAGATAACTTGGAAAATGCTGGATTTACTCTGCCATCTAAGCGGTCTGAATCACTCTTAATAGTTGACAAATTCATTTGTTGATTAAATATTTGAGTTCCGCCTTGATTTGGTCTATTTACAATTGTTTGCGACTTAATATCATTATTATGTTGTTTATATGCGGCCTCATAACTCATATTACCATAACCCGTGGCATAACCACCGGCAGCGGTGTAATATTCGCAACTTGTGGTATCTCTTTGTGTGTTATCAGGTGCAGTATAATTGTTAACATAAATGCTCTCCTTTTGGTTATTAATATAGAAATTGGGTGCATATAATGTAGTTTCCTTAATAGTTGTTGCAGTTGTATCTTGAGGATTGTAAACAGGGCCCTTTGAACCAGCAGCAGTTCCAGCGTCACCATAAATGCGAACATTATTTATGGTTTCGTCCTTACGAGTGGGTTTAAACATATCTAATAATGGAGCAACAACAGCGCCAATTGCACCACTAAATCCGCTTCTCATTGTGTCGGGTTGTCTAACAGTGGATCTATTGTTTTCATAATTAGTGTGACTGCGTAAAAAATTGTCGCCATCTATATGAGTTCCCTTACCAACAGCACGTGAGTGATTTACACCACCTTCAAATGCTTCGTGACGTTTAGCTGGTTCGTAATTTTGCGGCGCTGTTGCTGCTTTAACATCAGTTGTTCCGGCAGGACCCATATAGTCGACTGGAATATCGTTACGTCTAACAATTCCCATTTCTTGAATAGGTCTAAGAGTTTCACCTTTTTCAGCGCCAGTAGTAGTTAACCAACGATCTTGAGTATTAATAAAAAAAGTGTCAGGTCTTTGTTTTTCAACACGACCGAGCATTTCAGTTGTTGGTGCGGTTTTAATAAATGAATACGCAGGACCTTCGTGATTGGTTAATTCGTATTCCAATTTAGGATTGGTATCAACTCTTAATTGATCGACTGTTTTAGGTAACCATTTATCGCGCGCTTCCATTCCAGAATTATAACCATTACTGCCATTAATACCGTAACCTTGGTCTAAACCGGGACCCACCATAACACTATCAAATGGCTTAACATTATTATTTCTCATGCCGGGATTAACACGGGATTGATAAAAATCACTTTGATTTGGCATACCATAAGCCCATTGCATATTGGCTTCAGGTTTAAATAACGGCGCTTGTTCTATTTTTTTGATAACTTGAGAACCTGAACCAATCATATTATCTAAAACAGTTTCAGTAATATTATCGTCATAATTTCTACCTTTAACTTTGCCGCCATTAAATGGCACCATATTATTATGCTTAAATTGGTCTGATTTTAAGTAGTTACCTGATAATGAGTATATTTCTTGAGGAGTATTTCCAACTGATTCGCCATTTCTTACTTTTTTCTCAAATAAATTTTGGTTAAAATATTTGTCGGTTGCGGCGTTTGGATTAATATATTCTTGTACGTTGTCAACTAATTGATTTTTATTTGTTATAGGAAAATTTTGAGGAGGAATATTAGTGTTTGGTAAATAATTGCCGTGTAGTTCACTTTGTCTTGTGGCTAGATTAGTGCGTGTACCCATATTTGTAAAATTCTCTCTTTGTTGCTGACGTAATTCTTTTTTAGTACAACTTTCATTTGATTGATTTGATACAACATACATTCCACCTAATGCTAATAAAGGGATTGCTATTTCCATATTTATAATATATATATAAAACATTTTAAATTTAACTAAATGTATTCGTTAAAATTAATAAAATTTTGTTGTTTATTAATTTTATAATGTCTCTCTCTTATTCTAATTTTGAAACTATTAATTATTTTACTGATACTTTACCAACAAATCAAACATATCCTTGTCAAAAAACAGATACATATAAATTCGAGAGAATGCGATTAGGAAAACAAATAGTAACATCTTCAGGTGAAAAGTACGGACCTTATTTGTATCGTAATAATAGAACTGGTGTATTAATTTCTTCTTGGGATATACCACAAGCAAATAAAACAGTTTATATACCTAGCGATATTGGAATATATGCAGATGCCTTAATTTATTATAAAAATCAATAGTTAGGCATAAATCCACCTCTAACTAAGTTATGACTAAGTGGCGCATAGCTTTTTGATTCATCTGTAATACAATCCCTCTTTGGTGTGTAGTAATCTTTTTCTAAAATTCTGGTGCTTAAGTTGTTTTGGAATGGAAGGCAAGTATTTACTTGAGGATTCAATGGTAGGTATTGCCAGTGTGGTTGCTCTAAATCACGATACCACCATGCTGGATTGGTTGCCCTGGATTGTTCGGTAGTAAGTGTGCTACAACTTGGCGATTGAATGGCTTTGCTTTCAACATTATAACTTTTATAGTCATCTTTTCCTAAACAATCACGTCCTAATTGTCTATTAACACCGCGTAATTCACTTTCTAAATTAATTGTGTTTGTTCTTAAATTGCCACCCCATTTTTGTGGAATAATATATGGGTCTTCCATATAATAAGGGTTTGCACCATTGCCAGGAACATTTAAAATCCATCTTCCAGGGTCAGTTGCTTGTTGAAGTGCTTTAATAGTTCTTGCATCATCATATTTAAATCTGGTATTTGCCATTTTTATATTTAATATATATATTAAATTAATAATTTATTAATAAATTATTAAATTATTAATTTAAAAATAAACAATGATAAATACTTATACTTATGCAAATTGCTAGTCCAACCTTATGTTTAAATATGATTGTTAAAAATGAAAGTAAAATTATAACAAGATTATTTGATTCTGTATTGCCAATTATTGATACTTATTGTATTTGTGACACTGGATCAACAGATAATACGGTTCAACTAATTACAGATTATTTTACAAGCAAAGGTATTCAAGGTAAAATAGTTACAGAACCATTCATAAATTTTTGCCATAATAGAAACTTTGCATTAAAGGCATGTGAAGGTATGTCTGATTATGTTTTATTGATAGACGCGGATATGGTTTTAGAAATTAAAAATTTTAATAAAAGTATGTTATTAACAGCACAATCTTTTAATATGCTTCAAGGTAGTGAATCATTACAATATCAAAATATGAGAATTGTTAAAAATAATGGCTTGTATAGTTATTGTGGAGTAACACATGAATATATAAATACACCTGACAACAACACAACCATTTCAATAGCAAAAGATATTTTATTTATTAGGGATTATGGAGATGGAGGATGTAAAAGTGATAAATATGAGCGTGATATTAGGTTGCTTTTAAATGGCATTCAAGAAGAACCAAATAATGCACGTTATTATTTTTATTTGGCAAATAGTTATCATGATTCAGGAAGATATGGTGAAGCCATAAATGCGTATAAAAAACGTATAGAATTGGGTGGATGGAAAGAGGAAACATGGTATTCTAATTATAGAATTGGTTTATGCTTTAAAAATATGGGTAAAATGGAAGATGCAGTTAGATATTGGATGGATGGTTATAATTTTTATCCTGAGCGTTTAGAAGGTTTGTATGAATTAATAACATATTATAGAAAAATATCAAAGCATAACTTAGCCAATATGTTTTATCAAGAGGCTCTTAAATATTTAAAGGCAAAACTAGATAAAACACAATATTTATTTTTACATAATGATGTGTATACATATAAGCTTTATTATGAATATACTATTTTTTCTGCGTATATTGGCAATAAAATAATTAATGATGAAGTAGTTGAAATGTTAAATAATTGTAATAATGGTGCAGAAAATAATAATCTTTTAGAAAATATGAAATTTTACAAAAGCATTTTACAGCCAAAACAATTATATAAACTGGATAGTAATATAACTGCAAAAATAAATGAAATGGATTATAATTTTAATTCTTCTTCAAGTTGTTTAATTAAAGCGGAAAATGGTTATGAAATGAATATTAGATATGTTAATTATAAAATACAACCAAATGGTACTTATACTGACTGTGATAATCATATTATAACAATAAACAAATATGTTAATTTTGATAATAGTTTTAATATTAAAGAAGAAAAATGGTTATCAACGCCATTTGATAACAGACGATATATTGGTATTGAAGATGTTAGAATTTGGAAAAATAAAAATAGCGATTTGGTTTATTTAGGCACAGGACTTCACCAAGACAATAAACTTGGTATTTGCGCAGGAAAATATGATTCAAACGCATTAGAAATAAATGAAATAAAACCAAATTTTAATAATGCTTCGTGCGAAAAGAATTGGGTTTTTGTAGACTATAATGGTGAAGACCATATTGTATATAAATGGAATCCTTTGCAATTATGTAAAATAAACGCAGAAAAAACTATGCTTTCTTTAGTTGAAGAGAGAAAAATGCCAAAAATATTTTCACATGTTAGAGGTTCTTCATGTGGTTTTAATTATTACAAAAAAATTGATGAAAATAATAATGGTAATATTACTATTGATATATTAGAACGCGAAATATGGTTTATAGGACATATTGTTTCTTACGAACAACCACGTCATTATTATCATATTATTTCTGTGTTTGACGAAAATATGAATTTATTACGTTATTCCGCACCATTTAAGTTTGAAGGCGAACCTATTGAATATAATTTAAGTATTGTAGTTGAAGATGAACGTGTTTTAATTAATTATAGCACTTGGGATAGAACAACGCGTATTGGAGTTTACGATAAAAAATATATAGATTCAATCGTAAAATATACTAATGTTTAATAATTTGCAATAATACTTGGATTATGGTCGCATTGATAAATGCAAAATAAATCCTTATGTTCTAAATAAATTAAATACCAAACATTTACTTCCCACATAAGTGTATGATGTTCATTTATTATTTTTAAACACTTTGTTTTCATTTGCTCTGCGAATTTTAGCAAATTATTTTTATTTCCACCAAAAACTCCGCCAGCAAAATACCACGAAATATCCTTATAAATATCAATATTATATGCATAATTTATATTCCAAATTCCACCAATTCTTACATTGTCATATAACTTGAATTGTATATTATTTATTTTTTCTGTAAATTCGTTGTCAGTGCAGTTTTTAAAAATGTATCGAATTCCAAAGTCAATCCATATAAAATTTTCTGTATTAAAATGGTTGATTTCAATTGCTTTTTTTATCCATTCTGTTTTATTACACATAGTAAAAATAAATTCTTGCGTGTCCTTTGCATAATTGTCTGTATTTAAGTGAAAATTAAACAATAAATGTTGATACTCATGTAAATAACTATAATTATATTTGCTTATTTCAACTAGTAAGGTATTTTCTTTATTATAATTCTCTCCAATACAATCAAGCATAGCTTTATCGACAAATATTATTTTAGGTACAGATGACATCAATAATGGTTTTCCATATTCGTAATATTTTTGAACGGAATTATTATATCGAAAGTTAACATTGCTTACAAATGCGGATACAATTGTATTCATAATTAAGTAATTAATATATTTAATATTTAAGTGTTATTTAAATATATTAATTTAAATATATAAATAAGGACCATTTCCTTTAACTTCTACAGAACCTTTTAATGGTTCAACTTCAATATCATATCTTTTACCATATACAGTCCAATAAAATTCCGCGTTTTCACCATCACTATATACAGTAAAACGACCATTTACAACTTCACCTGCATTTAAAGTTACAATTTTACCGCTATAAATAGGCGTAATTTGAATTGTAAAATCGTGTGCTAAATTATTAACGTAATTAGGTAATTCAACGCATTCACATTGTCCGTTTGAAATTCTTCCTCTTCCTCTATAATAAACACCTGCTTCAGGACCTTCTAAACAAACGTGTACTAAATGTTTTGCTTGATCATTTGGGTGATCAATAATAAATGTTTTACTACCTGTTGGTCCTGGTTCACCAGTAGGACCTCGACAACTTCTGCCTGTTGGTCCAGTATATCCCATGCCTGCGGGTCCAGTATTTCCAATAGGTCCGATTGCAGCCGGTCCGGTAGGTCCTTGAGGTCCCTCGGGTCCTTGTCCGCGTAAATCGCAACATCTTTGCGCACCTAAATATTGACTATAAGCTCCGTAATTTCTTGACATTATATATTACTATTTGATAATATTTTATATTTATAATATAAATATAATATTACATAATTTTATTACGTAGAAGGTAAAGCACTTAAACATAGTTTAATTTCGCCTAGATTTGCTACATCATACTTAACAACCAAAGGCAAATCGTTTGCTAAATACATTTCAACTTGCGGACTTAAATTAGTGCATTTAATAAAGTATCCCAAATTTTTAAGTGAAAACTCGCCTTGAATAATTTTAGATGAACTTTGCTTTTGCTTAAATTCCATTGAACCATCAGATTCCGCACGATGAATTTCAGCAGACGCAAATTGTCCTGAACATTTAAATATTAATTCACTGCCAACGGATTTAATTTCCAATTTATCAGAAATACACGATAAATCACGAATAATTTTTTGAAAGTCAGCAGAAGGCAAATTAATAATAGATGAAAATACAACATCAGGATAATGAAGTTCTTCAGGCTCAGGCTCAATTAGGCGCAACTTTTGAGTTTTACATTGCTTAATATTTCCATTTTCAAATTTTAAGGACAAATGTGAAACAATACCATCAAGATAATCATTATTTTCAATATAAATAGTTAAGGTGTCATCATTATCAATAGAATTAATTAGTTTAAATAAATGAAACATATTGACGCCAATAATGATTTTTTCCTTCTTGCATTCATAAAATTCAAATTTTTGTGAGGGTAAATGCAAATGGGCTAAAATAGTATGTGATTTATCCATATTAATAATACGAATTCCGTCAGGTGCAAAAGTAATATTAGTTTCAAGCAAAATATCCTTTAATGCAGTCATTAATACTCTAAAAGCAGTAATTTGGACGGTTTTAATTGTTAAAACATTGTCATCGGTAGAAGGTTGCGCATAATTTTTATTTTGAGCGGATGTAGACATTTATACCAAAATTTATAAAACAATCTTTAAATACTTACAAAGTTAATTATTTAAACGCAATTAATTTAAATATTCTTAAATAAAAAACTTATTTAAATAAATGGCGAGTTTTACACTATTAATGAGTGACATTGAAATTAAATGTAAAGAAACGATAACTGAGTTAATTCAAAAATATGATGGTAACGAATATATGCTTCAGCGAATATATAATCATGTTGTAAATTATTTACCCAATACACTTGACAATGAACTTAAAAATTATGAAAAACGCATACATCGTAATACTTTTTTAACAAATGAACAGCAAAATTTTATTCAAGTATTTTTAAGTAAAAATAATTTTTATTATTTGCCAAACAATAACTTTTTTTATGAGTATAATGGTGAGAAATTTTTAATTGTTAAAGAAGATGATGTTATCCATAAATTACTTTCTACTATTTCTAAAGATCGCGTATTAATGCAATGGAAATATAAAACAAAATTAAATGTTATTAAATTAATTAAAGAGAGATCATTGTTTTCGTGTGTTCCTGAAACAGATACTATTCAAAATGTGCTAAATGTTTTATATCCATCCTTTTTTTCTTCTAAAAATGCCGCCAAATATTTTCTTACTGTAATTGGTGACAATATTTATAAAAAAAATCAAAATCTAATATTTTTGGTAAGTCAAAAGGTGAAACAGTTTGCGAATGAGTTGGATAGCGTGGCACTATCTTCAATTGGTTATAGCAATACAACAAACAATTTTATGACTAAATACCACGAAAATCATAGTTATGAAAATTGCCGCTTAATTAAAATAAATGAAAATTTAACAAATGATGTTTGGAGAGAATTATTAAAGCGTATTGGTTTAGATTTACTGTGTGTTGCGGCGCATTATTCTAAATGTTATGATAATTCGGATAAATTCATTGAAAATAAAGCAGATGATGACTTGAAAACGTATGCGTATTATTTAAAAAATACAACACCACAAGCAATTGTTTCGCAATTTTGCAATGATTATATTGATGAAGGAACATCATCTACAATGGAATGGAAAAATTTACATTTTGTTTGGAAACAATTTCTCTCTAACTCTTGCTTACCAAATGTTATATATTCAAGTAAGTTACAAAATATGTTGAAAGAGAGATATAATTATAGTGATGCTTCTGATAGTTTTATAGGAATTACAAGTAAATATGTGCCAATTCATAGCGATTTTATTAAGTTTTGGGAAAGCACAATTGTTGCAACAGGAAATAATGTTGTAGAAGAAAATGAATTGGAAATTGATGAATTATGTTCGCTATTTAAATTATGGACTAAAAGCGCGAACCAACAATTACTAACAAATGGAAATATTAGCGAAGAAAACATAATTAAAATTCTAAAACACTTCTTTCCAAATGTTGAAATTATTGAAGACAAATATGTATTAAATGTGTCATCAAATATGTGGAATAAAACGAGTGATATTGAAAAATCGTTTGAATATATTAAAGAGCAAATAAAAAATGATAATGATGCGTTTGAATTATTATCGTTTGATGTAATTTATAATTTATATTGTAAATATTGCAAACAAATGTCATATAAATTTGTAGTTAGCAAGCGTTATTTTGAAAAATATTTGTATTTTAAGTTATTTGACTATATTGTTTATGATAAGTTTATTAAATTAGAATGGATTAATAATTGAAAATAGATGTAAGTTTTTTAATTAATATATCAATAAATTTACATTGTTATATTAATAATAAATTTAACTGCTAGCATTACCAGCAACAAATTGTAAGCCAACACCAGAAGTGCCACTAATGCCGCTAATAGGAGAAGGAGATAATGCCATCATTCCGCCCTTCATTTTACGACTTCCCTTTTTGCCCTTCTTAATAAAACCGAATTGACCTTTCTTGGTTAAATATCCGGCCTTAACAAGACGTTTCTCTCTTTTGGCAGTATTGTGCTTCTTTCTGGAAACAATACGTCCGTGTTTATTCATCATTAAAGCATTCTTAGTAAGTCCGCCACTGGTTTTTTTAGCAGTTCCATGCCATACTTGAGCACGAGTTCCAATAGTTTGATGGTGTGTCATTTATAAAATAATATGAGAAAAAATATATTTTAAATTGAATAATAATTTATTAACGCAAATACTATTATTTTTTATCCACTTTTTTCTCTAAAGAGAAGTTTTGCTCCACTTTTGTAAACACCGTCGCTTCGCTTTAAAAGTTTCTAGGTGGACTTCCACTACCTCCTGGCATTCCTTCCATTCTACCTAAATAATTTATATTCAAAGGTTGTCCTAAATAAAAGTTTCCAAATTGACTTTTTCCGCCTTTTGAATAATTAACTATTTGAGCGATTCTTACATTATTTGAAACCTTTATTGACGGTGAATCGGAACCCACTACATATTTAACATAATTATCGGGTATACACACACATTGTGCAGGATTATACCCAAATAGTCCATTTGTTGCATTATAATAAAAATTATACTCTGCAGTATAGCGAATCATTTTTCTCATATTTGACCTTTTACCAGGCATAAAACTTTGATAAGATTGCATATTATATTATTAATTATATTTTTAATTTATAAAAAAATTGAAAATAAAATAATGTATTAAAACTAAGGCATATAATATATATAACATGAGCGCTACTGACGTTAATCTTGCTAATAAATATCAGCAGAAGACTGATAAGCAACATATTCTTGATAATCCTGATACATACATTGGTTCTGTGGAAGAAATTGACTCAGAACAATGGATTATTGATGGTGATAGAATTGTTGAAAAGAATATAAAGTATATTCCCGGTCTGTTTAAATTGTTTGATGAAGGTATTGTAAATTGTCGCGATCATGTTGTTAGAATGTTACAAGCAATTGCAAACGGCCAGCAAAATGCATTGCCAGTTACTAATATTGAAGTCAGTATTGAAGCAGATGGAACAATTACTATGTTAAATGACGGAAATGGTATTGATGTTGCAGAGCATCCTGAGCATAAAATTTGGATTCCTGAAATGATTTTCGGTCATCTCAGAACTTCTACAAATTATGATAAAACTGAAAAGAAAATTGTTGGCGGAAAAAATGGTTTTGGATTTAAATTGGTGTTAATTTGGTCGACTTTTGGTTCTGTTGAAACTGTAGATCATGTGCGCGGTCTTAAGTACAAGCAAGAATTTAAGAACAATTTAGACGAAATATGCAAACCCAGTATTACAAAGTGCAAAAATAAGCCTTATACTAAAATTACTTTTAAGCCTGATTATAAGCGACTTGGAATTACTAACTTGTCGGCTGATCTTATTGCTTTACTGAAAAAAAGGACCTATGATGTTTCTGCAGTTACTGATAAGAGTTTAAAGGTAAAGTATAATGGTGAACTAGTTCCTGTTAAAAATTTCCAGCAATATATTGATATGTATATCGGTGACAAATCTGCGGCACCTCGCGTATATGAAGAAGATGAAAGTAGTGGTCGTTGGGAATATGCTGTGGCACTTACACCAACAAATGAATTCTTACAAATATCTTTTGTTAATGGTATACATACTTCAAAGGGTGGAAAACATGTCGAGTATATTTTAAATCAAATTACTAGAAAATTGTGTGATTTTATTGAGAAAAAGAAGAAAGTAAAGGTTAATCCAAATTCGATTAAGGAGCAACTTATATTATTTGTTAGATGTGATATTGAAAATCCAGCATTTGATAGTCAAACGAAGGATTATATGAATACACCTTCTTCTAAGTTTGGTTCGAAATGTGAAGTGAGTGATAAATTCATTGAAAAAGTTGCTAAAATGGGTGTTATGGATGCAGCGCTACAATTAACTGAAATAAAGGAAAACAAGGCTGCTAAAAAGACGGATGGCGCAAAAACGAAAAGTATTCGCGGCATTCCTAAATTAACTGACGCAAATTGGGCTGGAACTGAAAAATCGAAAGATTGTATGATTATCTTTTGCGAGGGTGATTCAGCAAAGGCGGGTATTATTTCTGGTTTATCTTCTGAAGATCGCAATACAATTGGTGTTTATCCAATGAAGGGTAAAATTCTTAATGTTCGCGGCGAGGCATCTAAAAAAATTGCTGAAAATAAGGAAATTACTGAAATTAAGAAGATATTAGGTTTGGAAACAAATAAGAAATATTTGACTATTGACGACGTCCATAAGCATTTGCGTTATGGTAAGGTGTTATTTATGACGGATCAAGATTTAGATGGTAGTCATATTAAGGGTTTGGGTATTAATTTGTTTCAATCCGAATGGCCGACTCTTGCAAATATTCCTGGTTTTATTGGTTTTATGAATACTCCTATTTTGAAGGCTAAAAAGGGTTCAGTTGAATTAGATTTCTATAATGACGGTGAATATAATGAGTGGAAGGAAGAAAATGATACAAAGGGATGGAAAATTAAATATTACAAGGGTTTAGGTACTAGTACAGGAAAGGAATTTCGCGAGTATTTTGAAAAGAAGAAGATTGTTGGATTTCAAAAGTGTGAAAAATCGGATGATGCGATTGATATGGTATTTAATAAGAAAAGAGCCGATGATAGAAAAGATTGGTTGCAACTTTATGACAGAGATGCTTATTTAGATACAAATAAAGCGAGTGTTTCTTATGAAGAATTTATTAATCGTGAATTAATTCACTTCTCTAAATATGATTGTGATAGAAGTATTCCTAACTTGATGGATGGTCTTAAGACTTCGCTTAGAAAAATATTGTATTCTGCCTTTAAAAAGAATTTAACAACTGAAATTAAAGTTGCGCAGTTTTCTGGTTATGTTTCAGAGCATTCTGGATATCACCACGGCGAGGCAAGTTTAAATGGTGCAATTGTTGGAATGGCACAAAATTTTGTTGGTTCAAATAATATTAATTTATTGCTTCCAAACGGCCAATTTGGCACTAGATTACAAGGCGGAAAAGATAGCGCATCTGAAAGATATATCTTTACGCAATTAAATAAAATTACCAGAACTATATTTCCAGTTGCAGACGATCACGTTCTTGAATATTTAAATGATGATGGATTACCTGTTGAGCCGATTTATTATGCTCCTATTATTCCTATGATTCTTGTAAATGGTTCAAAGGGAATTGGCACTGGTTTTAGTACTGATATTATGTGTTATAATCCGCTACAAATTATTGATTATATTAAGAATAAATTATTGAATATTGAAGACGAAATTGAGTTTATTCCTTATTATGAAGGATTTAAGGGACAAATCACAAAAATTAGTGATGGTAAGTTTCTTATTAGAGGATGCTATGAAAAGTTGGCAAATGATAAAATTCGCGTTACTGAATTGCCTGTTGGTTATTGGACTGAAGATTTTAAGGAATTACTAGAAGATTTAATTGAGCCCGGACAAGATAAAGAAGGTAAGAAAATCGCGGCAACTATTAAGGAATATGACGATATGAGTAAGGATACAAATGTCGATTTTACGATTACATTTATGAAGGGAAAATTAGAGGAATTAGAAGCGGTAAAGGGAGACCACGGATGTAGTGGATTAGAAAAGGTATTAAAATTGTATACTACAAATACAACTACAAATATGCATTTATTTGATGCTAAGGATACGCTGCAAAAGTATGAAAATGTATCGCAAATAATTGACGCGTATTATGACGTTAGACTTGCGTTGTATCAAGATAGAAAGAATTATTTGATTGATAACTTGGAAAATGAGTTGACGCTTTTAACAAATAAAGCAAAATATATTAAAGAAAATTTGGATGGCACAATTGATTTGCGTAAAAAGAAGAAGGAGCAAGTAATTGAGATGTTAACTGCTAAGGGTTATGATTTGATTGATGATGATGAAGAGTTTAAATATTTGGTAAAGATGCCAATGGATTCAGTAACTGAGGAAAATGTAGAAAAGTTGTTAAAGGATAAGGGTAATAAAGAGGCTGAATTACATCAAATTAAAAATACTACAATTCATAAGATGTGGTTAGGCGAGTTGAATAATTTAAGAGAACAATATAATGAATATAAAGAAGAAAGATCTCGATTAATGGCTGGAGAAGAAAAGAAAAAGAAATCAATTGTAAAAGCGTCTGCTTCTGTTAAGAAAGTTGTAAAAAAATCGACTGCTAAGTCATTGATTGTTGAAGACGAATAAAGGATTACAACAATAAACTATAATAAAAATATATAAACAAATTTTTTTTTATATATTTAATGGTTGGAGGAGGCTTAATGCAACTTATCGCTTACGGGGCTCAGGACTGTTATTTAACAGGCGGTGGCTATATAAAACATAGAAATAATTATTTAGCGGATTTTTTTAAATACACACATACAAGAAAATATAATAATACTTCTGTTTTATTTGAAGAAGTTTTTGTTAATAATGAAACACCATTTAATTATCAAATAAATATAGATTTTAACAACTTTAATGATAAACCAATTTTTGAAGATTTTAAAAAAACAACAATAATAAAAATAATTAAAAAGGTAACAGATAAATCGTCTCAAGCAGAAGTTAAACTTAATAAAGTTGAACGTTTAATAGACAAAGACCAAAAACGAGGACAAAGGCAACATATGAAGGCTATGTTAAAAGGGTGTAGAAGATGACTATTAATATGTGGATATAGTTTGATATGTGTTTTTTGGATTAATAGGTTGCACTTTGGTTATTAGTCGCCCTTCGGGCTTTAAAACCAACTTTTTAATTCTAATTGCTTATCATTATTACTAGTCATAACTGGACGTTCAATAGGAACAACAAGTGTGCTAACATCATTTACATATGTCATATAACCTTGTGCTTCGCTATATACTTGCTGTATACAATAATTTAATACAATCTTATTTAGTTCTGCAATTTGCTCTGGAATATTGTTGGGTTGATTTGCTGAATATTGTAAAAACACACTTCTCATAATAATTTTGAGAGAATCGCAATCTTGAGGACCAATTACGTATTGACCGTTTGATTTTTCATAAACGCCTGCTCTAATTCCATTTTGAATAATTTGACAATTTTGGTTTGAAAAATAGGCTTGTGATAAAGCAGTGGCATCCCATAACCCTTCAGTCGCGCTTCTAAAAGTAGTGCATTGATTAGCGGGAATTTTATCATACATTTGAAATAATTTTGAAGTATTAGGAGATTTAATATCTACACGTCCATTATTTGTTTTATTCATTATATAAAATAGGTAAATAGAAAAAATTATATATATTTAATTTATATGGACGGATTTCAAAAAACAGTTTTGTTTGTTGCAATTGCAATATTAATAATTGCTTTAATATTAATTGGTTTCGTATTAGCAGCAGGAAAAGATAGCCAATGGCCGCCAATGGTTCCTAATTGTCCGGATTATTGGATTGCAGATGGTTCAGGTAATAATGCTAAATGTGTTAATGTTAAAGATTTAGGAACTTGCCCGGCAACAAGCGGCTCCAGACATTTAACAATGGATTTTAATGTTGCTCCTTATGTAGGTTCAAATAGTTTATGTGCTAAATACACATGGGCTAAAAATTGCGGAGTTGCTTGGGATGCGGTCACTTATGGTGTAGCGAATCCTTGTCAAACAACTCAAACCCAGTTAACATAAAAATAAAAACAACCTAAATTTTACTTAATTATTATAAAAAATCATTATAAATATAACTCTTGTATATTTATAATGAATAATGAATTAGTTACAAAAATATGTAGTTTGCCACCTGAATTAGTAAATTTAATAAAAGAATATGTTCCAAAACACAAGTTTATTTTCACAAATAGAGAGAATTATAAGTTGTATCATTATATAATTCAAATTAAGCCAAATCAAATGGATAATTATATTCGATGTATGGTTCGAATGGATAATGAATATGTCTTAAATGTTATTATCAGAGAGAATTACAAAATATGGTTTGAGAAAGGACAACTATTTTATAAAAATATGGCGTTTTGTAATTACTTGTATTTTGTTATTAATTATTGCATTGAAAATGAATCGCATAATTGTTTACTAATAATTAATACATTTTTAAAAGAACTTGGATTATGTAAAAACCTACATAAAAAGAATGTTATTAAATATATAAAATGGAACAACTCGATATAAATAAACTTTTTGGTAGAGAAGAAAATGCAACAAATATAAAAAAAATATTACACGATTTTGAGTTGAATAAAAACGACTTATTATTTAAAAAAGGCATTTATATTTATGGAGATCCAGGCACCGGAAAAACCACATTTATTACCAAAATATTAAAGGAATTAAATTATGATATTATTAAATATGATGCAGGAGATATAAGAAATACAAGCGTTATTGAAGATATTACAAAGCATAATATGTCAGATAAAAATATTATGAGTCTATTTCATAAGCAAGTTAAAAAAATTGCCATTTTAATGGATGAAATTGATGGAATGAATAATGGCGACAAAGGCGGAATTAATACATTGATTAAATTAATAAGACCAAAGAAAACAAAAAAACAAAAATTAGAAGAAACAACAGTGAATCCAATTATATGTATTGGCAACTATAAAGTTGATAAAAAAATTAAAGAACTTATGAAGGTTTGTAATATTATTGAATTAAAACCACCAACGCAACCACAAATAACAAATGTAATACAAAGTCTTATGCCAAATATAAATGCGGAAACCAAAGAAAAAGTAATATCCTACGTTCAAGGCGACTTAAGAAAAATGGATAATATATATAAGTTATATAAAAAATCAAATGCATTTTCATTTGATATTATTGAAAGTGTGCTTCAAATTAAGTCGTATAGTGATGACACTAAAAAAATAACAAATAAACTAATAAATAATTATTACCCGTTAAGCGAACATAATAATATAATGAATGAAACCGATAGAACAAGTGTTGGTTTATTATGGCACGAAAATATTATTGATGTTATTGACAAAATAGATAAAAAACAATCTATTCCATTTTATTTAAAACAATTGGATAATATATGCTTTGCAGATTATATTGATAGAATAACATTTCAAAAGCAAATATGGCAATTTAACGAAATGAGTTCTCTCATTAAAACTTTTAAAAACAATAAATTATATCACGAAACTATAAAAAATAAGCAAAAATACAATCCTACTGAAGTTAGATTTACAAAGGTATTAACAAAGTATTCAACAGAATATAATAATTCATTATTTATTCAAAAATTATGTCAAAGATTAGGTATGGATAAGAAGGATTTATTTGGATTTTTTATTGAACTTAAAAATACGTATGATGATAATGAAATTTTAAATTTACTGGAAAATTATGAAATTGGTAAATTGGATATTAATCGTATTTATCGTTATATTGAAAAATATGTAAAGGAAAATGCAAGTGGAACAGCAGATAAAGAAATGGAAGAAGAAGATGATGAAGGAGATTGTGAATGTTGTGATGAATGAAAATTCAATTAATATAAATATTTTTATTAATTAAATAGAATAATTAGATGACATATTATAACCTATCTCGTTTAAACATCTTAATACTTTAGTATTATCGGCATTTAAATCGTCTTTATTTATTTTTAATGTTGAATCAATTCCGTCTTGTATAATTGGCCAAGGAAAATAGCAATAAGAATGATTATTATACTGTAAACGAGAAGTCATCCAATCAGAAGAAGCATAATTATTATTAAATGATTGTAATAATGTATTAGCTCCTTTTATAGAGAGAATATACCCAGCAGTTAAATATTGTTCTTTTGCTACTGTCCATGTAAAACTAGGAACAACTGGTTCTGATGCATTTAATAGTATTAAATCCCATTGAGAATCATTAATATTAAATTCTGTTAAAATAGTTTTCCAATTTTTATTAAAACATGCATCATCTTCTAATATAAGTGCATAATCAATATTATTTTTAATTATATGTTTCCAAATAAGTATATGAGATTGTGCACAAGCGCGTTCTCCTTGACTTAAATAATTTTGAAAATTATCAATTAGATTATTAGGAGTTGATGCAATCCATCTAGTTACATCTAAGTTCTGTTCTTTAAACCTGTGTTGCATTCTATTCCATCGTTCATTGTGTCTTTCAAGGGATATGCAAAATGTATTATTTTTAGTAAATGAAAATGAAAACATTGTAATAAATTAAAATATTTGCCTTTAAATAATATTTAATTATATATATATAATGAAATCAAAATCTAAAACTCACAAATTAAGAAAACAAAAAGGTCGCGGTATTTTAAATGACGGCATTAAAAGTAAAACTAAAATTGGAAATGCTGAACTAAAATATAAAAAGGTTTGTCCTGCGGATTTTGTTATGTGCGATCAAGACGAAGTAAATTATGGATTATGTGTTCCTCAAACTAAACAAGAGTTATGTAGTGATCCAAATTATAATTTTAGATATATACCAGCAGATGAATCTGATAGAAATGCATTAAAACCGGCAAATAGATTACAAGTTGAAACAGATGGAAAAGGACCAATACAAGATCCGTCAAAACCAGTAAAAGTATTTGAAATCCATTATGACGGAGAATATGATGATACAAATCCAGATAATCCTGAAAATATTATACAAAATGATCTTATAATTAATGAGGAAACCGGACGTTTAAAAAGTTATACACCTGAATTTCATCCCACATCTTGTACAATACAGCAAAAATCATCTGCAACAATTGAAGGCATATATAATGTCGGTGATACTTATAAAAGACGTATTACAAATGCTCCAACTACAATAGAAGCCAAACCAGTACCAACTCGCTTTAAAATTTTAACACAGAACGCACTAGGACTTTACTGGGGAACATTCGGACAAGCACCAGCGCCTGGTTCTGCAAATGCAGCAACTTATGATATAATGAGATTAAGAACAGCAATGTTACGTCAATTTTTGAAAGATAGACAACCAGATTTTATATGTATTCAAGAATCTACAAGAACATTTATAGATTTGTTAGATAAAGATGAAATACAAGAAATGTATCCATATATTTATCCAACAGAAGAGGAAATGATAAGACAAGGAGAATCAGGCGCAAACGCAACTACATCTATGTTGTCAAAATATCCTGCCAAAAAAGCGACTACTTATATGCTTCAAGGTAATTCAAGTTATTATAATGCGCTTGGAGTTTATGAATTTGATAAATTAGTGATTTTTAATGTATATATGCAAGCAGGCTCGGAAATTTCTCCAGGTCAAAAATATAAATGGGAAAATTACGCCAGATGTAGACGTCAACAATTAATGTTTATTAAACAAAAAATAGATGAAATAAGAGGTGCATCCGCATCTGAAAAAGCAATTGTTGTTGTAGGAGATTTTAATTTTGAATTAAATTCAATTAAATATCAAGGCGAAGGTTCTGGTAAAGCAGAGAGAGATAAAAATAACCATTTGATTTACAGTCCTACAATATCAGATATGAAATGGTCTGAACACAAATTTTTAGTTGGTCCAAATGGATTAAATTTAAACGACTCTTATAAAGAGTTACATATAGATGATCCATCATTAGATGTTCGTGAAGGTTATACAGAATTTACAGACATAAATACATTTCGATTTTTGGGAAAACTTGAAGAGAAAAAACTCAGATATGATGGTATATTTTTTAATAATTATTTAAAGCCAATTAGTAGCGAAGTTGTAAATAATAACGCAACTATATTAGACGCTGATCCTAATACAATTCGCTTGTTTAATTCAAATGGTATAACAGATTATCAAGATAATATAGAAAAATATAATAGAGAATATGCGGATTTTATGATTTTCAATCCAAAGGGTAATTTAAGTGCACAGCAAAAGAAGGAAGAATTTTTAGAACATTATAAAACAAGTAAAAATAAAAAACTTAGTATAGAAAATGGGTTTGAATTATTTGTATCAGACCATTTTGGTGTAATGGCAGAAATGGAATTTACTGGTTTAGCAGGAGGTAAACGCCGAACAATGTGCCGTCGCAAAAAAAGTATTTGTAAAAAGAAAACCAGAAAACATTATTAATATATTAATGAAATTCAATAATATATTAGTTTTAATTTTTAATTTTTTAATTAACGCACAACAACAGTGCTCATATTAATAGTCTTATTTTCAATTTTACTTAAAGCCTCCAATCTAGCATTGCGCTTTAATTCCCACGCGTTAATAACACTATCACTTAACTCGCATTCCATAAAATTCA
>Ga0194123_10002854_pt1 | contig 21708 bp, 20 predicted proteins | sample TA2MahsurfametaG_5_FD_155479 | JGI IMG/M metagenome (GOLD analysis project Ga0194123, IMG submission 155479) | Freshwater microbial communities from Lake Tanganyika, Tanzania - TA2015023 Mahale A surface | ecosystem: Environmental > Aquatic > Freshwater > Lake | place: Tanzania: Lake Tanganyika... | reverse complement strand
TCTTGTGATGGCTTCAGCTTACCCATCACCCGCGACACCGGAAGATTTTCCGGCCGAAATCGCTATGCCTAAGACTCGAATACCTACAAATCCGAAAATCCACTGGTACTATATCGACAGCCACAAGGTCTCTCAGGGGCCACTCAATCTAGATCAAATCAAGTGTGCGTATACTAAGGGCGTGATCAATGCCTCTACGTTGATATGGAATGAAGAAATAGAAAATTGGATCCTACTAAAGGATTTCAATAACTACCAGTTCATCTTTCAAGAGTAAGAAGATTAATTTCGCTTAGTTGCTTAAGGATAAATCAGAATTTTACAAGAAAAAAAGCTCAAATTCGATGAATTTGAGCTTTACCCTTTTAGGCTCTTACCAAGAGGATTTAACCATTCCTGGAATTTTTCCGCTGAGCGCTAGTTCACGAAGACAGAGTCTTGAAACCCCAAACTTTCTGTAATATCCACGCACGCGTCCTGTGATCTTGCAACGGTTGCGAAGACGCACTGGTGAAGCATTTTTTGGAAGCTCATTAAGCTTGCACATTGCTTCATAGCGCTGCTCAGGAGTAGAATAAAGACTGAAAACAATTTTTTTCAGCTCTTGTCTTTTTTCCCAGCCGTGGTTGACCATTTTTTCTCGACGCTGCTGTTTGATGATTGAAGATTTTTTTGCCATGATTTTTTACTCAGTTGTTCTATTTTGCTCTGCTTCCCTTTTGGCGCTGTTTGCGGTTAGGGTCTTTTTTGTTAATCACATAACGTACACCTCTTCTAATAACGAGGATGTCGCCTTTTTCGGGATTCGCTTTTACCGATGCTCTAACTTTCATTTTTCACCCTTTTTCAAATAAGTGAGCCCCATACTACACGCTCAACGTTTTATTAACAAGCCAAAAAACCTACTTGCCAATTTTCTGCCGATTCGCTACTCTATCTGCATTCTATATTAAAGGATGTATCATGAAAAGAACCTATCAACCAAGCAAACGCTGCCGTAAAAACGTCCATGGGTTTCGTGCTCGCATGGCTACTCCAGGAGGACGTCGCGTACTTAAGAACAGAAGAAGGAAAGGACGTCACCAATTGACAGTCTAGACCGTTCTAAGCGGATACGTTCAAAATTTCTCTACGCCAAGTTGCGTAGATCGGCTCTTAAATTTGTTGGATCGTGCTTAATTGTAAACTATTCTTTTGAAGAGCAAGAGGCCCCCAAATTAGGACTGAGCGTATCCAAAAAAGTTGGTAAGGCTCATGATCGCAACCGGATCAAGCGTCTTTTCAGAGAAGCTTTCCGCACGAATCAACAAGCTTTACCAAAAACCATAGCCATGAATATTTGTCCAAGAGGTGAAGCAGCAATGCTTACCTATGAAAGTACGTTAAAAGACTTTAAAAAATTCATTCATGAAGTTAAATCAGCCACAAGCGCGAGCAGCTAACACAACACGTGGAAGAATCCTTGTTCTTGCAGGCGCAGGCAGCGGCAAAACTTCTGTCATCATCAGCAGAATTCGACTTCTCATAGAAAAACATGATGTCTTGCCAGAAAATATTTTAGGCCTCACCTTCACTAATAAAGCCGCTGGAGAGATGCGACATCGCGTAGCCTCTTTTATCGGCAAAGAAAAAGCCTCTGAGCTGACACTCACTACTTTCCACAGCTTTTGCTTCCATTTGTTAAAAAAAGAGATCCACCATCTCGGCTATTTAACCAATTTTACCCTCTACGATGAAAGGGACATGCAACGGCTTATGCAAAGCGTTGCTAAAAGTGGCGGAGAGCAGAAATTCCCTCTAGGATTTCAATCTCTTTCAGATCTCAGAAAAGCTTCATTAGCTGCAGCTTCTTCCAAAGAAGAAGAAGAGCGCATCGGTTATTACTCAGGACTTGCTGAAGAACTTGAAGAGTGTTTAAAAGCCTACAACGCTGTCGATTTTGACGGCCTTTTAGAGCTAACGGTACGCCTTTTTGAAAATCATCCTGAAATTTTAGCTCGCTATCAAGATCGCTACAAGTTCATCATGATCGATGAATACCAAGACACAAACCCCATTCAATATCGACTTGCGAAATTGCTTTCCTCAAAACACAACAATTTCTTTGTTGTCGGCGATGACGATCAGTCTATTTATGGCTGGCGCGGCTCAGAGGTAAAGCACATTCTACGCTTTGAGTATGATGAATTGATCAAATTGGAACAAAATTACCGCTCAACGCCTACAATCCTAGCAGCAGCAAACGCTGTCATTGCCCATAACGAAGAAAGACACCCGAAAGTTTTATGGAGCAATCAAGAGCATGGGGAACTGATCCAAATCTTCAATGCACCTACAGAAGAAGAAGAGGTGCAATCTGTAATAGAGCGAATACTCTATTTACACAATGAGCGGCAAGTCCCCTTCTCAGAAATCGCGATATTGTATCGATCCAACAGTCTTTCTCGCCTTTTTGAGGTAGCACTCATGCAAACACCTCGAAAGGTAAACGGCTCGTGGGTAAGAGGAATACCTTACGATATCGTTCAGGGAACAGAGTTTTATGAAAGGGCGGAAATCAAAGATCTACTCGCCTACTTGCGTCTTTTGATGAACAATAAAGATACAGAAGCGCTTTTACGCATTATCAATTATCCGAGAAGAGGTATATCGCCTCGCACAATTGAGCTGATCAAAGCGCACGCCAAAGAAAATAATCTTAGCCTATGGGAAGCCATCAAGTCGCTTAGTAGCGAAAAAGCGGCTCTTTTGCAATTTGTTGAGCTGATCGAAGGGGTAGAAAAAGAAATGGAATATTCCCTAGCCCAAGGATTTGATTATCTCATTAAAGAGATAGGATACCTCGATGTGATCGAAGAGGACACGAAATCTGAAAAAGCAAAAGAGGCAAGAAAAGGGAACGTAGAACTTTTTGCTAAAATCATTGAAGAGTACGAAAAAAGCACAGAAAATGCTTCACTTGGAGATTTTTTAGGAAATACGGCTCTAGATTTGCAAAAAGCCCGGCATGCTGAAAGAAAGCAAGATCGCGTTCAGCTTTTAACTTTCCACAGCGCTAAAGGGCTTGAATTTACTGCATGCTTTTTAGTAGCGCTAGAAGATCATATTATCCCTCACGAAAAAAGCTTATTTGAAACTGGTTTAGAAGAAGAGCGCCGTCTGATGTACGTGGCTATCACACGTGCTAAAAAATACCTCACACTCAGCATGGCAAGATCGAGAAAAAGAAACGGCAAGCCTCTGCCCTCTAATCCCTCGCGCTTTTTGTTTGAAATCCCTAAGGAACTTCTTAGCGTAACACCACATAAAGGGCCTATCCACTACTTTTGATAACGCCGAATTTGTATGAAATATTTACCTTTTTCGCATACACTTGCTCTTTTTTCTTTATGCACAAGCTTACTTAGCGCAAAAGAGGTCTGTTTTCTTCTTATTCGTCACGGGCAAACAGATTGGAATAAGATAGGGAAAATCCAAGGACAGCAAGACATTCCTCTAAATGAGGAAGGGAAACTACAAGCAAAAGCCTTATCTGAAATCCTAGTAAAAGAGCATCCTGATATCTCTTTTATCTACTCTTCTGATTTATCTAGAGCTCTAGAAACTGCAAAAACAACTGCCGATAAACTCAATGTTGCAGTTTCTATTCTTCCAAGCCTTAGAGAAGCAAAAAAAGGGGCCGCTGAAGGGCTCACAAGAGAAGAAAAAAAACGTCTTTACGGCACTCTTCGTGAAGAACTCATCAAAAAATTTCCACAAAAAAAAGAAGCCTGGAAGCAAACTCTTATCGAAGGTGAAGAATCGATAAGCACTTTAGTAGATAGAATGAAAACAAGCTTACTCGATATTGCAGACAAAGTTCCTGACAAATCTAAAATCGCAGTTTTTTCTCACTCTACTTCAATTAAATCTTTGATAGCAGAAATCAAAGATCAAAATCTTTCTGATATCATGATCAAAAACTGTGAAATCACACCCATCTTTTATGATTCTATGGACAAAAAGAGTCCTCTTAAAGTTCTAGAAGAGGGAAAATCCCCCTAGCTAAAAAAGAAATGACCACTCTTTTAAAAAGATAGGTCATTTTCTGTTTACTGTTTAGCTAAAACATCATGAGAGCGAAAATACTCTGATATCATGTAGTTGAGCTTTGCCAACGTCTCTTTTTCTTGATCTTTGAATTTCAAGATGAATTGCTGTAAGGGCTCAACGACCTCTTCTGGCGATTTGATCGCTTCTTCTCTATTGGCTTGAAAATCTAAAAGGGCTAAGCGGAGCATTCCCCCTTCCATATTGTTCACATCTCTTTTGGTGATAAGATCTCTTAGCGCTTTTGCTTCTTGCGAAAATCTTTTTCCCATTCGAAATAGTTGGCTATATTTCTCTAAAAGAAAAAACACACCCTCTTCACGGCTGATTCCTTCTTGCAAAACTGCTCCAACCAAGTGCGGCGATCTCAATTTGCATGCTTCGTTATACAAACGCTCTAATTCAGAAATTTTATATAGCGAGAGATCACTAGATTTGATCTGAAAAAAAAGTTCTTGGTATTTTTCATAAATCGAAAGAAGCTGCTTAGCGTATTCTTTAGGTTCGTGCGGCACATACCCTAATCGAGATATCTCAAATCCTTCGTGATCAAGCAAAATCACACAGGGAAAATCTTGTACATCAAAGCGTTCTTTTAACTCATAATGCTCTTGCATCAAATCTCTTGCTTGATGATTTGCTTCAGGAAAATCCACTTTGACAAAGACAAATGTATTTGTCACAGATTTTTGAAATTCTTCGTTTTCTAAAACATCGTGCAGAAGCTTTTTACTCCAATTGGACCAGTCAGATCCTGTGAAAAGAAGGACTATAGGCCTTTCATGCACCTCTGCAATTTTTTTCGCTTTTTCAAAATCTTCTGTGACAGGAATCTTAGCTGCCATCACAAAAGCAAGTATTGTAGCAAGCATCATCTTGCGAAAACTTCCTTTTCTATGTTATACTTTTTGCCTAAAGAGTACTTTCATGACAAATTTTCTACCTACAATTATTTTAAGACATCGTAAAGAAAATCTTAAAAAATGTTCCTTAACAGGTCTAGAAGGGCGATCTGATCTTCGCTTCTTCCGCTATCCGCAGCAACTAGAACTCATCGGCTGCCTAGACAATTACTTCATCCTCGATCTATCAGCTCCCATCTTAACAGAAAAAGATCAAGATCTTGGAATTTTCCTTGTCGACGGAAGCTGGAATCTTGCCCAAAAAATGCTAAAAGCGCTTCCACCGATACAAAAACGGAGCCTGCCGCACCATTTTGTGACCGCCTATCCAAGAAAACAAACAGGATGTGACGATCCTCAAAGAGGCCTAGCATCCATCGAAGCTCTCTATCTTTCCCATTGGATCACAAAAAAAGATACAAGCTCTCTTCTTGATCACTACTACTGGAAAGAAGACTTTATGAAAATCAACAACATCCAATCTAGCTAATAGAATTTTATGTCTTATTTAGATACTACACTAAAAAACATTTTACTTACCACATTTGGTCAAGATATTCACCTTTCTTCTCAGAGCTTCTTTTTGCAAAATAGCGCCATACAACCCGCTCTTGATTTGATCTCAGCACAAGGATTTTGCCCCATCGTAAAAAGTTTTGATCTCTACGATCAGCATGAAATCACTGTTGTTCCTTATGCTAATTACAACTTCATCATCGCAGAAGCTAAAGACACATTTGATCCTCTAGAAATCAAACCTTTCGAGCCCTCTTCTCACTTTAGCCATGAAGAGCTTAAAACTCTTTTAGCCTCTCATCTTTTTGATCAAACTAAAGCTCCTTTAAGCGATAAAAACCGCTGGCAGCCTTTAGACGTGGCAAGAAACCCTACGCGAAAAGTTTTAAATTCCAATATCACAAAAATCTTTAGCCACTACATGAAAGAAGAGGGAAGTTTTGTAGAAATTGGTAGCGGAGCCGGGTATACCATCCGAAAAGATCTTTCAGATAGGCTAATTAGAATTCAGCCATCGTCGACTGATGCGCTATTTTTGAAAACCCCTTCTTATCATCTAACGATAGAAGAGTTCGATGATGTATTATGTCGATTGCATAAAAAAGTATCCTGCTTTTTTGCGCTCAACGTTTTTGATACAATGGATAGAGAAGAACGACAGGCCAATCTTTCTATTGTCTCTTCAAGGCAAGCTCAAGGCGACCATCTAGTCATTATTTTAGATGGGAATCCTCACATAGGCGCAACTTTAGAAGATATACAAGCAACTAGCCCCGATCATACCATACTGCCTTTACCCCCAACAAGTAAAGAAATCATCGACCTTTCTTTTCTGAGAGTACCTTGTGAAAATCCAAAAAAAATTTCAGAGACCCTATTTTTGAGAGGATTAACAGCTACTTCAGATGCTGTGTGGAATGATCAAGAACTGCCCTCTTTTGGCAAAGATATCTTAAGGCTGAAGCAGACAATTAACCCGATCAGTTTTTTAGATTTTCATCTAACCATGCTAAAGCAAGATCTGGAAATAACCGGCTATAAAGTACACATCTATTTTTCCATCCATTTTGAGATCCAAGAGATCGACAAGACCCATTTTAGATATAAAGATGAAGAGAGGATCATTTTACGAGAAGAAAAGCCCTTGCTGCTAAGATTGACGACACCGTTTAGCTCTATGACTATAGGATATGATCTCGATGACCCCTATCTCGCTCAACATCTGAAAAAAACAGGTCTATCCATGCCTGAAGAATTTGATGAGGATTTCATCGATAATTTGAAAAAAAATCATCAAAAAATTTTAGGAGCTGAGGTCTGCGTGGTTGAAGGGACTAAAAGATAAACTCTTTTAAAATCTCAAGAACGATCTCACAAGATACAAATAAAAAAAGCAGGATAAGAAGAGCTTTGCCACCGCCGAGCCTTCCCTCTATTTTAGGTTTATGCTTCAAATATCTTCCCGACCAGACCATGCAAATCGGCAATAAACCAAGCAATATTGCACAGCCAAATCCCCCTGCAAATCCTAGCGCCCTTAAAAATATGGTCGGATTCGTTGTTGCAATAAGGAATGGGGGTACGTAAATCAAAATGGCAAGACCAAATCGATTGTACTTTGTCTTTTGAATTTTTAATGAGTCTAATAAGAAATCCAATAGACCTAAAGTTACCCCCATCAAAGAGGTTGTTAAAGCAAAAAAGCCAAAGCATTTCCCTAAAAACAAGATAGGAGAGCCAGGAACAAAACTCCCTAAAGGATCAACACTTGTTAACCCTCTTTGTCCTGCTATTACTAGATCATTCATCGGCACTATCGATTTAATGAATAAATCCCAAAGCAAATAGACTGCAAAAGGGATCGAAGAGCCAATGATGATTACCTTGCGCATCTTTTTTGCATCTCGATTCATATACTGCAGCAAACTTGGGATCGTTCCTTGGTAGCTAAAAGAGGTAAAAATCACCGGTAGAGCTAAGAAGGCTTTAGAAAAATCCATATGATCAAATACTTCGTAATGGATCGATCCGATACCAAAGAATAAAAATCCAAAATAAGAAACGATCAATCCCACCATTAAAAGGGCATTGAGAAAACTAACCACTTTAGTTCCTGAATAGACGGCAAAGGCGAATACTGAAGTAAAAAGTAACGTAATCAACGTGTTAGCTTCTTGGTAGCCAAAAGGCAGTGAAACAAGAGCTCCGCCCCCTGCAATATAGGCAATCGTAAGACTGTAAAAAAGAAATATATATACAATCCAAGAAAGCATTCTTCCATAAGGGCCAAGTAAAGTAGATGCCATAGTGACAATATTTGCTCCGGCTGGCAGCCAAAGACCTATCTCTACAAAAATCAAACCCGTAAGCATGCTGAAGAGATAACAAAGAAAATAGACTACCCAAGAAGGGAAAACTCCTCCCTCTGCCGTTGCAATAGGAAGAGCGAGCATTCCTGCCCCTATAGCTGTTCCTGCAACTAACAAGGAACCTAGAAGAACTTTTTGCATGGCGCGAGTTTACATCTATTGCTAGGTTTTTATCCAGTAATATGTTATATCTGCTCGGTATGCAACCGCACATTTATCCCAAGGGATCGCACTCGATCTCAAAAAAAGACATCGACAAAGACGCTCTATATGTCTTAGAGACTCTTAATAAACATGGTTTTACAGCTTATTTAGTAGGAGGATCCGTAAGGGATTTGCTTCTTGGCCATAAACCTAAAGACTACGATATTTCCACCTCTGCCAAGCCTGAAGAAGTAAAAAGCATCTTTAAAAATTGTCTTTTAATTGGGCGCAGATTCCGTTTAGCCCACGTCCGTTTTGGACCTAAAATCATCGAAGTTGCCACTTTTCGAGCAGGCGACACTGACACAAATGCCTTAATTATTCGCGACAATACCTGGGGTAATGAAGAAGAAGACGTCATGCGAAGAGACTTCACTATCAACGGTCTTTTCTACGATGCTGCCAACGAATCGATCATTGATTATGTCGGAGGCTATAAAGATATCCAAAAACAAATTCTACGGGTTATAGGAACTCCTCATGCTCGCTTTAGACAAGATCCCGTTAGAATGCTAAGATTGATCAAGTTTCGCGCAAGACTTGCCTTTACAATAGAAGAAAGCGCCATGCAGGCCATGCTTGAATGCAGACCTGAAATTTTAAAAAGTTCATCCGCAAGGGTGCTAGAAGAAGTTTTAAGGATGCTCGAATCAGGGCATGCCGAAACATTTTTTCGCTATCTTGCAGATGCGGGTATGCTAACCCATTTGCTGCCTGTTCTTGCAGAGTTCATCGAAAAAGATCATAAAAAAGAGATTTTCTCTTTTTTACATATCATCGATCAGCTCGAGGAAATGAAAGAAAGACCTGTACTGCTTTCTTGCCTTCTATTTCCCCTCTTTAGCCGTCATATCGCTATTCTTTCAGATAAAGGATCTAGACGGATGCATTTAGGAGTAATACAAGATGAAGCATTTTTCATTGTGAATGAGTTTTTCTCACCGTTTTTTGTTATGCCAAGAAAGCTTAAGACCGATATCGCTTCGATCTTAACTTCTCAATACCGTCTAACACCTTTAGAGAGAGTTAAAGGGCGCTTTTTCCGCATACCAAGAGTTGCAGACTTTGATCAAGCACTCTCTTTTTTCCAATTACGAGCAGATATGGAACCTGGCCTGCAAGATTTATGCAGTAGATGGCATAGCGCGTATCAATCTCAAGAAAAAAAACACAACCACTTATGATTTTTCTATCAGCGGGTGAAAAGAGCGGAGATCTTTTAGGATCAAAGATCATCAAAGCGTTGCAGCAGCACGATCCCCAAGTAGAAATTGCGGCAGTAGCTGGCCCTTTGATGCGGCAGTCTACTATTACGGTTGTCGAAGAAACAGAATCTTTTGAAGTGATGGGCATCATCGATGTTCTCTCTAATAGCGTATCGCTTTTAAAGCTCTTTTTGAAAATTCGAGAAGCGATATTACGCCTTAGACCCCAAATCGTCATTTTGATCGATTATGCCGAATATCACCTGCTTTTAGCTAAGAGCTTAAGAAAAGCGGGCTTTAAGGGAAAAATTGCTCAAGTGGTCTGCCCTAGCGTGTGGGCGTGGAGAAAAGGGCGCATTCGCTCTCTTGAAAGCCATTTTGATTATCTATTCTGCCTTTTTCCGTTTGAGCCCTCCTATTTTTCTCATACAAAATTAGAGGTCTTTTACGTAGGCCATCCCCTCACCGAGCAAATTCCCCCTCCAAAAGGTCGAAGAGAAAAAATCCTTTCTCTATTTCCAGGAAGCAGAAAAGGAGAAATCAAAAGAAACCTTCCCTTACAATTAAAAGCCGCCAAAGAATTTATCAAAGAGCACCCCGAATTCAAAATTGCCGTTTCACTAGCTAGGCCCGAAGTAGAAAAAATATGCAAAAAAGAAGGTATCAAAGCCCAATATTTTGCCCCAAAAGACAATTGCCAGCTGATGAAAAAAAGCGCTCTTTCAATTGCTAAATCTGGAACGATCAACTTAGAGTTAGCTCTTCACCAAGTACCAACTGTTGTTACCTATGTAATGAGTAAACTTGATTATTTTTTGGCAAAATATATTTTTAAGATTGCGCTTCCTCATCTTTGCATAGTAAATATTTTACTCAATAAAAAAGTCTTTCCAGAACATTATGGGATCCATCTTTGTGCTAAAAAAATCTGCGAGGATTTGAAAAATCTACCCAATCCCACTATGGAGCTACGCGATATTCTCAAAGAGAAAAAAAGCGCAGAAGAAATCGTAGCTATTTTATTCTCCTCCCCTCTATAATGCTTGCATGTGTCAAATTTTTATAGATCGTTTAATGAACGGGGAAGAGCAGGAAATCGACTGGAACCTTCCTTCTACCCTCTTAGATATCAAAGATGATAAGGTCTGTTTTGCCCCTGAAATTAGCGTAAAAGGGCGCGCATACCTTGCAGAAGATTATTTGATTATCCAAGTAAATATTTCGGCCATATCTATTCTTCCTTGCATTGTTTGCAACAATAGCGTTGAAAAACCTATCGTTATCGAAGGATTTTACCATGCCGAGCCAGTAACTAAAGAAAGAATTTTTGACTTTACGGAAAAGTTAAGGGATGCGATCCTTTTGGAAGTTCCCCAATTTTTTGAATGCAATAATGGAAATTGTAGTGAGCGCAAAGAAATCGAGAAGTTTCTAAAAAAAGAACAAACTCGCTCACCTTTTGCTGATTTATAGGAGAAGAAACATGGCTGTACCAAGAAACAGAACCTCAAATTCTAAGAAAAACAAGCGCCGCTCGCACCACGCGAAAGTGCCGACAAACCTTGTTAGTTGCTCAAACTGTCAGAGCATGAAAAAACCTCATGCAATTTGTGACGCTTGCGGCTACTATAAAGGGCGTAATTACATCGCAAATGACCGCGAGTAAATTTGTTATAGGTCTCGATATTTTGGGAGGAGACCTTCCTCCCTACGAGATTTTAGAGCCTCTCATTGCAAGGCTTAACCCAAAAGCCACATACCGCCTTTATCTTACAGAAAACCTCGCCTTTGATTCATTACCGCCTCACATAGAGCAAGTTGTCGTTAGTGAAGTGATCTCAATGTCTGAAAAACCCCTTGTGGCAGCCAGAACAAAACGCCACTCATCCATGGCGATCGGTCTACAAGATTTAGCCAATAACACCATCGATGCCTTCATTTCTCAAGGAAACACTGGAGCATTGATTACCCTAGCAAAAAAAATACTCCCCAAAATCTCTAAACCCGCTTTGATTGCCGTCACAACAAAAGGACTTATTCTCGATGCAGGAGCGCATGTTACTTTAGATGCTCTAGATCTTTTGCAATTTGCTCGTCTTGGTGTGATGTACCAAAAAATGCTGGGTCTTAAGGATCCGAAAGTAGCTCTTTTGAATATCGGTCATGAACCGACGAAAGGGCGCGCTGAACATCGAGCTTTTTTTGAGCTGCCAAAAGACTTTAACTTCATTGGCAATATCGAAAGTGAAGATGTATTTCGTGGAAAAGCAGATGTAATTGTGACAGATGGATTTTCAGGCAATCTCTTCTTAAAAACTGTAGAAGCATCGTTTGCTGCAGCAAAAGCTCATTTAAGCTTTCGCACCTTCCCAGGAGCCATACTAGGTGGCGTCGGCTCATTAGTCATCAAGTGTCACGGCAAGAGCAATCATGAAGATTTTGTCTTATCAATCGATCAAGCGCTTGAACTCTTAGCCAAAGAATTCTTTCACAAAATGAAACAAGCTTTGTGAACATTTAAATACTCTGGTATACTATCGCCGAGAGGACACGATATGAAAGAAATTCTTTTAAACGTTGAAACGAAAGAAACTAGACTTGCCAAACTCAAAAATCGCAAACTTGATGAACTCGTAATCGAAAGAAAAAAATCAAGACAACTGACAGGCAACGTCTACCGTGGACGCGTAACCAACATACTTCACAACATCCAATCCGCTTTCATTGATATCAATGAAGGAGAAAACGGATTCATTCACATTTCTGATATCTTAGAAAATACCCAAAAATTCCAGGAAATGTTCGACATGGACTTTGACTGGGGCTACGATATCTCCGAAGCTAGACAAAGCCAGGAAAAAGAAACAGACATTGCAAAATTGCTTAAACCCGATCAGACTGTATTGGTTCAAGTTGTTAAAGAACCTATCGGCAGCAAAGGGGCAAGGCTTACATCCAACATCTCCATACCAGGACGCTACCTTGTATTGCTTCCTAATAGCGCTCATCGAGGTGTTTCAAAAAAAATCACAGATAGAAACGCAAGAGAGCGTTTAAAGCAGACCATCAAAGCTTTTGAAATGCCTACAGACATGGGCCTTATTTGCCGCACTGCCAGCATGTGGGCAACCACTGAGCAGCTTGTCGATGAAGCGCACGAACTGCTTGCTGTTTGGAATAATATCGTAGAGCAGTTCCATAAAGCAAAAGGGCCTACATGTTTATTTAGAGAATCTGATCTCATCAAAAGAGCTCTAATGACAGCTTTAGACAAAAAATATGATCGACTACTCATCGACCATTACCCTACGTACTTATCTTGCTGCCGCATGCAGCAGCGCTACTCTGATCCTTCACATGAACTCAAAATCGAGTTTTATCGAGATAAAACAGCGATGTTTGAACGTTTTGGCGTAGAGAAAGAGATCGATAAGGCGATGAAAAGAAAAATCTGGCTCTCTAGCGGAGGCTATTTATTCTTTGATAGAACTGAAGCGATGTACACAATCGATGTTAATTCAGGCCGAAGCTCTCAGTCTGACTCTAATAGCGATGTAGAAGAAACGCTAGTTCAGATCAATATGGAAGCAGCAGAAGAAATCGCAAGACAGCTAAGAATTCGCAATATCGGTGGTCTTGTCATCTGCGACTTCATCGATATGCGCTCAAGAAAAAATCAAAGAAGAGTACTCGATCGTCTAAAAGAAGCAATGAAAGATGACTCTGCAAAATGTACCATTCTCGGGATGAGCGAATTCGGTCTTGTAGAAATGACAAGGCAGCGCTCTAGAGAATCTCTTACCCAGACATTCTTTACCCATTGCCCTTATTGTTCAGGACACGGAACGATCAAAAATTTTGAAAGTACTTCGATTGAAATCGAAAGAGCTCTCCGTAAATTGATCCACTCTGAAGAGCAATTTGCAGTAGAACTCGTATGCCATCCCCATCTTGATGATTATTTAAGTCAAACAGATAAGGAGCATTTTGAAAAGATTGCGGCAAAATCCAATGTCGAGCTCAATTTTAAAAGAAATGACATCCTCCATTTGAACGAATTTGAATTTTATTCAACGATAAACGGACAAAAAATTGAAGTTTGAAGCTTTACCGGCAAAGTATCAGAAAATTTTTTCTGACTTTGCCGAAAATTATAGCAATATCGTAGGCAAAGAAGAAGGCCTTCGTGTTTTTTCTAAGTTTGCAGAAGCTCTTGCCTTACTTGAAAAAAACAAACCCCATTTTGATCACTTTCACCGAAAAGTACGCTCCCCTTTTGATTTTTATGCACTAGGACTTGATCTATTTCGTCCTATTGTGAATCTTGATCAATCGCTATTGATAGGAAAAGAGCACATTGAAACGATTGAAGAGCTTTGCAAAAACAAAGAAAATGTTTTTTTATTTGCCAATCATCAAAGCGAAGCAGATCCTCAGCTAATTAGCTTGCTTCTCGAAAAGCAATTTGGAGCACTCGCTGAAGAAATGATCTTTGTTGCAGGTGAAAGGGTCATTACCGATCCTTTAGCAATACCTATGAGCATGGGCAGAAACCTTCTTTGCATATACTCAAAGAAATATTTTGACATTCATAAAGATCGCCGCTTGCAGATGCAAGAGCACAACAAAAAATCGATTCAGGTCTTAGGATCATTACTTGATCAAGGGGGCGCATGCATTTACATAGCTCCAAGCGGAGGAAGAGATCGTCCTGACAAAAATGCCGTTTTTCAGGTCGCTGAATTCGATCCTCAAAGCATTCAACTTTGCCGCCTATTAGGAAGTAAATCTAAGCAAAAAACCCATTTTTTCCCATTAGCTCTCAACACCCATGGCGTATTGCCTCCTCCTGATGGTTTACAGGTGGAATTAGGTGAAAAAAGAAAAATCAACCGCTCTGCTATTGGAGCTGCGTTTGGAAAAGAAATTTCTTTTCCAGAGTTTGGTACACAAGATAAAGAAGAAAGAAAAACTCTTGGGGCCAAATACGTTTGCCAGCTTGTCAAGAATCTCTATGAACAGTTATACCTTGATTGACAATTAGTAGAGGTGATTTTTATGCAATGGACACGCTGTCTATTTTTAACTGTAGTATCAACATTTATGCACGCAAAAACTATTGAAGATCTCAACGATCTAATGATTAAAACGCCATCTTTATCAGAAAGAAAGATTGCAAAGATCAAACTCGAGAACGGCCTTACCGCTTTTATCGTCTCTGACCCAGGAGCTGATCAATCTGCAGCAGCATTAGCTGTAAACGTCGGCGCATGGCATGACCCTGATAATTATGAAGGAATGGCTCATTTTACTGAGCATTTACTTTTTCTTGGGACAAAAAACTACCCGGCTGAAGATGAACTTTTCCAGTACTGCGGCACCCATGGAGGTCTTGTCAACGCCTATACCTGGACCGACAGAACAGTCTACATGTTTAGCGTTCAAAACGATGCCTTTGAAGGTGGCCTTGCTAGATTTTCTGACTTTTTCAAAAATCCCCTCTTTAGCAAAAACGGCGTGCAAAGAGAATTAAATGCTGTCAATCAAGAGCATGCAAAAAATATTGAAAGTGATAACCATCGCCAGTGGATGATCCTAAAAACACTAGGCAATCCTCAACATGACAACAGAAAATTTTCAACAGGAACAGCTGAGACATTAGGCCGCATTCCTCACGAAGAGCTTGTCAACTGGTTTTCTACTCACTATAGCGCTGATCGGATGTATTTAACCATTTATACTAAGCATCCTCTAGATCAAGCAACTTCATGGGTAGAAGAATATTTCGCCGAAATACGTAATGCCAAAGTAGAACCACTAAGCTACACAAAGCTTCTCTCTAGAGAGATCGAAGGGCATATTGTCTACCAAAAACCTGTGCGAGATCTACGAAATATCAGCTTAATATGGGACGTGTCCTCAGACTATGTAACCGATCTAGACAAACAGACTCCAACACTGATCGCCTATGCTTTAAATCAAAAAACCCCCTCAAGTCTGTATCAATGCCTAAAAGATGAAGGATTGATTGAAAATATCGACGCTTCTTACTCACACCTAGGAGACAAAAACGGTCTTTTTGAGATCTCTTGCGATCTAACAAAGCAAGGAGCCCTCAACTATGGAGAAGTAATAAAAAGATGTTATCAGGCCATTTCGACAATCCAAAAAAATGGCGTACCTGAGTTTATCTTTCAAGAAATGACCAAAATGGCTGAACTGAGATATGAATACCAATCGAGAACAAATGCGTTCAATTTCGTCTCTAATGCAGCACACCAAATGATCAATGAAAGCTTTTCCACTTTTCCACGTAAGCAAGTAAGCCCTACATCTTACTCTTACGAAGAGACAAAAAGCTTTGCCAAAACACTCATTCCTGCAAAAGCTGCTGTTTTCTTTACTGTTCCTTGCGATCTAGTGAGCTGGAAGCCTACGAACAAAGAAAAATGGTATGGAACAGAGTATAGCATTGCCAAAATCGATAAAAATAGTTTAGCCGCTTGGGGATCACCTTCTTCTTCAGAATCAATCTCCATCTGTTCTGTAAATCCTTACCTTCCTGATGAGGTAGCACTTGTTAATAAGGTAAAAAGCGATAGCTTTCCTATCGAGCCTGTACTTTTAGAAAATGACTCTTTAGGCAAGCTCTACTTCTTTAGCGATGCTTTCTATCTAGCACCTAAAGCAGAAATTTACTTGGCAATCAAAAGTAAAGCTATTCAAGATGATCCTGAATCAGAAGTGATGACCGATTTGTTAGCACTTTGTTATCAAAGGCAACTATCGAATGTTTTTTCCTATGCAAATCGTGCAGGAATTGCCTCTTCTTTAGAGCGTGGCGATTTTTGTTTGCAGCTTTCAATTAGCGGCTTTAGTCAAAAAGCCAATACATTAGTTAACGATGTATTTTATCAGATAAAAAATACAGAGCTTGAAGAAAAAACATTCTCTCTTATCAAAGATGAGCTACTTTCAGAATACGATAGTAAAACCAAACAAATTGCATTTTCGCAAGCAAATGAGACCCTGTCTCATGTATTGCAAAACGGTTCTGCTACCTCGTTTCAGCTTTATCAGACACTTTTACCTCTCAATTTCGAAAAGTTTAAAGCTTTTAAAGCACAATTTTTTGATAGCATTTACATAGAAGGGTTTGCAGGGGGAAATCTTTGTGAAGAGGATGCAAAATCGCTATGGAAGATCTGCAAAAAAGAGCTCTTCTCTAAGCCTTTTGGAACAAAAGAGCATCTGCAAAAAAGCGTTTTGATCCTCCCCGAAACAGGAGGACCTTTCGCAATTGCAGCTTCTTCTTCTATGCAAGGGAACGCCGCACTGATTGCTTTACAATTAGGCTCTCATTCTTACCAAAAACGTGCTTGTCAGCTCATATTAGGAAGGGCTTTCCAAGATGCTTTCTTCAATCAACTACGCACTAAGCAGCAGCTTGGATACATCGTTAGAGCCTGGCCAACGTACATGCAAGATGAGCTAATTTTATGCATGGGAGCGCAGTCAGCTACTTATGCCCCAGAAGAGCTGGTAATACGTTTTGAAGCTTTTGCAGAAGAGTATCAAAAAAATCTTTCTGAAGAGATCACGGAAGAATCTTTTGAAAAAATCAAAAACGCTCTTATCGTGCAATACATGGAGCCTCCACGCAATCTTCAAGAGCTATCTACGCGCTATTTTACCTATGCATATGAATTTAAGGGTGAATTTGATCGCTATCTAAAGATTGTCAATGCACTTAAAGATCTCGATTACAAAGGCTTTATTGACTCAGCAAGAGCATTTTTATCACGCGAGAACACCAAACGTTTGGCAATCCAAATCACTGGTGAAAATAGGCAAGCGTTATATAAATACAAACCTTGCTCTAAAGATGAGCTGCAAGCATGCTCACAATTTGTGACTAAAGTGGTTGAATCCGATTTTTAATTAAAAAAAGAAGAGATCTATTCACTCTAATAGATCTCTTCTTTCCAAATCTTCTATTTTCTACAAATTTTGATTAAATATTCATGTTGTGAAAGACTTCAACAACATCATCGATTTCTTCAAGCCATTCAATAAGATCCAAATTGGCCTGCTTTGCCTCATCATTGCAATCGATTTGCAACTTTGGTATCGCCTGAACATCGGCTTCTACTACTTTTGCCCCTGCTGCATCAATGATCTCTTTAATCTCAAATAAAAGTTCAGGAGGAGCTACCACAATATAATGCTCTTCTGCATCTTCGAAATCTTCTGCTCCAGCTTCTAAAACCAAAGAAAATAGCTCGTCATGATCTACTCCCTTTTTCTCTACTTGCAAAACAGCTTTTCTATCAAATTGAAAAGCTACAGATCCCGGTGAAGCAATATTGCCCCCTCTTTTATTAGTAGCGATACGCATATCTGAAGAAATGCGATTTTTGTTGTCTGTAGCAATATCCACCAAGATACCAACACCTCCGTGACCGTAGAGCTCATACGTCATCTCAAAATAGTCTGCCGTATCAGGACTTGAAGCTTTTTTGATGTTTCTATCGATAATATCATTAGGTACGTTAGCCTCTTTAGCTTTTATAATAGCCATCCGAAGACGAGGATTCATCTTAGGATCCGCTCCTCCTTGCTTAACTGCAGAGATCAACTCTTTTGCTGCTTTTGAAAAAATCTTCCCTTTTGCTGCGTCCGCTTTTCCTTTGCGGTGCTTTATGTTTGCCCATTTACTATGTCCGGCCATCATTTCCCTCACATTTCGATTGATTACAGTTTCAATTGCATCAGTATTTTATCGCGAAAACCATCTTCTTCTCTTAAAAAATTCTTGTGGCATCCATATTGTTTAAATCCAAAACGCTCATAAAGACGAATGGCGGGATTGTCTTGATAGACTTCTAAGTGAAGAAGCTCTAGATTAAACCGCTCTTTTGCCATTTCTATTAAATGCCCAAGCAATTTTGTCCCTACCCCTTGACCTCGAAGATCTCGACGAATAGTAATCGCAAAAAGTGCTTGATGGCGCAGTTTAGAAAACATATTGATATAGAGATTGGCAACTCCGATCGGTATCCCTTCATACTCGGCTGTGTACATCGCTCCATTTTGTATGTAGCTCATACAAATTCTTACAGCATCTTCCACTTCCACTAGATTGCTCATAGGAAACCAGCACAGCACATCTTTATCCATAAGCCATTCGGTAAAAGGATACTTATCGTTTTCAATGCTGTCTCTTACCAAAATTTTATCTTTTTCGAGCTTCATAGATCTGCCTCCATCACTACTCTTGCTACAAGCTGATCACCTCTTTTAAAAAAACCTTCTTGACGAATGATTTCTTTAAAACCCTCTTTTTCCAAGATATGCTTCAAAGGGGAATCGATCATGATTTCAAAATGTATAGAACGAAGACGGAAATAATTTTTCCCTAAATTTTTGATATTCTTGATCAAAGAAGTAGCAACACCTCTATTTTCAAACTCAGGATCTACCGCTAAATAAACAATCGCTAAGTGCGATATTTTTCGGTAAGGCATCAAAAAAAGAGTCACTACTCCAACAGGAGTATTTTCATATAAAGCAGTAAGACTTGCCTTATACTTAGCAAATGCCACCCAATTTGTTACCATTAAACGGACCTCGTTTTCTAAGTCCATGGAAAACCATTTGAGTACTCTTTCATCAGATACCCATTTCATCAGAGCTTCTTGATCTAAAGGCTCTGTGTAACGGATATCATAAGCTGGAAGATCAACAATGAAATCAGCCATCTCCAAATTCCTTAAGGTATGCTTGGATTAAAGGATCTAAATCTCCGTCCATAACGCTGTCGATGTTGCCGATTTCATACTTGGTGCGAGCATCTTTCACCAAAGTGTAGGGCTGAAAAACATAGCTTCTGATCTGCGATCCCCAGCCTATGTCTTTTTTTTCACCACCCATTTTTTTGATCTCTTCACTTTGCTTTGCTCGTTCTAATTCGTACAATTTTGATTTGAGCATTTTCATACAGCTTTCTTTGTTTTGTAGCTGGCTGCGCTCTTTTTGGCAAGAAACAACTATTCCCGTTGGCATGTGTGTAATACGCACAGCTGATTCTGTTTTGTTGACGTGCTGACCCCCTGCGCCTGAAGCTCTATACGTATCGATACGTATTTCCTCAGGATTGATTGTAACTTCGACTGTGTCATCAATTACAGGTATTGCATCAACTGAAGCAAAACTTGTATGCCTTTTTGCGTTAGCATCAAAAGGAGAAATTCTCACTAAACGATGAACGCCGCTTTCTGCTTTCAAAAGACCGTATGCATATTTACCCGAGATTTTAAAGGTAATATTTTTTATTCCAGCAACGTCACCTTCTAGCTCATCTTCAATTTCACATTTCCAGCCCTTTTTTTGGGTATATCGCTGATACATTCTTGCGAGCATAGAGGCCCAGTCGCATGACTCAGTTCCGCCCGCGCCTGCATTGATACTAAGATAACAATCTTTTTCATCCATAGGGCCTGAAAGCATCTTCTTGATCTCTAGCTCATCTAAGATTTTTTCTAACTTTTCTACTTCTGTTTTACTTTCTAGTAAAAGCTCGTCATCTTGAGAAGCAAATATGTCAGGGTAGATATCAGCTAAATCGTTAATGCGGCGTAAAAGATCTTGAAAAGGGATCGTCCATTCTTTAATATCCCCTATCTCCTTAATGACCTGCTGGGCTACTTCTTGATTATCCCAAAAAGTTGCTGAAGACATTCTCTCTTCTAATTCATTGATACGATTTTCTTTGTTAGCGATGTCAAAGATACCTCTGCATTAAAAGTGTTCTTTCTTGCATTTCTTTGATCTGAGAAGTTAAATCATCCATATTGGCTCCAAAAGTATAAAAATATAAAAATGAATGATAGTTTTTTCTTGCATTAGAGTCAATAACAACCACTCTTTACTTTAATCTCAAGTAACTATAACATCTATAGTTATGATTACCCCGACTCTAATGTATGAAACTGAGTGGCCCTCTTGCTTTGAAAGCTTTTCCACCTTTTGCGCTCAGGCATGGCAGGATTTATCAGCAAAAATCAATGAATTAGTTCACGCTCTATTTTCACTATTTACCTACTTCTTCACAAACCCTCCACCAGAAAATTGCACAGCGCCAACTCCTAAGCCCCCTCAAATCGTACAGCCTCTTCGCGCAATAGGATCGCAAGAGTCTTTACTAAGCGAATATGAAGTCTCAACACCTTTACTCAACCCTTATAACGATCAAAGAAGAGCTTCCCCTTCAGCAAGAATTATGAATTTGTCTCCTAATGTTCTTCAAGAACATGTTCGATGCTATTTATCAGAACTAACAAATAAACCATCTACTCTAAACCTGAATCGAATTCAAGAGCTTTTGACCGATCTTAGTATTCAAGCTGATATCGAATACCAAACCCCCTCTGATATAAAGACGCAAGAAGATGCAGAATCGGTCATAAAACTCCTGGAAGAAGAGTTAGAAAAAATACACCGTGAGAGATCTTTGAGCACTCATGTTCCATTTGATACAGCCCCTTCCAAAGATCTATAAAGCCTTCTAACTTTTTAGATCTTAAAACTACGGCTTAATAATATTAACACGTTTCACTCAAAAATCTTTTTTGCTTGTATTAGGCTCGCAAAAGATTGTTTTTCATATTCCATTGAAAGTGAGAAATATTAAAAACCATTTTTCGTTCTTCTCAGAGCACTAAATTCTATCAAACCTTAATCACCTCTTTACATTAATAACCGATCATATATAATTACAAGAGATCGGAAACTAATATATTTTAAAATCTATACTTTTCTAGGAGGAATAATGTCCGCTCCAATCAATGTAGCTGAAAACGGCTTAGTTAATGGCTGGGAAGGCTTTACCAATTTTTTCGCAGAAGATATTCCAGTATTTTTTACGCAGACTGTACCAAACGCATTTGAGCAAGGATGGAATTCCGTATCTCAGTGGGTTGATGAATTTGTAAAACCATTTTTCGAATCTTGTCACGAATGGTTCAGTGATAATGCTGTATGGATCTGGCCAGCTGCGATCGCCTTTGTTGCAGGCGCAGCTCTTGTATCTGCTATTGCTATTTCAATTTTCTACTGCTGCAGGCCTTTAGCTGATGACGAATCAGAGACTGCATCTAATGCATCTCATAGATCCGGCTCATCTAGAGATTCTAATGCATCTCATGTTTCTAGTGCATCTAATGCATCTCATGTTTCTAATGCATCTCATGCATCTCATGTTTCTAATGCATCTATTGCATCTCATGTTTCTGCACCCGGTAGCGTTGTAAATCAGCAAAATCCGATTTTCGCAAAAAAAGCGAACGATGAGCTCGATATGATGTCATCTTTGATGCAAAGTAATTTTTCAACTCAAATCGGAAATCATTTTGCAACTAATAC
>Ga0194123_10002846_pt1 | contig 21780 bp, 18 predicted proteins | sample TA2MahsurfametaG_5_FD_155479 | JGI IMG/M metagenome (GOLD analysis project Ga0194123, IMG submission 155479) | Freshwater microbial communities from Lake Tanganyika, Tanzania - TA2015023 Mahale A surface | ecosystem: Environmental > Aquatic > Freshwater > Lake | place: Tanzania: Lake Tanganyika... | reverse complement strand
CTGGGGTTGGATCCGCAGCCGCCGCCCAAGGGTAGGGCGCGCGAGGCGGGGCTGCATTTCGTTGCTTGAGCCGCCCGCGCCGTCGCATACCTATCGCTGCGGGCTGCGGGCACCCTGCCGCCAAGGTGGCGCTGCGCGCTGTGTCGGCAAGCCATGGCCAATATCAGGGTCAACCCTGAGGCCGGGCCCATCCTGCGAGCCGTGAACGTTCAAAGACCTGCCAACTCGCCAGCCCCGAGCCTGCAGAGGCCCAGACTGCGCGCTGAATCCGCCCAGACTTTCGCACTTCGACCCTCTGCGGACCCGGCCAGGAGCCTTTTCCGGCCCTTTCTTGGGGCGTCCTACGGCGTTTGAAAATCCTATCCTCCTGCCGGTGTTTCGCATGCCCAGCGGTGCCGGGCACGACGCCATGAAACTGCACGACATCATGCCCCAGGCCATGCTCTTTGTTCGCGGTGAAAACTCCGGCATCAGCCACAACCCGCTGAAATCCACCAATAGCCACGACATCGACCTGACGGTGCGTGCGTTTCAGGATCTGCTGGGCCAGCTGACCGCTGGTTAAGTGGCCGAGGTGCGCTTCGCGCGCCTTGCCGGGCGCGAAGCGCCAGATGCTTGTCCGCAGCGGAGCAGTCCGATATTCTCCGTCGGCAGTCTCGGGCAAGCCCCGAAAAAAGGAGGGCGCGGCCCTCGGGTCCGTGCTGGCATCCCACAACTGGAGACGATCATGATCCGGCGTGCATTTTTATCGGGCGCAATCGCGCTCGGGCTACTGGCCCTCAGCCAGCCTGATGCTTCGGCACAGGCGGAAAACCGCATCTTCCGGTTTGTTCCGCACGCCAATCTGGCGGTACTAGACCCCATCTGGACCACGGCCTACGTGACGCGCAATCACGGCTACATGGTCTACGACACGCTGTTCTCCGAAGATGCGCAGGGCAACGTCAAACCCCAGATGGTCGATACCTATTCAGTGTCGGCCGACAAGAAAACCTGGCGCTTCACGCTACGGAGCGGACTCGAATTCCACGATGGCAAACCCGTGACCAGCGCGGATGTGGTGGCCTCGCTCAAGCGCTGGGCCTCGCGCGATGCCATGGGAGGTGTGCTGAGCGACTTTATTGACCGGTATCAGGCGACTGATGCCCGCACCTTCGAAATTGTGCTGAAGGAACCCACAGGCATTCTGATTGACGCGCTGGGCAAGGCCTCATCGAACGTTCCCTTCATCATGCCCGAGCGCATCGCCAACACACCAGGCACCGAGCAGATCAAGGAAGCCATAGGCTCCGGTCCGTTTATTTTCAAGGCCGATGAGTTCAAGCCCGGAGCCAAAGCGGTCTATGAGCGCAACCCGCGGTATCAGTCGCGCAACGAACCCTCAAGCAGTATGGCGGGCGGTCGGAAGATCAATTTCGACCGGGTTGAGTGGGTGATCATCCGTGACCCGCAAACCCAGTTCAATGCGCTGAAAGCAGGCGAAGTCGACATGGTCGAGCAGCCGGCCTTCGAGCAGTACTACACGCTCACCAAAACCGCCGGTCTGAAGGTGATTGATTTTTCACCGGCAGGTCTGCAGTTCATCATGCGCTTCAACCACCTTCACCCGCCGTTCAATAATCCGAAGGTGCGGCAGGCGGCCATGCTCGCCATGGGTCAGCAGGCATACATCGCCACGCAGGTGGGCGTCCCGGAGCTCGGTCGGGTGTGCCGCAGCATGTATCCCTGCGGCACCACCTATGCCGACGAGAACACCGGTGACTTCACAGGTACGCCCAACATCGCTCGCGCCAAGGCGCTGCTCGCCGAAGCGGGCTACAAGGGCGAGCCCGTTGTCCTGATGCGCCCCACCGATCTTGCTTCGATCGCGAAAATTCCGCTGGTCGCCCGGCAGCAGCTCGAAGCCGCCGGCTTCAAGGTGGACTTCCAGCAGATGGACTGGGCGTCACTCGTTGCGCGTCGGGCGAAGAAAGATTTGCCGAGCGCGGGCGGCTGGAACCTTTTCCTCACCGCATGGACGGCTGGCGACATCTCCAACCCGCTCACCATGGCCATGCTTAACGCCAAGGGCGACAAAGGCTGGTTCGGCTGGCAGGATGAGCCGCGGATTGAAAAACTGAAGGGCGAATTCGCGCGCGCAGACAGCGTCGAGGTGAAAAAGAAAATCGCGAGCCAGATCCAGGCAATCGCCTTCGAAACCGCTACCCATGCGCCGCTTGGTCAGTACCGGCAGCCGGCAGCGGTGCGCGACATCATCGATGGTGTGCTCGAAACGCCCGGAGTACCGGTGTTCTGGAACATCACCAAGAAATGACGCGGCGCTGAAGCAGGCAGGCGTCGATGTTGCGATTCGTCTTCGGCCGCCTGGTGGCCGTGGTGCCGGTATTGTTCGTGGTCTCGTGCGTGGTCTTTCTGATCCTGCGCCTGGCCCCTGGCGATCCGGCTGCCGTCATCGCGGGCAGTTCGGCCACCACCGCTGACATCGAGCAGATCCGCGCCAAACTCGGACTGGATCGGTCGCTGCCGGTGCAGTTCGGAATCTGGCTGGGTCAGGTGCTGCAAGGTGATCTGGGCTACTCCTATTTTCTGAACAAGCCAGTGGCCGAGTTGATTGCGCAGCGCCTGGAGCCCACAGCGTCCCTTGCCATCGGTACCATCGTGCTGGCGGTACTGATTGCGGTACCGTTGGGCGCGCTTGCAGCCTGGCGCATGGGAGGCTGGATTGACCGGGCGCTTTCGGCCGTATCGGTGGCCGGCTTTTCCATTCCGGTGTTTGTCACCGGCTATGTGCTGATCTACCTGTTTTCCATTCAGCTCGACTGGCTCCCTGTGCAGGGTTATCGACCGCTGGGCGGCAAGGATGGTCTGAGCGGCTGGGCTCGCCACCTGATCCTGCCGTGGGCCGCGTTATCCATCATTTATGTGGCCCTGATTGCGCGTATCACGCGCGCGGCGGTATCGGAGGCACTCACCGAGGACTACATCCGGACCGCCCGCGCAAAGGGCGTCTCCGAGCAGGCGGTGCTCGTCCGCCACGCGCTCCGAAATGCTGCGGTACCCATCGTCACCGTGATCGGGATCGGAATTGCGCTCCTGATCGGCGGCGTGGTGGTCACTGAAACGGTTTTCGCCATCCCGGGGCTGGGGTCGCTCACCGTCGACGTGGTGCTGAACCGCGACTTTCCGGTCATCCAGGGGCTGGTGATGTTTTTTGCGATCAGCTACGTGCTCATCAATCTGCTGGTCGACCTCAGTTACCTGGTGCTCGACCCCCGGATCCGCTACTGATGAACACCTTCGAAAGGCTCTGGGCCAATGGCGCTTTTCGATACGGCGCCACCGTGCTCGCGCTCGTGCTGGTCATGGGTGTGCTCGCACCCTTCCTGGGCACGGTCGACCCGGCGGTGATGGACTACAACAACATCAATCGCGCTGCCGGCCATACCGGGTCCTTTACCCTCGTGGACGGCAGTCAGGTCGCCCACGCCTTCTGGCTGGGCACTGACAACTTCGGGCGGGATCTTTACAGCCGGGTAGTCTACGGCGCACGCGTCTCTCTGCTGGTCGCACTCTGCACGGCATTCCTGGCGCTTCTTGCAGGAGGCGCCGTCGGCATGCTGGCGGGTTACTTCCGCTCAGCCGATCTGGTGCTCATGCGCCTGATGGACGGACTCATGGCAATTCCCGCCATCCTGCTTGCCATCGCCCTGGTGGCGGCACTCGGGGCCAGCATCACCACCGTGGTGGTGGCGATTGCCATTCCCGAGATTCCGCGGGTATCACGGCTGGTGCGCTCGCTGGTGCTCACCCTGCGCGAAGAGCCCTTTGTCGAGGCTGCGCGTGCGCTGGCCACCCCCGCGCCGGTGATTCTTCTGCGGCATATCCTGCCCAACGCGCTCGCGCCCCTGCTGGTGCAGGGCACCTTTGTGGCCGCTTCTGCGGTGCTGCTTGAAGCGATTCTGAGTTTTCTCGGCCTGGGGCTGCCAGCCGAAATTCCCACGTGGGGAAACATCATGGCTGAAGGCCGCACCCAGTTCAGCCAGTATCCGGGCAATGTTCTGTATCCGGCTCTCTTTCTGGTCCCCACCGTGCTCGCGCTCAACCTGCTCGGCGATGGGCTGCGCGATGTGCTCGACCCCAAGTTTTCCAAGCGGTGACCAGCATCGCCACCCTGGAGATCGACGCCCTCAGCATCGCCCTGCCGCGAGGAGGCGATCGCACGGACGCTGTCAGCTCGGTGTCACTTGCAATCGAACCGGGCCGTACGCTTTGTGTGGTGGGCGAGTCGGGCTCGGGAAAATCCGTCATGGCAACTTCTGTGATGGGGCTTCTTCCTCGCGAGTTGCGAGTGAGTGCGGGTCAGATCCGTCTGGAGGGCGAATCGCTTCTTGAGGCGAGTCGCGCCCGCCTTCGCTCACTGCGTGGCAAGGCGATGGGAATGGTGTTCCAGGAACCCATGACCGCACTCAATCCTGTGATGCGCTGTGGCGATCAGATTGATGAGCTGCTCAGAACTCACGGCAGCGAGTCCGCGACCGAGCGTCTGCGCGCCATCCGGGAGGTGCTCGAACGCGTGCATCTCAGTGAACCTGAGCGCATTTTCAGAAGCTATCCGCATCAGCTGAGTGGCGGTCAGCGCCAGCGAATCGTGATTGCGATGGCGGTGATTCTGAAGCCCGCGCTTCTGATTTGTGACGAGCCCACCACGGCCCTGGACGTCACGACACAGAAGGAAATCCTGTCGCTGATCGCGGAGCTGCGGCGTGACCAGGGCAGCGCCGTGCTGTTCATCACCCACGATATGGGTGTAGTCGCCGACATCGCAGACGATGTGATGGTGATGCACCAGGGCCGCTGCGTGGAGCAGGGGCCCCGGGACCAGATTCTGCGCACCCCCTCGGCCGAGTACACCCGCATGCTGCTGGCTGCGGTGCCAGGTATGACGCCGCCTGCGCCACGCGTGCGCACGCCCGCCGCGGTCCGCCTGCACGCCCGTTCAGTGGGGAAAACCTATCTGAGCCGCGACTGGATGGGACGACGCCAGGAAACGGCGGCCCTGAAGGATGCAAGCCTCGCCCTCGAGGCAGGCGAAACGGTCGGCATCGTCGGCGAATCGGGGTCAGGGAAATCCACTTTTGCCCGCTGCCTCATCCGCCTGATCGATCCCAGCGAGGGCGATATCCACTGGGGGTCCGACGAAGTCGCCCGACGCAGCGAGCGTGATCTGCGGCCGCTTCGGCACCGCGTCCAGATGGTCTTCCAGGACCCCAACCGATCACTCAATCCGCGCCGCACAGTGGGTGGGGCGATCGTGGAAGGTGCGGTGAATTTCGGTCTCTCGCGCGCGGACGCCCAGGCGCTCGCCGAACGACTGATCAGTCAGGTGCGCCTGCCGCCCCAATCACTGGCTCGCTACCCTGGCCAATTCAGTGGCGGTCAGCGGCAGAGAATCGCGATCGCCCGGGCACTCGCCTGCCGACCCGAGGTGCTGGTTGCCGACGAGGCGGTCTCCGCACTCGATGTTTCGGTACAGGCCCAGATTCTCGATCTGCTCCGCGACATTCAGGCAGAGCTCGGCCTGGGGCTCCTCTTCATCACACATGATCTGCGCGTGGCCGCCCAGCTCTGTGATCGGGTGATCGTGATGCAGCGCGGCCGAATTGTTGAACAGGGTGCCACCCAGGCCCTGTATGCCTCACCCCATCACCCCTACACCCGGCATCTGCTTGCCAGCGCGCCAGCGGGTCTCGATCACGGCCGCTGAACGGTCGCGCTTCTCTTCCACTCTCCCATGCGAATTCTGATTGCCGGCTTCCAGCACGAGACCAACACCTTTGCGCCCAGCCGCGCCGATTGGGCTGCATTCAATCGAGGGGACAGCTTTCCCGCCTACCAGCGCGGCGCAGCCATGTTGCAGGCGTTGCAGGACGTGAATATTCCGATCGCGGGGTTTGCGCGCGCCGCGCGCGCTCGCAACTGGCAGGTGATTCCCTCGGGCTGGGCCGGGGCCTCGCCCTCCGCCCATGTCACCCGCGACGCCTTCGAGCGCATCAGCGCTGATCTGCTTGAGGATTTGCGTGCGGCACTGGCAACGGGGCTGGATGCGGTGTATCTCGACCTTCACGGCGCAGCGGTTGCCGAGCATGCGGACGATGCCGAGGGCGAACTGCTTGCGCGCGTGCGTTCGTTGATTGGCCCTGACCTGCCGCTGGTGGCAAGCCTTGATCTGCACGGAAACATCACCGCCCGAATGTTCGAACTGAGCGACGCGATGGTGGCCTACCGCACCTATCCGCATATCGACATGGCCGATACCGGTGCCCGCGCGGCGGCGCTCCTCGAACAGCGGGTTGCAATGGGTCGTCGGCAGGCGGTGGCAGTGCGGCGTCTGCCCTACCTGATACCGCTCAACGCCCAAAGCACCTGGACGGAGCCCGCCCAGGGCCTCTATCACCGCATGGGCGAGATCGAGACACGGTATGCGGCATCGCTCAGTTTCTGCATGGGCTTTCCTGCCGCGGATTTCGCCGAGTGTTCGCCCGTGTTGTGGGCGCATGCCGATACTGAAGCGCTGGCCCACGCCGCTGCCGACGCCCTCTTTGCCGAGGTGAGCCCACCCGGACAGTGGCGCACGGAAGTACTGAACGCATCCGATTGCACAGCCCGTGCCCTCGCGCTTGCCAGCGAGGCGAGCGCGCCGGTCGTCATCGCTGATACCGAAGACAACCCCGGCGCAGGCGGCGACAGCAACACCACGGGTCTGCTCCACGCCTTCATCGCCCAAGGCGCTGGGCGGGCGCATCCAGAGAAAGTGGCCTTCGGACTGATGTATGACCCCGATACTGCGCTGGCTGCCCACGCGGCTGGAACAGGTGCGGTGATTGAGCGCGCAATCGGGCGCTCAGTGCCCATTTATTCCGGGATGAGCCCGCCACCGCTTGCCGGGCGTTTCAAGGTGCGGCAATTGAGCGATGGGCGCACCACGCTCGCCGGCCCAATGATGACGGGCGCGCCTGTCAACCTGGGGCCAAGCGCCTGTCTGGAGATAGACGGCGTACTGATTGCAGTGGTGAGCGGCAAGACCCAGCTGCTCGATCGGGTCCTGCTCGGTATGGTGGGGATCGATGCCCAGGCCATGCGCATCATCGGTGTGAAGAGCTCGAACCACTTCCGGGCCGACTTCACGCCCATTGCGAGCCATGTGCTGGTCTGCACATCGGGCGCACCCATGGCAGCCGACCCGGCCGATCTTGCCTGGCAGCATCTGCCTCCGCATACCCGCACCCGTCCCTGAGCGGGGCCTGCCCCACGCTGTTTTCTGGAGCCTCTCATGCCCGTGAGCCCGACTGATCCGTGTGAATGGACCGCTTCCGAGCTGCTTGCCGCCTACGCGAGCGCACAACTCTCGCCAGTCGATGCGACGCGGGCTGTGCTTGGCCGAATCGAGCGACTCAATCCCTCACTCAATGCCTTCGTACTGATCGATCAGGAGCAGGCCCTGGCGAGTGCCCGCTCGAGCGAAGAGGCCTGGCGACAGCATCGCGCAGACGGCACGCCGGTGGGCGCGCTCGAGGGGGTTCCCACCACCATCAAGGACCTGATCCTCACCCGAGGCTGGCCCACATTGCGGGGCAGCCATACCCTGTCCGCTGATCAGCCCTGGGAGATCGACGCGCCGGTCACGGCCCGCCTGCGCGAGGCGGGAACTGTGCTGCTGGGCAAGACCACCACGCCCGAATATGGCTGCAAGGGCGAAACCAATTCACCGAGAAGCGGACTGACCCGCAACCCCTGGCACCTGGGCCGCACGCCCGGTGGTTCATCAGGCGGCGCTGCGGCTGCCGTCGCTGCAGGCCTGGGGCCACTTGCCGTGGGAACCGACGGAGCGGGCAGCGTTCGTATTCCCGCCGCATTCTGCGGCAATGTCGGGCTCAAGCCCAGCTTCGGTCGCGTCCCTGCCTATCCGCTCTCGCCATTTGGCACGGTGGCCCATCTGGGCCCGCACACGATGTCGGTGCGTGATGCGGCGCTGATGCTCAATGTGATGTCAAAGCCCGACCCGCGCGACTGGACGTCGCTTCCACCCGACCAGCGCGACTACACCGTGGGACTTGACGATGGCGTTCGAGGGCTGCGAATGGCCTATTCGCCTACGCTGGGCTATGTGCGAACGCTGCACCCCGAGGTCGCCGCCGCCGTTGATCGCGGGGTGCGCCTGCTTGAGCAGCTGGGTGCGCATATCGACGCGGTAGACCCCGGCTTTGACGACCCGCTTCACATCAGCACGGGACTCTGGTTTGCGGGCACCTCTTCGATCTGGCGATCGCTCACCGATTCCCAGCGTGCGGTCACCGACCCCGACTTTCAGGCGCAGGCGCAGATCGGACAGTCCATCGATCTCGCCCGCATCCATGAGCTCACCATGGCACGGGGGGCGCTGGGCTCACACATGCGACAGTTCATGACCCGTTATGACGTGCTGATCACACCGTCGGTTGCCATCCCGGCGTTCGAGGCCCGCCCGGCGGGCAGCATCGAGATGAATGCGCAAGCAATGCTGGGCTGGACGCCCTACAGCTATCCGTTCAATCTCACGCAGCAGCCAGCGATCACGGTGCCATGCGGACTCTCATCGGAGGGGCTGCCTCTCGGCATCCAGTTTGTCGGAAGGATGTTTGATGACGCGATGGTGCTGCGGGTGGCCCGGGCGTTCGAGTCGGTCTGTCCGGTGGCGAGGCCCTCGCTCGCGTGGGCGGTGAACTGATGCGCGCGCCATTCAGCCGAACCCTCATCGACCTGATCTGCGAGCAGGCCGAACGCCATCCTCAGCAGCGGGCGGTTATCGATGAGCAGGGTTCATGGACCTATCCGCAGCTGCGCGACCGCTGCTTCGCGCTCGCCTCCGCGCTTGCCCGCGCGGGTATCCGCCGCGGCGACCAGGTGGGCCTGCTGATCAACAACCGCGTTGAATGGATAGAGATCTGCGTGCCCGTCTCCGCACCGGGCGCGGTGGCCGCGCCTTTTTCCACCTGGTCCACGCCCCGCGAACTCGACTTTCTGCTGCGCGACTCTGCTGTCCGCATCCTCATTACGCTGGATCGTTTCGGGGAGCGTGCCTACGCCGATGAGTTAGTTGCCCTGATGGCCGATGCTTCCAAACGTCCGCCTGCGCTCGAGCAACTCGTGGTGGTGGGCGACCTGTGCCCAGACGGCGCTAACCCCTATGAAGCGTGGCTGGCCACAGCGCCGCCATTCGAATTGCCGCCACCGGGCGATCGGGCGCCCCCACGACACGGCCTTCATTCTCTACGCCTCGGGCTCCACCGCAAACCCCAAGGTAGTGCCGAACATTCATGGCGCGGTCGTTGAAAACGGATTTCACATCGGAGAGCGGCAAGATCTCACGCCCATCGACCGGGTGATGCTGCCGGCGCCACTCTTCTGGTCCTACGGCGCTGCGAACGCCATGTGCGCCACCTTTTCGCACGGGGCCACCCTGGTGTTGCAGGGACGCTTCGAACCCGGTCCTGCGCTAACCCTGCTCGAACGTCACCAGTGCACATCGGTCTACACGCTGCCGGCCATTACTCACGCACTCATCAGTCATCCGGATTTTTCGCCTGTCCGCACGCGAAGTCTGCGCACCGCAATGACCATTGGCACGCCACAGGACGTGGCCACCGTCGCCCAGGTGCTGGGTGCACGCGAAGTCTGTAACGTCTATGGCCAGACTGAGTCATATGGCAACTGCTGCGTCACCTGGCACCACTGGCCTCTTGAGCGTCGAATGGAGGTGCAGGGTCCGCCACTACCGGGCGTGAGCCTGCGGATCATTGATCCCGAAAGCGGCCGTGAGCTCGCTGCAGGCGAAACCGGTGCCATTGAGGTGAGCGGCTATCTCACGCCGGGTTACATCGGCGAGAGCGCTGCGCAAAACGCCGCGGCGTTCACCGAAGACGGCTATTTTCGGACCGGTGACCTCGGCTCACTCACCGCCGAGGGCGATCTCATCTTCAAGGCCCGCACCTCGGAGATGATCAAGCGCGCTGGCATCAACGTGGCGCCTGCCGACATCGAGGATATGCTGCGCCAACACCCATCGGTTGCCGCCTGTGGGGTGACCAGCGCGCCGGACGCATTAAAGGGCGAAATCATCGTGGCCTATATCGTTCCCGCCCGCGACGCGCAGGTGAGCGCGGAAGTGCTGCGCAGCCACTGCCGGGCGCTGGCAGCCGCCTACAAGACGCCCGATCGCTTCGAGTGCATCGAGGCGCTACCCGTGACCAACACCGGCAAGCTGCTCCGCCGGGAACTCAAGCAAATGGCCGCCGGCCTGGTGGCAAGCCCCTCAGGAGACGCTCGATGAAAGCCGGTTTTTTCACCATGCCCATGCATCCCCGAGGTAAAGACTGGCGCCAGTCTCTTGCCGAAGACCGCGAGGCCTTCGTGCTCGCCGACCAGTTGGGATTCTCCGAGGCGTACTGCGGTGAACATGCCACTGACCCCGAGGAAAACGTCACGTCGTCGGCGCTGTTGATCGCATCGCTTGCCGATGCCACACGGAATATCCGCCTGGGGACCGGCACGATCAATATGCCAAACCATCATCCGGTCGAGACCGCTGGGACCATCGCCATGCTCGATCACCTTCTCGGGGGAAGATTGATTTTTGGAATCAGCGCGGGGGCCCTCCCCTCTGATGCAGAAGCATTCGGAAATTTCGACATGGATCGACCGGCGATGTTTCTGGAAGCCATCAACCAGGTACTTGAGCTTTGGCAAAGCGAACCTCCCTATCGATTGCAGGGCAAGTACTGGAACATCACGACCGAGCGCACACACATTCCTGAGTCGGGCATGGGGTCCATCCCAAAACCCCTGCAGCGCCCGCATCCACCGATTGTGGTCACCGCTGTCAGCCCACATTCGAAGGGCGTTGAGGAGTCGGCTGCGCGCGGCTGGGACACCATTTCAGCCAACTTTCTAATGCCCAAATGGGTGAAAACCCACTGGGCGCAGTACGTCACAGGCTGCGAACGGGTCGGCCGCAAGCCCGACCCCGCCAATTGGCGCGTCGCAAAGAGCATCTGTGTTGCGAAAGACGACGCCACAGCCCGACGCTACGTCACCGACCCCAGTGGTCCCTACCACTACTACTACCGCTCGCTGATGGGTAAACTCAAACGCCGTGGGGCGCCCCTCACGCTGTTCAAAAACGATCCAAGCCAGCCAGACAGCGAGGTCACGCTCGAAGCTACTGTGGAGAATCTGGTGATCCACGGATCTCCTGCACGGGTCGCCGACGGGATCCTGGCGCTCCGAGAGCAGATCGGCGATTTCGGCACGTTACTTTATGGCGGCATGGACTGGCAGGATCGGGAATTGGGGCGTAACTCGATCGTCTTGATGGGTGAGCAGGTGATGCCGCGCGTGAACGCTGCAATCGGCGCCTGACCGCTTGGCTTCAACAGACAGGGAGAGATTTGTGAATCGACGACATTGCGTGGCGCGACTTGCCGCAAGCGCGGCGGCGTTTTCCATCCCGGGTCTCGCCGCATCAAAGGGCCCGGTGCTAAAGCTGATTGTGGGATTCCCACCGGGAGGCTCGGGAGATACCTTTGCCAGGCTGATTGCTGAGCAACTGCGTCCCGAACTCGGCAGTATCGTGATTGAGAATCGAGAAGGAGCAGGCGGGTTGACGGCGGCAGAAGCGTTCATGCGGGCCCCCGCGGATGGTTACACGGCGATGATGCATACCGCGTCATCGGCGGTGTTCGCACCACTCATTCGAAAAAAGCCTCCCTATGATCCGCTCAATGATTTTCAATGGGTCGCGCTCATGTCCGTGGCGCCTCTGGTCATTGTTGCCAATCCGTCGCTGCCGACTGGTGATTTGCGTGCATTCGTCAACCACTTACGGGCCAAGCCCGGAGAGCCCTACGGGAGCGCTGGCGTAGGAGCCTCAACCCACCTCGCCGCGGAACTGTTTTTCCATACCGCGGGCGCAAAGACTCTGCACGTGCCATACAAGGGCAGTGCACCTTCCCTCACCGACACCATTGCGGGAAACGTGACCTGCATGCTGGAGACGCTGCAAACCACGCTAAAATTGCACCGCGCGGGGCGCCTGAGGATCCTGGCTGTGCTCGGAGAGTCGAGACTGGCAGCAGCTCCCGACATACCGACCGCCCGCGAACAGGGCTTCGATGTAATCGCATCAACGTACAACCTGCTCGCACTTCCTGTGGCGGCTCCACCCGAGCGGGCTCGAGTACTCGCACGCGCGCTCGGTAACGCGATGAGCAATCCCGTGTTCCAGAGTCGTCTGACTGCTGACGGTTTGCAGCCGCTGGCCGATGTCAGCCCCGACGCCACACGTGCCTTCGTCGCTGCCGAAGTCGCGCGCTGGACTCCCGTAGCACGCCGCCTTGGGATCGAGGTATAAGCCGGCGACTCGCCGGTCAAAACTAGCGATGCAATTGACACCTTCTGCCGAACCGTCCAACCGAAGCGTGATCGCCACGCTGCTCACACCACGGTCGATCGCAATAGTCGGCGCCTCGGAGCGGTCCCGCTGGTCGGGGGCCCTTTGCGACAACCTCGAGCGCGGCGGCTACCGCGGAACGGTACACCTTGTCAATCGTCATGGCGGGCTTGTGCATGGGCGCGCGGCGCTCGCAAGCTGCCGGGCTGCAAGCTCGCAGATAGACGTTGGCATCATCATGGTTCCAGCGGCAGCGGTCCCAGATGCAATCAATGAACTGGCTACGGCAAGTGCGAAAGCGGCCGTCGTACTGTCCTCCGGTTTTTCAGAAACCGGGGATGCAGGTCGAGCGCTTCAGGCTGAGATCACTGCCAGCGCCAAGCGTGCAAACATGCGCCTCGTGGGGCCCAATAGCCTCGGTTTCATCAACTTCACCGGCCACGTCCACGCTTGGACAACCCCCGTACGCGCGCCATCCCGAGCGCGGGGCATAGCAATCATCTCGCAAAGCGGCGCCACCGCATTTTTCCTCACTGAACTCGCCTGGCAGCAGGATCTGGGCGTCAGCTTTGTCGCTGCAACGGGCAATGAAGCCGACCTGGACGCGAGCGCCTTCATCGAGCATGCGATCGACGATCCAGACAGCCACGCCATTGCACTCTTCATCGAAACCGTCCGGCAGCCCGCGCGATTTCTTGCAGCTGTTCAGAAAGCCGCTTCGGCACGCAAAGCGGTGGTGGTTCTCAAAGTGGGATCCAGCCAGGCGGTTATCAGATCGGCTCAGGCGCATACGGGCGCATTGGTGGGGGACGATCGTCTGTTTGATGGACTGTGCAGTCAGTATGGATTGATCCGGGTACGATCGGTTGAACAGCTACTCGCAACCGCCGATATCGCTGGCAGATTGGGGCCGCTCCGCGAGGGCGGATTGGCGATTCTGTCGAACTCCGGCGGCATCTGCGAAATCGCAGCCGACACCGCCGAAGCATATGGTCTGGCTGTGCCGGCGCTTGCACCCGAGATTGCTGGCAAACTACGTGAGTCGCTCCCCGGATTTGGCACGCCCAACAACCCGCTCGACCTGACGGGCGGTCTCGAACCCTCGCGCTGCGCCGAAGCGGTGCGTCACCTCGCAGCACAGGCGGGCATCTCGGCCGTGCTCTGCATCTGGTATGCCGTGCCGTTGGAACCTTTCGAAGAGAGCGATCGGCTGACTGAGCTGCATCGGCAACTGGCATTAGCGCTCAATGACATCGCGGTACCCGGCCTGATGGTTTCCTACACTCAGACCCGCGTTAACGATCACGCGCGTGCGCTCCTTGCAAATCTTCACGCGCCCTATAGCGCGTTTGGGCTCGACCGCGCCGTCCAGGCGCTGGCCGGCGTCAGCCAATGGTCGGCCTTTGTTCGGCGCTCGGCACCGCGGACATCTCACCCTGGGTCATCAGGCGCAGCAGCCTCTGATGTATCGCATCCTTTGCGCGTTGGCGTCCGCCCACGGTCTGAACACGCCGCGCTCGGCTGGCTCGCAAGCCAAGGTCTGCCAGTAATCCCCTTCACACTGGCGCGCGACGCAGAAGCCTCGGTTGCTGCCGCGCGTGCACTCGGCGGGAGGGTGGCGCTGAAGATTGCGTCATCAGGTATCGCCCACAAGAGCGATATTGGGGGGGTGCTTTTGAATGTGAGCGGCGATGCAGCGGTGGCTTCCGGGCATGCGCAGTTGATACAGACCGCTCGTCTGCACGCCCCTGCTGCAGAGATTGACGGGGTGCTGGTAACGCCAATGCGGCAGACTGGAATCGAGCTGATCGTCGGCGTTGCCCAAGACCCCGATTGGGGTCCGGTACTGGCGGTCGGGCTGGGTGGTATTTGGGTCGAGGCACTCCAAGACGTGTCGCTGCGCGTGCTGCCGATTAATCATGAGGGCATCCTGCAGATGATCGATGATCTCAGGAGCGCGAAGCTCTTGAGCGGCCATCGGGGCGCCCCTGCCGCCGATCGTGATCGACTCGCTGGAGTGATTGCAGCGATCGCACGGGCAGCGTCTGCGCTTGGCCCCGACCTGGTTGCGCTCGACATCAACCCGCTCAGGGTGTACGGCAGCGAAATCGAAGCATTGGACGCGCTTTGCGTATGGCGTGACACACCATGATCAACTGGATGCTCACCTGATGCGAACCCCAATCTGTCATCGGCTTGGATGTGAAGTCCCTGTTTTTGCGTTTTCGCATTGCCGCGACGTTGTGGTCGAGGTCACGCGCGCGGGCGGCTTCGGTGTACTGGGAGCAGCCACGTTCAGCCCGGAACAACTCGAGACGGAACTTCGCTGGATCGACTCACGGACGGGCGGCAAACCGTATGGTGTCGATGTGATCATTCCATCCACCTACGACGTCGAGGCCGAGCGGGCAATGGACAATCTCGACCGTCTGATTCCCGCTGAGCACCGGAATTTCATGGACAGCCTGCTCACCAGAGAGGGAGTGCCGCAGCTGCCCCCGGATGAGCGGGAACGGATCCGACGCGAGATCGTCGAAGGCCGGGGAAGCATGACGCCAGACGGCGCCCGCCGTCTGGTCGAGGTAGCCCTGCGCCACGCACAGGTGAGAATGATAGTGAGCGCGCTTGGTACACCGCCACCGGATTTGACGGCACGTATTCGCGACAAGGGTGTCGTGATGGGCGCAATGTGCGGCAAGGCCAGCCACGCCCGCCGCCAGCGCGACGCAGGGGTGGAACTCATCGTTGCGCAGGGAACTGAAGCAGGCGGTCATACTGGCGACATCGCCTCGATGGTGCTGCTCCCGCAGGTGGTCGAGGCTTGCGGACCCGACATACCCGTACTGGCTGCGGGCGGGATCAGCCGGGGCAGTCAGATCGCAGCGGCCCTTGCGATGGGCGCACAGGGGGTGTGGTGCGGAACCGTGTGGCTGGGAACGCGCGAAAGCGAACTCTCTCCATTTGAAAAGCAGGCGGTATTTGCGGCGACCTCGGAAGATGCCGTGCGGCGCCGAGCACGAACCGGCAAGACCGTCCGAATGATTCGAAGCAAGCTCTCTGAAGCCTGGGAGCAACCTGGAGCGCCCCCCTTCCTTCCTACGCCACTACAGGGCGTGCTCTACAACGAAGCACACGCCCGAGTCGTGCGCGCGCAACGTTCCGATCTCTATTCGTTCCCAGTGGGGCAATCCGTGTGTGACGTCAACCAGGAACAATCGGTACGCGACGTGATGGTGCGCATGCAGACCGAGTATCTCGACGCAATTGAGCGTCTGACCGCGCTCGGTCGCGAGGAGTAGGCTATGCCTGAAGTCGTGGTCGAATTCGATGACGGGTTGGTGATCATCACCATCAACCGTCCCGAAGCGAAGAACGCTGTCAACCGCGCGGTGTCTTACGGGGTGTGCGCTGCCGTCGACGAGCTTGACGCCCGCGACGACTTGCGGGTCGGAATTCTGACTGGTGCAGGCGGCACCTTCTGCTCGGGCATGGACCTGAAGGCGTTTCTGCGTGGTGAGGTCACGCGGGTTGAGGGGCGCGGCATACTGGGGATCGCACTCACGCCACCCCGAAAGCCGTTGATTGCAGCGGTGGAAGGCTACGCTCTCGCCGGCGGCTTTGAAGCGATGCTTGCCTGCGATCTTGCTGTAGCGGCGCGCAATGCACGATTCGGTATTCCAGAGGTCAAGCGCGGCCTGGCGGCCGCCGCCGGCGGCCTTCTGCGGTTGCCCAGACTGATTCCGCAACGCGTGGCCATGGAACTCGCGCTTACCGGCAACATGATCGATGCCGAACAGGCACTCAGGGTCGGTCTCATCAACCGAATCACCGAACCGGGAGAAGCGCTCGCCGAGGCGCGCAGCCTGGCTCGCCAGATTATCGCCAATGCGCCCCTCGCAGTCGCCGCGTCAAAGCGCGTGATCATCGAGCAGCGAGACTGGCCAATAACCGAGATGTTCCACCGCCAGCAGTCCATCACCGGCGAACTGCTCGGCTCCGAGGATGCTCGTGAGGGCGCCACGGCATTCGCTGAAAAGCGGCCCCCGATCTGGAAAGGACTATGACCATGATTCGCTGCGCCAGCATCGATCAGTCCCGCCGCACACGGGTTGAGCGCCGGATCGAAACTTTCCAGGGTCATATCACCGATTTGATCGCGACCTTCGAGCAGCGAGCGCCTGGTCCACAGGCTTTTCTCGTGGAACAGAACCCGAACTGGGTGACGCCCCCCCACTTCCATCTTGAGCATCAGTTTCAGGTAATCGTCGGAGGCTCTGGATTACTTGGACGTACGGCGGTCGCGCCTTTCCATGTTCACTATGCAGCGCCGGAAACCGGCTATGGACCCATTACGGCGGGGCCCAATGGAATCGCCTACCTGACGCTTCGCGCAGAGGGCGACACGGGCGCGTGGTATCTGCACAAGCCAGGTGTGCGAGATCAGATGCAAGCCGATCTCAGGCGCGAGCAACATCATGGCGCGCCATCTGAGTCCATACGAACAACTGATCTCAAAGCCCTGTCGAAGCCATTGACCGAGACACTCATTCATCAGCGGGCCGACGGTCTGGGCGCCTGGTTTGTCCGCGTTCCTCCAGACCAGTCTGCTCGAATTTCCGAGAGTGTGCCGCACGGCGGCAGACACTATGTTGTCAGCACCGGGCTTGTGCACCTGGACGGTCGGCCACTTCACGCGCTCTCGGTCGCGTTTACCGATCCCGGTGAAGGTGGGAATATGACGGCCGGCCCCGAAGGCGCCGACGTACTCGTACTGCAATTCCCAATACAAGCAAGACTGAAGGAGGCACACACATGAAGATGTACTTACACGCGCTCACCGCTATTCTGGCGTTTGCCGTTTCCAGTGCAGCGCCAGTCGCGAAGGCCCAAGCCACCAACTGGCCTGAAAAGCCTGTTCGAATCGTGATGCCCTTCCCCACAGGCGGCGCTTCAGACATTCTCACACGAATCCTTGCTGACCAACTACGGATCAGACTTGGCCAGACCTTCGTAGTGGAAAACAGAACTGGCGCCGGGGGCAATATCGGTATGGAAGCGGGCGCAAAAGCTGCGCCAGACGGCTATACGCTCACCAGCGCAACGATAGGCACCCTCTCGATCAACCAGTATCTCTTCAAAAACCTGCCCTACGATCCCGAAGGAGGTTTCAACTACGTCTCAACCTTCTGGGCCAACTGCAATGTGGTGCTGGTCTCGCCGCAGCACAACCAGGCCCGAACGCTCAGCGAATTCATCAACTGGGCCAAAGCACAACCAAAGGGCATCAACTTCGGATCATCGGGCGTGGGCACCACACCGCATCTGGCTGGAGAGCTTTTTCGGGTGCGTACCGGTGTGCAAGCCACTCACGTGCCAGCACGCGGCGCACCCCAAACCATCTCGATGCTTCTGTCGGGCGCGCTGGATACCTCGATAGACAACATTGCAAGCTATGCAGGGCTTCTCGCAGGCGGACAGGTCCGCGGACTCGCCGTGACCTGTCCCGAGCGCTGGCCCACGCTGCCCGAGCTACCCACCATGGCCGAAGCGGGTATTGCCGACTTCGTGATCACCTCGTGGGGCGCGCTGGTGGCGCCAGCCGGAACACCGGCTGCGATTATCGAGAAGCTCTCCCGGATCATGGGCGAGATCGCTACGGACAAATCGGTGCAGGAGCGATTCCTCACCGCCGGCGCCCGCATCACCTCTTCAACCCCTCAGGAAACCATTGCGTTCGCCGCGCGAGAACGCATCAAGTTCCAGGAACTGATTCGCCTCTCCGGCGCCAGGGCAGACTGATATGCAAAAAGAGAAGAACCCTCCCAGGGTGCGCAGCGCCTGGCAACGCTGGGGGCCAGACGATGGCGTGGCGCATTGAACACCATTACCCCCGAGCGGGTTCGTCTTGCCACAGCATTGGTCCGAACAGGCACAGTGCTGCGACTGGCGCAATTGCTGTCGCCCAAAACACCGGTACCGGCACATCGCTGTAGGCTGCAGCATTTCATGGGACGCGACGGTGGCGACTATGCAGCCGGCGCGAAGCGACCTGGTGGCTTCCAGTTCGCTGAAGATACCGTGGTGATGCCGCTTAACATCGGTACCCATGTCGATGCGTTGTGTCATGCCTGGTACGACGATCGCCTCTATAGCGGCTACCTGGGCAGCACACTTCGCAGCGCCACCGGCGCATCTCGCCTGGGGGTGGACAAGATGCCGCCCGTCGTCACCCGAGGCGTTTTGCTTGATCTGGTTCGCCTGCGGGGCCGCCTTTTGACTGACGGTGAGGTCATCACGCGCAGTGACCTGATGAAAGCAGCAAACGCGAGTGGGTTGCATCTGGAACCGGGCGACGCCGTCTTGATTCGTACCGGCTGGCTGGAGGCGCAAAAAAAAGTGTCGAGTCCGTCCCTCAACAGCGAACCAGGTATTGATCTTGATGCAGCGCAATGGCTCGCAGACCATGACGTCGCGTTGGTGGGCGCTGACAACTTCGCCGTCGGAGTGCTGCCATTTGCCGACAGTACCGTGTTCCCTGTCCATCAGCGCCTTATCCGTGACTGCGGCATTCCGCTGCTCGAAGGCCTGAGGCTCGACCAACTTGTCGAGAGCGGCCGACATACGTTCATGTTCGTGGCAAGCGCGCTTCCCATCGCGGGTGCCACGGGCTCGCCGTTGTCTCCTGTGGCCATCCTCTGAAAAATACGATGGGATCCCCAAAGCGCCCCCTCGACGGTATTCGTGTGCTGGAGATCGCCTCGATGATTTTCGGGCCGATTGCCGGGCAGTATCTAGGTGACATGGGCGCTGAGGTAATCAAGCTGGAGCCACCCGAGGGTGATCTGACGCGCGCGATCGGGCCGCGTCGCTCGCCTCGCATGGGCTCTTTTTTCCTCACCTCGAACCGCAACAAGCGAAGCATTGTGGTCGATCTCAAGCGCCCGGAAGGCAGGCAGGTCCTTGATCGACTGGTTGCTCAAAGCGATGTGTTGCTGCACTCCCTGCGAACGCCAGCGGCCAACAAGCTGGGGCTTGATTACACGCTGCTCGCAAACAAGCACCCCTCCCTGATCTTCTGTCATGTCACAGGTTATGCTGAACACGGCCCGTACAGCGGACGCCCCACCTATGACGACATCATCCAGGCCGCCTCGGGGCTGGCGCGCCTTCAGGCCATCGTGGCGGGCGAGCCACGATTCATGCCCACCATCGTCGCTGACAAGATCAGTGGGGTGCACGCAGCCTACGCCATCGTGCTCGCGCTCATGCATCGTCTGCGCACCGGCGAGGGACAGCAGGTCGATGTCTCCATGTTCGAAACTCTGGCCGCCTTCAACATGATGGAACATCAGTGGGGGCATGCATTCGAGCCTCCCATCGCACCGATGGGCTATGAGCCGGTTGCAAAGGCAGTTCGCCGTCCCTACAGAACCCGTGACGGGCATCTCGCTCTTCTGCCCTATACCGACGCCCACTGGCAAAGGTTCTTCGTCGTTGCCGGGGCGCCCCAGGTGATGTCCGACCCACGTTTCTCGAGTTTTGCTGCCAGGCAAAGGCATTTTCGTGAAGTCTGGGATGAGGTCGAACGACAGGTCGCCCTGAAGACCAACTCCGAGTGGCTGGCCCTGCTCGCATCCGAGGACATTCCGTTTTCGGTCGTGAACAGCCTGGAGGATCTGGTCGCGGACCCACATCTGCACGCTATTGGGTTCTGGAGCATTGAGGAGCATCCAACCGAGGGCCTGCTGCGCGTACCCATGAATCCGCTTCGCCTGAGCGCCTCCCCTCCCGCGGTTCGCCGCCTGCCACCGGGTCTGGGCGAGCACAGCAGGGAGATCCTGCGAGAGTGCGGTTTCGACGCCGACACCATCACGCGCTTTACCGAACCCGGCGGCCCGTGCGCCGTTGAACCTATCAAAGCACCATGATTCCACGCACCCTGTTCGACGCTGATCACGAAGTCTTCCGGACCACCGTCAGACGATTTATCGATGAACGCGTCACCCCCCATCATGCTCAATGGGAGAAAGAGGGCGAAGTACCGCGAACGCTTTGGCGCGAGGCGGCACAGGCAGGCCTGTTGTGCTGTAATGTCTCGACCGATTATGGTGGTATGGGTGGCGATTTTTTACACAGCACAATCCTCATCGAGGAGTTCGCACGCGCAGGGGCCACCGGTCCCACGTTTTACCTGCACTCCGATATTGTCGCGCCGTATCTGGTGGACTTCGGTAATGAGGAGCAGAAGCGCGCCTGGCTGCCTCGAATGGCAACAGGAGAAGTGGTTTGTGCCCTTGGCATGAGCGAACCCTCAGGCGGCAGCGATGTTCAGTCCATGCGGACTCAGGCCATCCGCGACGGCGATCACTATGTGATCAACGGCCAGAAAGTATTCATCACCAACGGGCATAGCGCCGATCTTCTGCTCCTGGCGTGCAAGACCGCCCCGCAGGCCCGAGGCAAGGGCGTGAGCCTCATCCTGGTCGAGACCAATCGGCCAGGCTTTAACCGCGGCCGGCGACTGGACAAGATCGGCTGCAAGGCGCAGGACACCGCTGAACTGTTTTTTACTGACCTGCGCGTACCCGTCACCAATCTCCTGGGAGGCGAGGGTGAGGGCTTTGCCATGCTGATGACCCAGTTAGCCCAGGAACGCCTGATTCAGGCTATCCGCGCCGTTGCGAGCAGTGAGGCAGCCATCATCTGGACTCGCGATTACGCGGTAAGCCGAGAGATGTTTGGTCAAACACTTGCCGATTTCCAGAACACTCGATTCCAACTCGCCGAGCTCCACGCTGAAGTGCTGGCGCAGCGAGTTTTCGTCGACCGCGCCATTGAACTTCACCTGCGGGGCGACCTCGATGCAACGGATGCCGCGGCGGCCAAGCTCACCACCACCGAGTTGCAGGGTCGGGTGATGGATCGATGCCTGCAACTCTTTGGCGGGTGGGGCTACATGTGGGAGTACCCGATCGCTCGCGCCTACGCAGACGCGCGGATGAGCCGTATCGGAGGGGGTAGCGCCGAAGTGATGAAGCAGATCATAGGTAACGCACTTCTGCCCAGGATCAGAAGACCCTCGTGAGCACGCCGCCATGAACGCCCCCGCAGAACAATCGCTCTCATGCCAGCCGGTTGGAGTCGATCAGCCTGCGATGGCAGTGATAGAAGGTCTGAGCAACCTGATCCGTGCCCGGCTGCCGCAGGCGCGCAATATCCGCCTGGCGAATCTGGTGCGCTCAGCGGGCGGATTGTCTCGGGAAAACTGGCGACTTGACGCCTCGTGGACTGACGCT
>Ga0194123_10002844_pt1 | contig 21783 bp, 21 predicted proteins | sample TA2MahsurfametaG_5_FD_155479 | JGI IMG/M metagenome (GOLD analysis project Ga0194123, IMG submission 155479) | Freshwater microbial communities from Lake Tanganyika, Tanzania - TA2015023 Mahale A surface | ecosystem: Environmental > Aquatic > Freshwater > Lake | place: Tanzania: Lake Tanganyika... | reverse complement strand
CAGCCAAGGCGCGCTGTTCGACAAAGTGGTTGCACCTGCTTGGCGCGAACAACACGGCCGGGCGCCCGAAACGCGCGCCGAGATTCGCGCAGCGATGCAGGCTGACCCGGCGTATCGCAGTTGGTCCTCGCTGGCGCGTGCCTCGCAAGAGCAAATGTGGATCGCGGTTGGCGACAGCGTCTTCAGAGAAGCCCCACGACTCGCGGCGATGGCGGCCGCACTCGATGCCGCATCAACCCGCCGCGGCTCGCTGCATCTTGATCCCGACTTCGTGACGCCGCGCGGCGTCACCGCTGTCGACATTCACCTGCAGACCGGAGGTTATGCCCTCGATCTCGGTGATGGCGATTGCTCGGCGGGAGCGCTCTATGAATCGGGCGGCAACCTCTACGCTTTCGGTCAAGGCATCAGTCGCAACGACAGCAAGGCAGCGCACGTCCAGCGCTTCATTGCCGAACGCTTTGCGCACCTCAAACCCCAAAGAATTCTCGATATGGGTTGCTCGGCAGGTTCGGCAAGCGTGCCCTATGCCGAGGCCTTCCCCGATGCCGAGGTTCACGCGATCGACGTCGGCAGCGGCATGCTGCGCTATGCGCACGCACGCGCCGAGGCGCTCGGCGCCGCCGTGCATTTTCATCAGATGGATGTCGCGGCGACCCAATTCGCCGACGAATCTTTCGACCTCATCATCTCGCACAATTTGATGCACGAGATCTCCGCCCCCACTCGGCGCGGCATGCTGCACGAAAGCAGGCGCCTATTGCGCCCGGGCGGGCTTTGCGTGCATCAGGATATTCCTCTGCGCTACCAAGGCCTGTCGGAGTTCCGCAAGTTCGAAATGTCCTGGGACACCCTCAACAACAACGAACCCTACTGGGAGGTCTATGCCAACGCTGACCTCGAGCCCGAGTTGTTGGCTGCGGGGTTCACCAAAGATTGCATTCATGTCGGCAGCCTGCCCGCCCGCGAAGGCACGCTGCCGTGGTTCGTTGCCTGCGCCTGGAGACCATTGTGACGGTAAAGATTTCTCGCACCTTCCCCCTCAACGAACATGTCACGAGCTTTATCGACGGTGCGCCGGTTGCCGCCAAACCGAATGGTCACGACATCGAGGTCGTCAATCCGACCACTGAACAAGTGATCAGTCGCCTGCGCGAGGCCGATGCTGCAGAGGTAGATGCGGCAGTGCTGTCAGCGCGTCGCGCCTTCGATTCCGGTCGCTGGCCGCGCATGGACATCACCGAGCGCAAGGACATCCTCTACTCGATCCGCGATCACCTGCGCAAAAACGCCGAGGAACTCGCTTATCTCGAGTGCCTGAACACGGGTCTGCCGCTGCAAAGCGTGGCCGTGCACGTACAACGCATGGCTCGCAACTTCGAATTCTTTGCTGAAGTCGCGAGCACCGTCCATGGTGAAACCTATACGCAAACAGCAGGCTACCTGACCTACGTCACGCGCGAGCCCAAAGGTGTTGCCGGCTGTATTGCGCCTTGGAATGCGCCCCTCGCACTCGCTTCGATGCGTGTTGCAACCTGCATCCCCTGGGGCAACACCTGCGTGCTCAAACCCTCGGAGTACACGCCACTGTCGATGCGGCGCATGGTCGAGATCTTTCACGAAGCAGGTCTGCCTCCCGGCGTCGTCAATCTCGTCAATGGTCGCGGCACAGTAACCGGCGATGCACTCGTCAATCATCCGGGTATCGACATGGTCGGCTTCACGGGCGGCACCTCAACGGGTCGCGCAATCGCTGCCACGGCAGGCCGCAACCTGAAACCCGTCGCGCTGGAGCTCGGTGGCAAGTCCGCGAATATTATTTTTGATACGGCTGATGTCGAGCGCGCACTCGATGGTGCCCTCGCCGGCATCTTCGGCAATAACGGCCAGCAATGCCTCGCAGGTTCACGAATTTTGGTGCAGCGCGGCATCGCCGACGCCCTGATCGAACGCTTCGTCGCCCGCGCAAAAAAGATTCGAATCGGCGATCCCATGCTGCCGACGACCGAGATCGGCCCGCTGGCCTTTCGTCAGCACATGGAGCGCGTGCTGTCCTTCGTCGACATCGCCAAAGCTGATGGTGCAACCTTGCTCACGGGCGGCAAGCGCTCGGCGGCCCACGCGAAGGGCTGGTTCATCGAGCCCACGGCCGTCATGGCGCCCGCCAACGATGCCCGAGTTTGCCAGGAAGAAATCTTTGGCCCCTTCGCCACTTTCCTCACCTTCGATACGCTGGATGACGCCATCCGCATCGCCAACGATTCGAAGTTCGGGTTGGTCAATTATGTGTGGTCGGAAGACCTCCACACGGTGATGCGCTGCTCGCGCGAGATCCGCGCTGGCACGGTGTGGGTCAACACGCCGATGATGCGCGAACTGCGCGCGCCTTTTGGCGGCTACAAGGAATCAGGCATTGGTCGCGATGGCCCGCAGGCAAGCCTCGAGTTTTTTACGGAACTGAAGGCGACCATCATCCCGATCGACCCGGTGAAGATGCACCGCTACGGCGCGTCTTGAGCGCGGGTTTGCGCGCGGGCCTCTGCAACCCGGGGAACTGATTCGACAGGGTCATGGTCCCGGCCTGCACGTTCTGAATGAAATTGACGAGCACCCCGTTCGGGTCACGCAACGTCATTTCCTTGGACAGCACCTGACGCTCGGCGATCTCGAGCAGGGTTGGCGGGCAAAGAATTCGCAGTTTCAATTTCTTGGCGCCGAGATGCACGGCATCGACATCGGGTGTGTGAAAGACGAGACAGGCTTCACCCGCATTGGCCTGCGCGAGTGATGGCTGACGCAGGCGCGGTGGCGACGGTCGCCGCAGCTCGAACAGCCCGACCATGCCCCAATCGACATCGTCCGATTGCAGGATGACCCAACGCACCGTGCCCGGCGGAACGCCCAGCAGCTTGAAAATAGCCGGCACCTCCTTGCCCATCTTGCCCTGCACCCAGACATTGAGCCCGAGCACATCCCGATAGAAGCGCAAAGACTTTTTCATGTCGGTGACGATGATCGCGGTGCGTTTGAGCGGCGTAACGAGTGACATGGGCGACTCCCCTGCGGCGGTGATACTCTGCATCGAGATACTCTGCATCGAGTTGATGCATCAAGACTTATGCTTCGATCTTAACGGAGCCCAACATGATCGAGCCTTGGAACCTCACAGTCGTGCAACCGGCGGTCAAGCCGGTATTCAAAGGCGATGCGCCATTACGGCGCGACGCGCTCCTCGAAAATCTCGAGCGCGCCTGCCAACACGTGCGAACCGCGCAACGTTATTTCCGCAGCAAAGTCGTCGTCTTCCCGGAATTTTTTCTGCACGGCTTTCAGCCGGGCCGCAGCAACGCGGACTGGATTGAGGCCAGTCTGCGTCTCGACGGTCCGGAACTTGCGCAACTTGGCGCCGCGGCCAAGGCTGCAGGCTGCTACGTCGCCGGTATGATCTATGAAGTACTCGATGAATTCCCCGGTCGCTTCTGGAACACCGCCGTCATTCTCGACCCGCAGGGGCAGGTTGCCCTCACCTATCGCAAACTGTACGCGATGACCGGCAAGACTCGCCCCGGCGATGTCTATGACGAGTACATTCGGCGCTACGGCGGACCAACCTCACTCTTTCCCGTGCTGCGCACGCCGTACGGAAATCTGGGCTGTCTCGTCTGCTACGACATCAACTTTCCGGAAGTCTCGCGCTGCCTTGCCCTCAATGGCGCGGAGATTCTGCTGCACATTTCGAGCGAGGGACGCAGCGGCTATCACTTGCCCGACGGCGGCTGGGAACTTGCGCGTCGCGTACGTGCCTATGAAAACCACGCCTACCTCGCCATGTCGAACTGCGGGCCCAATATCGACGGTGAGGCGCCCGAAGATGTCTCGCACGGCCACTCGCAGGTGGTCCACTTCGATGGCAAGGTGCTCAACATGGCCGAATCCGCCGGCGAAACTTTGATCACCGCCGAGATCGATATCGAGGCCTTGCGACGCCGGCGCTCGCGCGCCAGTCTCAATTTTTTGGCAGAACTTTCCACGGGTATTCACGCGCCGATCTACGCTGCGGCACGCCACTGGCCTCTCAACGGCTGGGCCGAAACTCCGGGAACAGGAGTCGCCGAGAATCGCCAAGTCGAGACCGAGATCATCGCCGATCTCACGCGCCGCGGAGTGCTCGTCGCCCCCACACGCGTTGAAGTGCCTCTTGCCGGGCGGTTGCCGCAGCAAGAATGAGCCCGCGACGCGATCAACCGCGATGGGTGGGATGGGCGCAGTGCCTGCGCGTGGCGCTCGCTGCGGTGCTCTGGCTGCAGGCACTGCCTGCAGAGGCCGGCGGCATTTTGCGCACCGGTCATCCCGGTGAACCCGACTCCCTCGACCCGCACACCTCGGTGTCCGCACCGGCGCTCATCGTGCAGAACGATTTGTTTGAGAGCCTGCTCACTCTCGATGCGCGCGGTCGACCGGTACCAGGCGCCGCCCTGCGCTATGCGGTCAGCGCAGACGGGCGCGTGTACACCTTCACGCTACGCAATGGTCTTGTGTATTCGGACGGCAGACCGATCACTGCGACCGATTTTGTCTGGTCGATTCGCAGGCTTGCCGACCCTGCGACGGCCTCGACCGGTCTTGCGGCCTGGATCGATCTCTTGGAGAACGGGCGCGCCATCCTGCGCGGAGAGAGTTCACCGAATACTTTGGGAGTCGATGCCCCCGACGAACGCACCGTGCGCATTCGCTTGACCGCCGCGGCACCGTGGTTTCCGTCGATCGCCGCCTTCCCCGTGTTTGCGCCCCTGCCTCGCCATGTCATCGAACGCTACGGTCGCGCCTGGACGCGGCCTGAAAACATGGTGGTCAACGGTCCGTTCATGCTCGAGAGCTGGACGCCGGGGCAGTCGGTGAGAGTGCGCAAAAACCCGCGCTTCCACGGCGCTGATAGCGTTCGCCTGGATGGTGTCGAGTACTTCTCGGTCAGCGACCAAAATACGGGTGTGCGGCTTTTTCTGGATGGTCGTCTTGATGCGGTAACGAATTTTCCGCCGGAAAAACTCGATGACCTGCGGCGCACTCGCCCGCGTGAATTGCGGCTCGCGCCCTCGCTGGGCGTGACGGCTTATGTGTTCAACCATCGGTTGCCCAAGTTTCGTGACGCTCGGGTGCGCGAGGCGCTGTCGATCGCCATCGACCGTCGCCTGTTGACAACCAAAATCGTGCGCGCGGGTGATCAACCCGCACTCGGCATCGTCGCGCCCTCAATCAGCGCCCTGCCCCGAAGCGGTAGTCCGCGCGACACGGCACAACTCGATCGTGCACGCGATCTGCTGCGCGCTGCGGGATATACCCGTACGCGACCACTCGACGTCGAGCTGCTTTATCACACGAGCGAAGAGCACAAGAAGGTCGCAGTGGCAATCGCCGCGATGTGGCAGGCTGCTGGCGTCCGTGTCGCATTGCGTAACGCAGAACGCCAGGTTGTCGAGGCTGCGACCCGACAAGGCGACTTCGAAATCGTCCGTGCCGCATGGTTTTCACCCTACCCCGATGCGAGCGGATTTTTTGCTTACCTGCGCAAAGGCAGTCCCTCGAACGGCGGCGCCTATGAAAACGCGCAGTTCGAAGACACGCTGGAGCGCACTGCGAGCACCATAGACCCTGTCGAAAGGCGCCGACTGCAGCGCAGCGCCGAGGAAGTGCTGCAGCGCGATCACGCGGTGATTCCGCTTTACCATATTGTCAGCCGAAGACTCGTCGCCCAGCGGGTGATCGGCTGGCAGGATGAAAGCCTCTCGGCAATCAGGCCCGCGCGCTGGTTGGACCTGCGCGTCACCTCTGAAGGAAAATGAAGACCATGATCGATCTGCACACCGTCGCGACCGCCAACGGCTACAAAGCCTCGATCATGCTCGAGGAGGTGGGACTGCCCTATCGAGTCACTTCCTATGATTTGATCAAGGGCGAAAACTTCAAACCTGAACTGCTGGCCATCAATCGCGTCGGGCGTCTGCCGGTCATTGTCGATCACGACGTCGAGGGCGAACCGCTCGCGGTGTATGGCTCGGCAGCCATCCTGCAATACCTCGCCGAAAAAACCGGGCGACTGCTGCCCAAAGAAATACCGGCGCGGACCAAAGTTCAGGAGTGGATAGGCATCATCTCGAGCGACATTGCGCCTGCCTACAGCGGGCAGTTCGTCTTCAACGTCGTGGCACAAGAAAAACAGCCTTGGGCGATTGCGTTCTACGACAGGCTATGTAGCCGCATGGCGCAAACACTCGAAGATCAGCTCGCACTCACGCCCTTTTTGGCGGGTGACGAATACAGCATTGCCGATATTTTGGCGTACCCGGTAGCGACCGTCTCGATGAAACGCTACCCGGGCCATCTTGATGGACACCCGAACATCGCGCGGTGGGCAGCACAACTCGGTGCACGCTCTGCCGTACAGCGCGGCATGTCCGTGCCCTGAGAACGCGTCGATCAGCCGAGCGACGGCTTGGTGATTCCGACCCAGGCTGCGACCAAAAGCAGTGCCCAAATCGCGAGCACGAAAGGTCGAGTGCGACTGAAGCCACGCGCGATATCGGCTTCGAGTTCGGGCGTTGACCCTTCGGCGAGCGCCCGACGCAAGGCGGGCCCGATCGGCTTGCCGCACACGCGAATCATGATGCCGCAGAAAATCAGCAACGCGAACAGCAGGAACTTGATGGAGATCCAGTCGGCAAACAGGTGACCGGTACCCCGAAAACCCTGCCACGCATCCCACAACAGCCCTAGTGACAACACCACTCGCCAACTGAGATCGATGCTGCGCAATTTGTCGGCACGCGGTGTGCCCTGGTAGTGGTGAATGGCCCAGACCATCCAGAGCCATCCTGCTGCAATGATCCACAGCACGATCATGCCGACATCGGGCAAGCGCACGACGCCCACTTCGCGGGCCAGCGTGTAGCCCACCGGCAGCATCAGCACGAGGCAGTATCTTGGTACCTGATCGATCCAACCCATGATCCGCACGGCCATGGCACGTGCATCACGCGACAACGTGCCATCACGCACGAAGCGTGCGGAATAAAAGACCCCGAGATCGGCGCCCAACCAGTAGACGAACAACAGCAGGTGCGCGAGTTTGAGCAGGACGTATTCGTTCATGGCAAGCCATTCTACTCAAGGCTTGCCGTAGAATCGCGGCATGGATCACGCCATCTGGGTCTTTGTCCACGTGATGCTGCTCGTGTACTGGCTCGGGGCGGATCTTGGCGTATTTTTGCTCGCCAAGGCCGCCAAACGAGCTGAACTGCCCTTTGCCGAGCGCGCCTTTGCGCTGCACATGGCGGTACGCATCGACCTTGTTCCAAGGCTTTGCTTCACAGTGATGTTTCCGGTGGGCCTGCACGTCACGGCCTCAGGCGGTTTTGCGGTGATTCCCGCCTGGGCCTTCGTCATCGCTTGGCTGGTTTCTTTGGCGTGGATTGCGCTGCTCGTGACTTTGGGGCGCAACGAGGGTAAACCCCTCGCCGCGCGTCTCAACCGCTGGCATCTTGGCTTGCAGGCCGTCTTGCTCGTGATCATCGGGGCCATTGGCGCGTCTTCTTGGCTGGGGCATGGCCCGCTCCCGGGCGGCTGGTTCGCGGCCAAGATCGTGCTGTTTGCGCTCATCTTCGCGATGGGGATCGGCATCGACTTCGCGTTCCGGCCCATCGGCCCCGCTTTCGTGCGGCTGGCTAGCGAGGGCTCGAAGCCCGACATCGAAAACACCATCTCGGTCGCGGTCGATGGCGCCATCCGCTACGTACTCGGGCTCTACGCCCTGCTGATCGCCATCGCTTTTCTCGGCATCACCAAATTTCTTTGAAGAATAGACACCATGCCTATCGCTCGCATCAACAATCACGACATGTATTACGAGGTGCTCGGACAGGGTGACCCAGTACTCTGCATGGGCGGCTGGGGGACGTTCTGCCACGACAATCACCACCATCTTGCGCGCGGGTTGACCGACCGCTACCAGGTGATCATTTTCGATTACCGGGGCATCTGCGACTCCAGCGACGATCTCAGCATTCCCTCGAGCATGGCGCTGCATGCCGACGATGCGATCGGTCTGCTCGATCATCTCGGTCTGCGCAACGTCCACCTCGTCGGTCTGGTCGGTATGGGGGCCTGTGTGGCGCAGGAGATGGCCATCCGCCGTCCCGACCTGGCGCGCAGCATGCTTAACACCGGCGCATGGTGCGAGGTCGACCCGTTCCTGCGCGATCAACTCGAGATGTTCCGCGAGATTCATCGCGATGCCGGTTTCTTTGCCTTCCAAAAATTGGTGACTCTGCTGTCGTTCACGCCGGAGTACTACATCGAGAATCGCGAGAAACTGCTCGGCCCACAGGGCGGCTGGAAAGAACTCAATGGTCGCTACACCGCCCACTCGCGCCTCGTCGATGCCTGCATCGGCTTCGAATCACGCAGTCGGCTGCATCAGGTCAAATGCCCAACGCTCGTCATTCATGCCGCACTCGATGTGGTGACGAGCCCTCGCACCACCCTACCGATCGAAAAATCGATTCCTGGCGCCGTGGGTGAGACCTGGGATGACCTTGCGCACGTGGTCGCCGGCAAGGCTCAAAAAATTCGGTTTTGCAATCGACTCTTCGACTGGTTGGGCAGCCATTGATCGCCGGAGTCGCCATCGAGTTCATTTTATTTGGCCTGACGCTGGCGTCGGTCGCGCTGTTTCACAAACATACCCTGCAGTGCGCCCTGATCGGGCTCGCCACCATCACGCTCTACAAGCTGAGCTTCGCCAATTTTGCTGGCGCTGAGGGCCTCTCGGGTCTTGCTACCCACCTCGGACATGAATGGGTAGTGCTCAGCAATCTCTTTGCACTGCTCGTGGGCTTCGCCTTGTTGGCACAGCATTTCGAAAACAGTCACCTGCCAGCGCGCCTGCCCCACTATCTGCCCGACGACTGGAAAGGCGGCCTCGTACTCCTTGGCCTCGTATTTGTACTGTCGTCATTTCTCGACAACATTGCCGCCGCCATGATCGGTGGCACCGTTGCCGCCACGGTGTTTCGCAATCGCTTGCACATCGGCTATTTCGCGGCGATCGTCGCCGCCTCGAATGCGGGCGGGTCCGGCAGCGTCATCGGCGACACGACCACTACCATGATGTGGATCGAGGGGATATCGCCGCTCGACGTAGTACACGCCTACGTCGCTGCCATCGCGGCGTTCTGTGTGTTTGCGATCCCGGCTTCGCTGCAGCAGCAGCGATACTCGCCCATCGTGAAGGACGATCTGGAGCATGTGCCGATCGATGGCGCACGTCTCATGATCGTGCTGCTCATCCTGATCGCCGCCGCAGGCACCAACATTTTTATCAACCTGCAAATGCCCGAGCGCTCCGAAGCCTTTCCCTTCATTGGCGTTGCAGTTGTCGCCACCGTACTTTTGACGAGTCGATGGCGACGCCCGGACTGGTCACTGGTGCCAGATGCGGCACGCGGCAGCGTGTTCCTGCTTTCTTTGGTGCTCGCGGCCTCGATGATGCCCGTGGAGCAACTGCCCGCAGCGTCCTGGATCAACACCTTGGAACTCGGCTTTTTGTCGGCCGTCTTCGATAACATCCCGCTCACCAAGCTCGCACTCGATGCAGGCGGCTATGACTGGGGCTTTCTGGCTTACGCGGTCGGCTTCGGGGGCTCGATGATCTGGCTCGGATCGTCGGCGGGCGTCGCCTTGTCCAATCGATTTCCGGAAAGTCGTTCGGCGCTCGCCTGGATCCGTGGTGGTTGGCACGTCATCTTGGGCTACGTGGTCGGCTTTTTCGTATTGCTGCTGACGCTGGGTTGGCATCCGTACCCGCCACACTGATTCAACCGAGATCTTGGCCGCAGATATGTTTGGTCGTCTTGAACCCACCGTGCGCGCCTTGTTGCTCGCGAATCTGCTGATCTTTGCTGCGCAGTGGGTATTGCCGAGCCTGATCGATGATTTCGCGTTGTGGCCCCTCGCCGCAGGCTTTCAACCTTGGCAACTTGTCAGCTACGCCTTTCTGCATGGTGGCCTCGCGCATATCGCCTTCAATATGGTAGGCCTGGTGAGCTTTGGTAACGAGCTTGAACAATATTGGGGCTCGAAGCGCCTGCTCACGTTTTACATGGCAAGTGTGATCACCGCCGCGCTGACGCAACTCGCCGTGACCAGTTCGCTCGGCGACATTGCACCCACGGTGGGCGCCTCGGGCGGCATCTACGGGCTATTGCTCGGCTTTGCGATGATGTTCCCGAATCGCAAAGTCATTCCGCTCATTCCGCCGATCCCGATGCCCGCATGGCTATTCGCCGTAATCTTTGCCGGACTCGAGCTTTATCTTGGGGTGACGGGCACGGCCGCGGGGATCGCGCACTTCGCGCATCTCGGCGGCATGATCGGTGGTTGGATCATGATCCGCCGTTGGCGGCGTCGCGACTCCCCCAGATATTGATCTGCTGCCAGCGGGCGCTGCGCCAGCGCCGATACATCGAACTGCCGAGCAACATTGCATAGACCATCAGCGCGATCCAGCCGCCGAGTGCGCCGAGCGCGAACTGCGGCAGGCCTTTGATCCACGCCGCCTCGGCGTCAAAGACCAGCGTGTGCGCAAGCGGCACGAACAGCAGCCACGAGAGCACGATCGCCACCGCTGCCGGCACCGTCGTATCCCCGGCCGCACGCAGCGCATTGCTCGAGCCAAAATAAAGCCCATCGAATGCCTGATAACACGCAGCTGGCAACAAAAAAATCAGCGCCATCGACACCACGTCGGCGGCTGACGGATCGGCAGCATTGATGAAGATGGGCAAAAACCAAGGCCCCGTGATGAGCAGCAAGACCGCGATCGACAGCATGAAAATCGAACAGCAGCGCGCAACATAAGTGCCAAGGTGCATCGCCCAGTCACGATCGCCCGCACCGATCGCCTGCCCCACCACCGTCGTGCCGGCTGAGGCCAACCCGAGCGCAGGCATGTAGGCGAGCGAGGTGAGCATCACGACGATCTGGGTTGCGGCGGCACCCACCTTGCCGACCTGCGCCACCATCAACTGCATCAGCGCAACGCCCAAAACATCGGCGCCATACATCACGCCCACCGGCAGCCCGACGGCCAGTTGCCGTCGAATCATTTTGAGTCGCGGTCGCCAGGTCAGACGCGTTCGATAACGTCGCGAAAGCTCGCCGCCCAGGAAAAACCCGATGCCGACCAACAAACCGATGAGCTGCGCGAGGTTTGTGCCCCAGGCGGCGCCCGCCATACCCCAGCCAAGCTCGAACATGAAAAATTGATTGGCGGGCACGTTGGCGAGCGTGGTCACGACCGCAACAATCAGCGTCAGTCGCGTCGCACCAATGCCATTGAAAAAACTGACCAAAGCCCAGCTGATACCGCCGAGAAATGCCCCCGCCAGCCGTGGCTCCCAGTACTCGACCGCGAGCCCGCGGATCACGGGATCGAGATCAAAGAAAGCAAGAATCGGCGCACCGGAGAGAGTGGCGCCTACGAATAGCGGCAGCGCAATCAAGGTGCCCCAGATCGAGTTCCATAGACACTGCGACGCTCTTGCGCGACGACCGGCACCATCCGCCTGTGAAACGAAGGACTGCGTCGCCAGACCGACGCCGCCTAACACCAGAATGGCGCAGGTCATCAGCCAATAAATGGAACCCATCGCCGCCACCGCATCGGTAGAGAGGCGGCCGAGGAACCACGTGTCCGTGAGATTGAGCAGCGCCTGAATGGCGTTGGTCACCATGAGCGGCGCGGCGATCGCGAGCAGAGCCCGCCAATCGACGTGCAGGCGACCCTCACCGTCGCGGCGCGCGACGGGTCGTTGCGGCTCGTTCACGCTCAGGATTCGGCGCTTGCGCGCTCGCCCTCGCCTGCGCGCCCGCCGTCGTTCGCGCGTTCCGCCCGGCCAAACACGCTGCCGAGCCAAAGGGCTACAAAGAGCATCACGGTGCTGACACCGGCGAGCACCCAGGAGACACCCGCCAAACCAAAGCCAGCGACTAGCGGGTAAGTCAGCTGACCGACACTGTCCCCACCGCGCTGCAACAGCGTATCGATGAGACTTTTACTTTTGAACTTGCTTTCGGGGTTGAGCACCGTGAACAGCATTTCGCGTGTGGGCTTGAAAAGACCGTAGTCGACCGCGCGCCGCACCACTTGGGTGGCGATGAGCACCGCGCCTACGGGTATCAGCGCCAAGAGCACCAAAGACCCGATCAGCAACAGCGGCACGAGACCGAGCGCTGCTTTCAGCCCGCCCCGTGAAGCGACCCAACCGACTAGCAGAGTCTGGAACATCAACGACAAGACATTGACGGCGAGATCGATACGCGCAAACAGCGCCGCGCGCTCGTTGAGCGTGGCATAGGCGGCTTCAACATATTCCGCCTGTTCCTGATACATGAATCCACCGAGCACTTGGCCGCAAATGATCAAACTCGCGATGGCGAGCAGATAGGGCGATGTGAACAGACGCTTCAAGTCATCGATGGCTCGGCCACCTACAGGCAACGCGAGGCGCGCCCGCGGATCCACCGCGCCTTCGCTTTTGGCCTCCAAAAACTGCGCACGTCGGCCGAGTATCGTGGCCAGCAACAACACGACGCAGGCCACCAAAATAGTGGGTGTCGGACCGAGTTGTTCGACGAACAAGGCATTGAAAGCAGGACCCGCGATGGCGCCCGCACTGCCGCCGGCGGCGATATAGCCGAACAAACGCTTGGCTGATGCAGAGCGCCAAGCGTCCACCATGACGCTCCAGAATACCGACACGATGAAAAGATTGAGCGAAGTGACCGCGACAAAATAAATCGCCGGCAGCAAGCGCCCACCCGGATAGACGGTCATGCCGATCGCGAGCGCTGCAAACAGCGCGACCACGAAGCTGTAGATGGCGGGGAACAGCCAGCGACGCGGCAAGCGCGCCACCACGAACCAATAGACCGGCAGCACCGCCATCATCACGAAGAAGGTGATGTAGAAAAGATTGGCGATCTGATCGCGACCGACCTCGAGCGCAAAAGCTTCACGCAAGCTGCGCAGCATGTAGTAGCCGCCGAGCAGTAAAAAATAGGCGCCCGCCGCTGCGGACAGAGCACTACCCTCGCCTGGGGCGATCAACCAGCGCAGGCGCGCACCGGCGCCCGCGACCGGGCCAGTGCTGGCCTCGGAATTGCTCACGGCGTACGCCCGTCGATGACGATGGATTTTTTGAAGTCGCGACCGACGATATAACGCACGCTACCGATGAGGTCACCGCTCTTCGGCGTCGCGCTGCCGTCTGCGGAGATTTTGGCTGACACCTCGACGGTGTCGTTCGGCGCGAATGACAAGCCCGGCACCATGCTGTCGGCGGCCGTGAGCTCTACCGATACGGGCAGCGTTGCCGGCAAACGCTTGACGGCTAGCGGCGGCCCGGGTCTGCCCGGTGCGCGCACAAACACGAACAAGGTCGAGCGCGGTGCAATCTCGCGCGCCAAGGCAGGCTTGATCGACACGGCAACGATGACTCGCGGCGTCTCGCTAGTGCTCGTTGCGGACTGCGCGCCGGTCGCAGGCGCGGCGGCAGCAGCGCCCGCAGCGCCCGCAGCGCCCGCCGCCACCGAGGCGCGAAGTTGAGCGACCTGCTCCTGCAAAATATTGCGGATGTTCTCTGGCGGTCCCATCTGCAACATTTTTTCGAAGCGACTGATGGCAAGCGGCGTATCGCCGCGTCTTTGCGCGGCGACGGCTGAGTAGAACAGCGCCTTCTCGGAATTAGGCTCCAGCGTCAGCGCCTGCTCGAAGAGGCGCGCCGCGCGCGGATCAACGCTGCCGTTGGCCTGCATCACCATGGCCTCTGCGAGACCGATCAGTGCCTCGACGTTTCGGCCGCTCTCGAGACGATCTGCTCTTTGGTAGGCGCGCTGTGCGAGCGGCAATTGCCCCAAAGCCGTGTAAGAGCGACCCAACATGAGCCAGCCCTGAACATCGTTGGGCTCGCTCTCCAGGCGTTTGGCGAGCCGACTCACCATGGCAGCAGGACTATCGGCGCTCGTGTCCTCCTGCGGCCAAGTCCACTGGCTGGACCAAACATAGAGCGCAACGGCAGTTGCAGCGAGCAAGAGCGTACTGACCGCAGCGGTCACTCGCGCTCCTTGATCACGCCACAGCGGCCGCAGCAGCCAAAAACCTGCCAGCACACTCAAGCCGACCGCTATCGCGACAAAGATGGCGAAGTCGGACTGGATCACGAGGCACTCCTGCCCGACGAACCCGAATCGCCACTCGTCTCATCGGACAAAGAATTGTCGGTCGGTGCAAGCGCTGCACGCTGACGCACCACTCGGAGCGCCGCGATCAGGCCGATCAACAGCAGCAGCAAAGGCGTCAGCCACAACCAGGCATTTCGGGTCGAAAATTGCGGCCGAAACAAGATGAAATCCCCGTAGCGCTCACGCATGTGGGTACGAATCTCGGCGTCGGTTTTACCTGCAAGCAGCAGCTCGCGGACTTCGCGTCGCAGATCACCCGCGAGCCCCACCGGCGAATCGGCGATCGACTGGTTTTGGCATTGCATGCAGCGCAGCTCATGCGAGAGATCGCGATAGCGTTCTTGCAGGCCTGGGTCTTCGAGTTCAACAGGGTCGATGGCCTGCGCCCGCGGCATGACCATCAGCAGCATCGCCAACAGCATCAACACGATCATCAAAAAAAACCGCGCCGACCAAAGCCCTCTCACAAGCCACCCCCGGCTGAGGCGCGCGGCAGCCTGCCAAGAAATTCGCGACTCCAGATTTGCAAATTGAGCGGCCCGACATGCCGATAGACCACGGTCCCTGTGGCATCCACCAAAAATGTTTCTGGCGCACCATAGACGCCCCAGTCGATGGCCACTCGCCCTTCGCGATCGACCGCAACCACATCGTAGGGATTGCCGAGCTGCTCGAGCCAATCAAGCGCCGCCGAGTCGTCGTCTTTCCAGTTGAGACCCACCACCGGCAGCGCGCGGCTGCGGGCGATCTCGAGCAGGGTGTCGTGCTCGTTGCGACATTCGGGACACCAGGTGCCCCAGACATTGAGCACATACCACCGACCGCGCAGCGAGTCGGCGTAAAACTGCTGGTCACTGCCGAGCACAGGCAGCGTGAAGGCAGGCGCGGATTTGCCGATGAGTGCCGAGGGGATGACGGTTTTTTCCGGAGCGCGCTGTATGCCGATGAAAAGTACGGCCACCAATAGCGCGAAGACACCGGCGGGCAACAGGAAGCGCGTCACCCCGCCGACTCCTGTCGGTAGCGGCGATCGGTGGTGGCGATCACGCCGCCAAGAGCCATCAGAAACGCGGCCAACCACACGTAATTGATGAGCGGGCGAACTTGTGCGCGTACGCTCCAGCGTCCGGCACCAAGATCCTCGCCGAGCGCTGCAAAGATATCGCGGGTCAGCTGCATGTCGATGCCGGCCTCGGTCATGACCTGACGCTGTACCCAGTAGTTGCGCTTCTCGGGGTGCAGCAGACCGATCTCGCGCCCATTTTCATAGACGACGATCTCGCCGCGCAGCGCATCGTAGTTGGGCCCCTCGACAGCACGCAGGTCGCGCAGTCGATATTCGAATTCGCCAACCTGCCCTGTCTCGCCAACGGCGAGCGCGAGATCGCGCTCGCGGGTGTAGGACTCGACCGCCGTGATCGAAATCGTGAATAGGCCTAGCGCCGCATGCGCAATCGCCATGCCCACCACCCCTCGACTGAGCGAGAGGCCACGCCGCCAGCGATCGATGGGGTCGACCAGCGCCGACAACATCAGCCAAATACCGAGTGCGAAGCCAATCGGCGTGAGCAACATTGCGCCTTCCCAGGCGCCGAGCACCAGCACGACCGCCACGAGTACGCCCACTACCAAGGTGAGCAGAATGGCTTTTCGACGCTCGCCGAGTCGGCCCTTTTTCCAACTTGAGTGAATGCCTACCGCGGCGAGCGCCAGCAAGGGCAAAGTGGGCAGCAGAAAGACCGGATCAAAATATTGTCGGCCCACAGAGAGTGTGCCGAGGCCGAGCGCATCGGAAATGAGGGGCGCCATGGTTCCGGCGAAGACCGCGCCTGCGGCCACCACCAGCAAAATATTGTTGAAGAGCAGGAACGACTCACGTGCCGTGAACTCGAAGCCCGCCTCACTGCGCAGCAGCGGTGCCCGCCAGGCATAAAGCGTGAGCGCACCGCCGATGACGATGACCAGGAAAGCGAGAATGAACATGCCGCGCGTCGGGTCGGCTGCGAACGAGTGCACCGAGACCAACACGCCCGACCGCACCAGGAAAGTGCCGAGCAAAGACAGCGAGAACGCGAGTATGGCGAGCAGCAAGGTCCAACTTTTGAAGAGGCCGCGCTTCTCGGTGACGGCGAGCGAGTGAATAAGCGCCGTGCCCACGAGCCAGGGCATGAAAGAGGCGTTTTCGACCGGATCCCAGAACCAGTACCCGCCCCAGCCCAATTCGTAATACGCCCACCAACTGCCGAGTGCGATGCCGATGGACAAAAACGCCCAAGCGACCGTCGTCCATGGCCGCGTCCAGCGCGCCCAGGTTTGATCGAGTCGACCTTCGAGCATGGCCGCACAGGCAAACGCAAAAGCCACGGCAAAACCCACATAGCCTGCATAGAGCATCGGCGGATGCGCGGCGAGCGCCGGGTCTTGCAGCAAAGGATTGAGGTCGCGTCCGTCGGGCGCTGCAGGATCGAGACGCAGGAAGGGGTTCGAGGTAAAGAGCGTAAAGGCGTGGAAGCCGAGACTCACGAGACCCAGCACGCCGAGCACGCGCGCCGCAAAACCTGCGGGGAGACGTTTGGAGAGCGCGGCTACGGCGAATGTCCAAGCGACCAGAATCCACGCCCAAAGCAACAACGAACCCTCGTGCGCGCCCCATACCGCAGCGATGCGGTAACCCACGGGCAAAGCCGAGTTCGAATTGGCGGCCACGTATTCGACCGAAAAGTCGTTTTGCACGAAGGCGACGACCAGCACCGCCAAAGCCAGGCTGGTCATCAAAAATTGCACGGTCACCGCCGGACGCACGGTAGCAACCCAGGAGTCGTGATTGCGTGCCGCGCCAATCAGCCCGAAGAAGGCCTGCGCCAGCGAGGCAAGCAGCGCGAGGATCAGAGCGTAGTGCCCGATTTCGGCGATCATGAGGGCGTCACGTCAAGTGCGCGGTGGGCTGGCATGATCGGGATTAACCGGCATGACGCCACCGTGCTTTTCTTTGATGGCACGCGCGACTTCGGGTGGCATGTAGTTCTCGTCGTGCTTGGCGAGGATTTCATCGGCGACGAAAGTGCCGTCTTTGCCGAGGCGGCCATGCGCCACCACACCCTGATTTTCGCGGAACAAATCGGGTACGACCCCGGAATAGACCACCTTCACGTCTTGCTTGAAGTCGGTGACCACGAAACTCATGTCAAGACTGCCTGCCTGCCGATCGACGGTGCCGGGCCTGACCATGCCACCGAGACGAAAACGCTTCTCGATCGGCGCCTCGCCCGCGGCCACCTGCGAAGGATCGAAAAAGAACATCACGTTGTCGCGAAAGGCATTGAGTGCCAGCACGCCCGCGAGCGAAACGCCCGCCAGAATACCGACGACCAAGGTGATGCGACGTTGCCGCGGTGTCATGGGTTACCTCTCATGTTCGGGCGCGCTTTCCATTTCGAGACGGCGCCTCGCCTCTTCGCGTGCGGCTGCATGCGCCCGCCGCGCGGTAATGACATTGACAACCACCGCGAGCAGCGTCACGGCATAGGCCGGCCAAAGAAAAGCGGCATAGCCGCCCATGGCAAAGAATTCGCTCACTGCAGCGCCTCCTTGACCCAACTCGCGCTGCGCTCACGGCGCAGAATCTCGGCTCGCAGTCGCACCAGCATCACAGCTGCAAAATAGAGCGTGAAGCCGAGCAGCATCATCAGCAGCGGCGCCAGCATGTCCATCGGCATCGAGGGCCGATCCATTTTCATGACGGAAGGCGCTTGGTGGATGGAGTTCCACCATTCGACCGAATAACGAATGATGGGAATGTTGATGACGCCGACGATGGCCAACACCGCCGAGGCGCGATCAGCGCGGCCGAGATCGTCGATGCCCGATCTCAAGCCCATGTACCCCAAATACAAGAACAGCAGCACCAACTGCGCGGTAAGCCGCGGGTCCCACACCCAGTAGGTGCCCCACATCGGCTTGCCCCAGAGCATGCCGGTGATCAATGACACCACGGTGAACCAGGCACCGATGCCGGCGCAACTGGCCGCGGCGGCATGCGCGACCTTCATGCGCCAGATCAGACCAATGGCAGCGGCCGTCGCCATGACGCCGTAGATCATGACCGAGAGCCACGCCGAGGGCGCATGCACGTAGATGATGCGGAAGCCATCGCCCTGCTGATAGTCGGGCGGCGCCAACACGAGGCCGGCGTAAAGCGCAGCGATGATCAACAGCCCGGCCGGCCAACCGAACCACGGCGCGAGCGATCCTGCGATCCGATAAATGTGCGGCGGTGAGCCGAACTTATGAAACCAGGTCCAATTCATCTGTCCCCTTCACTCCACGCCTATGCGTACTGCCGCGGCCGCAGCGAGCGGCGCCAAAGTCGCCCCGAGCACTGCGAGCGAGGCCAGCAAGTACAACGGCCCTGTCAGACTTTCGCCGGCGATCGCGAGTTCCGTCGCGCGCGCGCCGAAAATCAACACCGGCACCGCAAGCGGCAGCGTCAGCAGCGACAACAGCACCCCGCCCCGCCGCACACCCAAGGTCAAACCCGCACCGACGGCACCGATCAAGCTGAGTGTCACGCTACCGAGCGCCAACGATGAGAGTATGCCGGGCATCGCTGCGACAGGCACGCCCAAAGCGATACCGAGGATCGGCGCCATGAGGGTCAGCGGCAGACCGGTCAGCAACCAGTGCGACAGAGTTTTGGCCGCGATCAGCCCGACCAACGGCTGACCGCAAATCAAAAATTGTTCGAGGGTGCCATCGGCCGCGTCCTCACGAAACAGCGACTCGAGGGCCAGCATCGAGGCCAGCAAGGCACCGACCCAGAGCACGCCGGGTGCAATCGCCCGCAGTTTTTCCAGTTCTGGCGTATAGCCAAGCGGGAACAGCAAAGTGACCACGGCAAAGAATGCGAGCGGCTGCAGCAACTGACCGGGCCGGCGGACTGCAAGACGCAGGTCACGGTTCAATACTTTGAATGCCGCAGCGAGAGCGCCTGTGCGAACCCCGAATGGCAGGTTTTCGGGCGCGCTCATGGCTGCGCCCCCAGTTCGAGCTCAATCCGCGCTGCGGCCACAAGCCCAAGATCTTGATGGGTGGCGGCGATGACCGCCCCGCCGCGCGCGAGTTGCTCGCTGATCAGCTCGCCGATCAGCGCCTGCCCGGCTGCATCGAGGTTGGTGGAGGGCTCATCGAGTAACCAGAGGCCGGTGCCACTCAGCAGCAGACTGGCGAGCGCGATTCGTCGCCGTTGGCCTGCGGAGAGCGTGCGCACCAATCGATCGGCAAATTTTTGAGCACCCACCCTCGCGATCGCAGCGCTGATCTCGGCGGGGTCCCGCGAACACCGCAGACCCACCGAAAAGCGGATGTTTTCGATCCCCGTCAGGTCGGCCTTGAGAGCCGCGTCGTGCCCAAGGTAGGAAAGATCGCTGTGATAGAGCGCATCGCGCGGCGAGACCGCACGGCCGCGCCAATGCAGCTCGAGGCTTTCGGGTTCCAACAAACCCGCCAAAACCCGCAGCAAAGTGGTCTTGCCGGCGCCATTTGCTCCCGTCACCTGCAGACACCGCTGCGCCGGCAGCGCCAAAGCGAGACCTCGCAAAAGGTGTCGCTCACCGCGAAAAACATGGAGATTTTTTACCGACAGCTCAAGCATTTAGCGATCTTTTCTAAACCGATGACGCAACCGCTGCGGCGCCGTTCATCCCTGCCATCGGTAACCGCGATGCAAGCCTAGCACAGGCCTCGTAGCCTACACTTGCGGGGTCGGTGCCCCGGTGGCGAAACCCGGTAGACGCAGCAGACTTAAAATCTGCTGGCCGCAAGGCCGTGCCGGTTCAAATCCGGCCCGGGGCACCACACTTGAACTTATATCCACGAGTCAGATCGACGCAGCGGCGTGCGCCGGAGCGGCGCGAGGGAGAGCACCATGGTCACGATGATCGAAGCGATGCCACCCTTCAGGCGGGCGTTTGCACTTGCCGCCGCCTGCACGGCCCTGCTCTTGCTCGGCGCGTGCACGCGCAGTACCCAAGCGGATGCCCCGGTGTCAGAGCCCACCTCGGTTCGCAAGATCGACACCGGTGAGCTCGTCGGCTTCACCAACCCCGCTGGCGGCCACAGCTGGCTCGGTATCCCTTACGCCGCAGCGCCCGTGGGCGTGCTGCGCTGGCGGGCCCCGCGGCCCGCAGCAGCCTGGAGCGGCCGTCGTGAGGCGCTGACCGCAGGCAATGCCTGCATCCAATACGGTTCCCTGCTCGCGGGCGTCGGAAAGCCCGGCAGTCGTGAGGGGAGCGAGGACTGCCTGTATCTCAACGTCTACGCGCCGAAGCTTGCCCCCGCGGATCTGGCGGACGCCCGCCTACCCGTGGTGGTGTGGATTCACGGCGGCGGCAATACCTCGGGTCATGCCGCTTTCTACAACGGTCAGATGCTCGCCGAGCGTGAGCGCGTTCTCGTGGTGATGATCAACTATCGGCTCGGGCCTTTCGGCTGGTTCGTCCCACCGGAGAACCCGCGCCTCGCGGCCGCCACCGATGACCCGGACTTGTCCGGCAATTACGGCAACCTCGATGTGCTTGCGGCACTGCGTTGGGTACGCACCAATGCCATGGGTTTTGGTGGCAATCCGAACAATGTCACGGTGGTCGGCGAGTCGGCCGGCGGCACCAACGCGGTCGCCCTGCTCGTCACGCCCGCCGCCGAGGGGCTCTTTCATCGCCTGATCGTGCAGAGCATGGGGTTCGGCTTCGCCCGCACACCCACCGCCGATTCAGCGGCGAGCCCGGAGCAGATTTTGCGTCGTCTGCTCATCGACAGCGGCAAAGCCGCCGACGCCAGCGCCGCGAATGCACTCGCCGACAAGATGTCGCCCACAGAGCAAAGTCGTTTTCTGCGTTCGCTCGACCCGTGGATCGTTTATGGTGCCTATCGCAGCACTGGCGGCGATCTCGATCGCATTCCCTCGGTCTTCCAAGACGGTCGCGTGATTCGCGCAGGCGATCTGCGCGAGTTACTCGCTGACCCCGCCACGCACATCGACGTGCCGACGATCCTCGGCACCAATCGCGATGAGTCCAAGATTTTCATGGCCTTCGACGAGCGACTCGTGCGCAGAGCGGCCGGCCTGCCCTACACGCTACGCGACGCCGAGGCCTACGATCGCGAAGCGCGGTACCGTTCGTTGGTATGGAAGGCCGACGCGGTCGACTCTGTCGCCAATCTCCTGGCGCGCCATGGCGCACCAGCTTGGGCTTATCGCTGGGATTGGGACGAACAGGGCAAGGCTTTCGGATTCGTCGATCTCTCGCGCATCGTCGGTGCGGCACATGGGCTCGAGATCCCCTTCGTGTTCGGTTTCTTTGATGTGGGGTCTCTGGGCTCGCTGATCTACAACGACGACAACGCCGCCGCACGCCTTGCCCTCAGCGAACGCATGATGGCCTACTGGGCAGGCTTCGCGCGCAACGGGGACCCCGGTCGCGGCAGCGACGG
>Ga0194123_10002838_pt1 | contig 21825 bp, 22 predicted proteins | sample TA2MahsurfametaG_5_FD_155479 | JGI IMG/M metagenome (GOLD analysis project Ga0194123, IMG submission 155479) | Freshwater microbial communities from Lake Tanganyika, Tanzania - TA2015023 Mahale A surface | ecosystem: Environmental > Aquatic > Freshwater > Lake | place: Tanzania: Lake Tanganyika... | reverse complement strand
TACGTCTTTAAGCCAAAGCGCGCTTCCCCCCAAAAAGTGAATTTTTTTTTGGCTTAAAAATTAATTACTTATAAAATAATACTCACTGCAAAATGATTGAAATTGAGAAATTACACAAATTTTTGAACCGAGATTCCAAACATCGCGAAAAGGAGTATGCATTTCGTATTCCTGAAAAAGAATTTGAATCTGGACACATATACGGAAAGTATATTCTTGATGCAAAATATAGCATGATTGGCAAGCGATTCATGGATTTACCTGAATGGGGAACTGAAATTCCCCAACTCCAATATATTTCTGAAAAATTAGTTCCAAAAAATACTTTTACAAGTTCTATCCTTAATTCAATTATGCCAGAATATCGCTTTTTTGATTTGAAGACAAAACTAACTTTCTGTAGTGATCTTCATCGACAAATTGGATATGATATGGAGCAAAACTCATTATATAAAGATATGGGTTACGCTAGATTAAGGAAAGAAATACGTGAAAAATTTATTAATGCTGAAGATTTAGATAATGATGAAAAATTAAAACAAGTAATTATTGATTATTTTTCACTAACAATTTATGAAATTTCAAAAGCAAAAGATGGGAAATTTGGCAGAAATATGGAAATATCCCGAAAAGGATTTGTTCCCCTAATGTGGAGGAAAACAGATAAGAATGAAGAATATTTAGACAAAAATATTTCTTGTTTTTTACTTCGATTAGATGACAAATATTACTCTATTGTAAAGCGAAATACGAGTGGTATTTTTGATTTTTCAGTAGATTTACCAGATAATGTTGAAATATCTATTCCAATTGTGAATGAAGAAAAAGAATTTGAAATTGAATCTCAACCAGAAAATATTTCAGAGAAGAAGAAAGTATCAAAAAAGAAAGACTCTCAAAAAGAGGTAGAAATAATTATTAAAAAGCAAGATAATCCTAAAGAGCCCAAGGAAGAGCCCAAGGAAGAGCCTAAAAAAGACGAGAAAGAAGAACCAGAACCAGAACCAATCCGTAAAATTTTTATTCCAAAGAAAATTAGTCTAAAAGAAATTCAAGATCTTGCAATCCAGCGTGATATTCCAATTCAAAAGAAATCTGAGAAAACTGGAAAGATGTTGAATAAAACGATTGAAGAATTAAGAGAAGATATTTTGGCTAAATAGATATATTTTTTTATATTCTATTTTATGAATAAAATATTGGCAGATTATGTTTGGATTGGAGGAAATATGGAATTACGAAGTAAAGTAATGGTTCTGATTCTTAAGAATTCTCAAAAATCTACTTTATCAGATTTTCCAGAATGGAATTATGATGGTAGTTCTACTAATCAAGCATCAGGTAGTGATAGTGAAGTTATTATAAAACCAAATTCAGTTTATAAATGTCCATTTCGTAAAGGAAATAATGTGATAGTATTTTGTGATACATATCTTCCAAATGGTCAGCCGCATCCAACAAATCATAGATATGGTGCTAAGCAAATTTTTGATAAAAAATTGGAATTAGAGCCATGGTATGGATTGGAGCAAGAATATTTTTTGATGGATAGATCCACTGGAAAACCATATGGACAATATGAAGAACCGATTGTTCAAGGACAATATTATTGTAGTGTTGGAAGTCAAAATACATTTGGACGAAAAATAGTGGATGCCCATTTGGACGCCTGTTTGCATGCAGGGCTGAAGATAAGTGGCATTAATGCCGAAGTAGCTCCTGGTCAATGGGAATTCCAAATTGGACCTGCAGTGGGGATAGAAGCTGGGGATCATCTCTGGATGGCAAGATATTTATTAGAAAGAATTACTGAAGATTTTGGAGTATATGTTGAGTATCATCCCAAACCTTTGCAAGGAATTAATGGAAGTGGTTGTCATTGTAATTACAGCACTAATGAAATGAGAGAAGGACGCGATGGAAAACAAGGTATTGAATTTATCTATGAAGCAATTAAAAAATTAGAGGAAAACCATGATGAACATATGAAAGTTTATGGGGCGTACAATGACCAGCGAATGACTGGATTACATGAAACATCGTCATATAAAAAGTTTAGTTATGGAAAGGCAAATAGGGGTTGCAGTGTTCGTATTGGAAACAAAACGGTGGAAGATGGTAGAGGATATTTCGAGGATAGGAGACCAGCTAGTAATTGTGATCCATATTTAGTTACTTCCAAGATTTTCGAGACTACAACCGCATAAAAAAATGATTAAATAAAGACTTAAAATTTAAGTCTTTTAATATTATAATAATGGAAATAAATAATTCAGAATTCTCATCTATTTTCAAAAAATTGGGAGATAAACAGCGGGTAAGGATCGCTTTTGATCGAAAAATATATGGTTTATCCCGTAGTTTATACACAAAAATACTGGAGCGTTTTATTTTCAATGAGAAAAATGGCGGACGCAATGTGCCCTATGAAATGATTACAATCCTCAATATTTGGAATCAGGAAAGTGAGAAGGCGAAAAAAATGAGCCGCATTATTGGGAAAAATGAGGTTAAACGTTACTGGCAATTTGGGAATATGCCGGAAAATGCTGGAATTGAAGAGGTTATAGTTGATAAAAAGTCTATTAGCAAATTCGGTATTGATATTCAAATTGTGGAAGATAAGGCAACGAAAGAAGAGATTGATTTATTGGGAAAAAAGGTATTTCAAATATTAAATATTTATAAATTCAAAGAACCAAAATGGGAATTTACCACGAATCTTATTGAAGAAAAAAAAGTAGAAACCGATAAAAATTTTCGTGATAGCGCGTGTATTGGGGCATTACCTCAATTTTATTTAGAAATTGAGGTTTTGAATCCGAAGCATGATGATAAGGAATTTATGGAATATTTCGGGAAATATTTGCAGTGGCTATTTGAAGAGCTACAACAATCAAACTTTATATTAACAGTTGATGATCAAGTAAATCTAGATAAATTATTCAGGAAATTAGTGAAAACAGATAAACTCACATTTGTGGAACCAGTGGAAATATTACGGCGGAATTTTCATAAGAAGGGGAATATATCTTATGTTCGTGAAAATTATGGTGTTTGTTATAATGTTGATGGCGAACGAAGATATTTATTTATATCGGAGCACTTTAGTGGAGGAATTGATGGTAATATATTTATGATAACTGAGGATGGAAAATTTATTAATACAGGAAAGAAGGTAGATGGATTCTATAATACACTTGCTATGGGATATTATAATAAGATGAATAATGTTTTCTATATGACGGATATATTATTTTATAAAGGAAATGATGTTCGAAAGAGCAATTTTCATAATCCAAGAGGAGCAGGTGCAAAGGAGAAAAATAGATATGATTATTTGATGCAATTTTACAGGGAAGGTATTCAGACGAGTAAATATGTGAATGTAGAACTAAAGGATGAAGTGACGAAAATTATTGCAGCAAAATATTTATTTGGTGATGGACCTATATTTGAAGATAATTTGGGGGAAATGTTTGATAAAATTAAGATTCAGGATTTTGTTGCAAATGGGCTATTATTTTTACCTGTTGATAAACCATTTCCAGAACAAGGTGGTCATTGGTATGAATATATGAAATGGACATATCCAGATTTCAGAAGGGCTGAATTTTTAGTAAAATATGTGAAAAAGGAGAAAGAAGACAAAATAAGTCCATTCCAGTTGCCAGCTCGTGGAAAAGATTTGGAGGGAAAAATTATTCAATATAAATCTTTGGAATTATTTGTAGCGGGAATTCGTGAATTAGGTGGAGAACAAAATAAAAAAATTATGACAATTGTGGATTTCTTGCCGAGAGGAACGGAACCTGGAGCGAATATTAATATTGCAAATTTACCTTTGAATAGTGGAGGAAAAGTGGTAGCCCATAATATTATTACAGAAGTTACTGATGAAATTGAAGATAATACCGTAGTAGAATTTGTTTATCAAAAAATCTATGGGGAATACACGGATTTATTTAAATGGACACCTATTTCAGTAAATCACTTAAAAACTCAGATGTTTAGAAGTGGGAATACTGGTGTTTTAATGACGGAAACGTATGGAAATCATATATGGAATGCTTTAACAAATGGCATTACTGAAACACAGATGAGAGAGGGGAATGTGCCGGAGGAAGATTTGAGCCATTTGTATTATGCACAGAATAATACAGTTCGTCTTAAGAAATATCCATTCCAGATTTTTCATAATAGAGTGGTAAAGGACAAACTTATTATGGCTGCATGCCCAGCAATTATAAAGAAGGCGCGAACAATGGAGGGTTCATTGCTGGATTTAGCTGCTGGAACTGGTGGTGATAGTTTGAAGTGGAAGTTAGGAATGTTGAAGAACGTGGTTGGTATAGAAATTGTAAAAGAAAGTGTAGAAATTGCACGAATGAATTATCAATCTTTTAAAGGTGCAAAACCCAATACAACCTATATTTGGGGTGATTCAGGGAAACTAATCTTCCCGGATTATGAGGTAGCTTTGGATGGATATAATAAAGGATTATTAAAGAAGGTTATTATTTCTAAGAATCAATTTGATGTAGTTAGCATGCAATTCGCAATTCATTATTTATTCGAAAATGAGATTAAACTGCGTACATTTTTACAGAATGTGAGTGATAATTTGAAGATTGGTGGATATTTTATTGGGACTTCAATGGATGGTGGGAGGGTTGTTGATCTATTACGAGGACTTAAAAAGCCAGCTGAAGGGCTTATTGGGGATGATCTATTATGGAAGATTGAGAAAAAGTATTCAGCTACGATGAAATGGGATGCGAAAAAGCCAATGTTGGGGCATAAAATAGAGGTATATATTAATACAATTGGCATTCCTCATGAGGAATATTTAGTGAATTATACTTATTTGGAGGAAATTTTGAAGGAATATGGATTTGAATTGGAAATTATTCGAGGATTTGGGGATATTTATGCGATGGGAGATGATGAATATAAGGATGATATGAAGGCAATGTCAGATGCAGAGAAAACATTTAGCTTTTTGCACAATGAGTTTCGGTTCAAGAAGACAAAGAATACGAGTGACGAAGTATATACGAATCTAATTAATATGATTCAGAAAGAAAAGAAGAAAGAGGAAAAATTAAAGACAATGTCTGGGGGTGGAGACTCTAAAATTATTTTGAAATTACGTTAGATTATTTTACTGGCTAAGGATGATGATTACATATATTTACAATAAATTTCAATATTGTAAATATTTTTTAAGAGAATAATAATATCTACTTTTAAATATATATGAAAGGTGCTGAAACTGTAATGTTATCATTTTTTCAAATACAAAACAGTCTTCGTTTTGCTCATTGGCGCACGAAGAAATATTCCACCCATAAGGCGCTGGATAAATTCTTGGATAAGTTCATGGATAAAATGGATGAATTCATTGAAATATGGCAAGGAAAATACGGGCGAATTGAATACGCTAAGGCGGTGAAAGATAAAGACGTGAAAATATACCAAATTGATGCGGATGATCTAGATAAATATTTAGACGTTATTATTGGATTTTTATCCGGGGTGAAAGATAAAAATTGCAAGAAGTATGTGATCCATAATAAAACGGACTACTGTGGAATAACAATATTGGATATTATTGACAAAAAAGATACGGACTTGTTGAACTTGCGGGATGAAATATTAGGTTTAGTGAATCGATTGAAGTATTTGCTGAGCTTATCGTAGTTTGTGTGCATTTTAGAAAAATTGATGGTAAATTTAAGCTAAAAAATTTTTTTAATATCTCATTTACAATGATTGAGTTATTTTTTGCAATTCTTTTGCATATTTTATCTAATCAAGATCGGCAACTTGTTGTTGATCCAGATGAAGAAATTTCCGATTTGTTGCCAGATGAATCTGAGTTTGATCCTTACCGATTAACGAAGGATTCTGAAGGAAATCTTGTCGTCAAAATGGATGGTGAATGTGAAGATGGTGTATGCAATCCATCATCAATTACAACATCACGAAAATGTTTTCAATACATTCTTCAATTGCTGTCATACATACATCAATCTGAGATGACCATGGATGAGTTCTATAATGAACAAAATGATTGCGGACGTTGTGACATTATACCCGGCATCTTGTTCGAGTATTTCCTACTTTTTGTACAGCGCTATTTTGAGCTGATTGCAGCTGAAGAAGAGCGTGAATATCAAGATCTATTCAATCTTTCAGATGATGATGGCGAGGAATTTGAAGCGAAGAAAAAGAGTGCACAAGTTCTTTTGAGCTTGCTCAAATTGGCTTCAACTGATTTCAGGAATCCACACATTTTACCAAAATTGCATTCTCTGATTGATTCATTTATGCGTCAATTCCCAGATGCAATGTGCTTGGTCGTTCTTGCCAATTTTAGAGATAGTGGCTTTAAGTCATTGTACCTTGATGAGGAAAGCAGTTATACCGGTATGCGTAGTTGTATGAACCATGCATCTTTTCGTGATGAGAGAATGTTTCAGACTTTGGGTGAATTCAATCATTTTCAAGTTTTATCATGCTCCACACCTGCTAGATTATGCAGCACATTTGCTTTTCTTCTCAAAAATTACTGTGTTCCACATTACAATGAGACTGAGAGCAAAAAAGCAATTGCCAATGTCTGTGCCTTTCTGATGAAGACCCTGCCCGCTGAGGAAGCATTTGAAGCTATCAATCACATTTTCACTGAGCTTGAGAAACCAACTGAGATGGTAGCTTTTCTTCTGGAAGCAATTTTAGTGATTGAAAGTGAGCATCTCAGAGGGATTGTTGAATCTCCAGAGTTTCCGATTCATCCTGTCGAAAGTTTGAAAAGACTTGCCAATTTTTTCAGTGATGCCCTTACTCGCAAATATGACTTCTTGCGTGATAGGCTTAAAAAGCTATGTCCCAAGAAGGAGTTGGTTGCGGCTCTTACAGCAATCTCCAAGAAATCTTTTGTTGCTGGGCTCATTTTTGAACGAATCTTCTACAAGAGTCTCTTTGATTCCAAAAGAAAATTGGAGGATGTTTTTGATGCAAGTGTTTGCGGAAGCATTCAAAGCTTCATTGATCATTCAAAAATTCTGAGTGAATGCAAAGAGGCACCAAAAGAACTGCATGAAAACCGTAGTTACCTTTTTGCAAGATTACCAGAAGAAATCCTGGTGTCAAGTGGTTGTGGTGCTAAAACTACAATTTCTGCGGCTTTGGAGCATTTGCGCAAATCTAGGCAAAAAATACATGAAGCTAGACAAGCTGAATGGAGAAATGGAGGTGTTGCTTCGCAACGTTGGGATTCAAGATTTGATGATGATTCTGATTCTGTTGTACAATTTCCAAGGTACCAAAGGCTTACAGGTGAACTCAACCAAATTGATGCGGTTATGAGTGAGCTTCAGAAGTATTCTGGTTCCAAGCTTTTTAGAGATGTTCAAGATGAGAACACTAAAGAGATAGAGCATGTGAAAGCTCAAATCAAAGTGTTTGATGACCAAAAACATCGGATAAGGTGTGAAAATGAGCGTTTGCTTAAAGAAGCAAAGAAGTCGATTCTTGACCACATTTTTAGTGGTCAGGAATAATGCACTTGCACTTTTTGTGAAAAATTATAATATTAGTCCAATTTTGGCTTTACATATTTCTCAACCATTTGTTGTCCAAATTGTTGAGATGCAGTTTCTTCTGTGACTTCTTTGCGGCGGACTTTCGAAATCATGGTCATCATTTGCTCAAATTGGGTGAGGTCAAACTTCTTACCATTCTCAATAATCATATTATAAAGAGCGGGATATATCATCATGAGGGGCATATATTTTTGCTGGTATTTACCGCGTAAATCCGCGTATTTTTTAGCTTCACGCTTGCGGTTGTCTTCAGGGCAGTCAGTTTCAGAGAGGAGTTGATATACATATGATTTTATTTGTTCTACATCAAGGTGTTCATCAAATTCTTTTTGTTGTTTGGGAGGAAGCTGGTCCTTGAAGTCTTCAAGAGACGCTGATTGATTTGTTGTAAAAGACATGATTATGGATATAATATAAAAATTGTTTTTAAACCAATAAATTATTCTTTTATAAAATATGCATTGGAAGCATTATTTATACATATCCATTTTGATATTGGTAATCATATTAATAATTTTATATTTTGTTGGGAAAAGATTACAGTGGGAAATTTTGGATATTGGAAATACAGAAAGTTTTGATAATCCCTTGGAAATCAAAAAAGATATGATCGATAAATTATACGCTAAAATTTATAATAAAGTATTTGATGAACCGGATGTATTTAAAAAAGAAACATTAGAAATTTTGAAGTTTATGGAAAAGAATAAAATAGAGGGAGGTGAAATATTGGAAGTTGGAACAGGAACAGGCAAATATTTTCAGAATTTAAGCTCAAGTGGATTAAAAGTGATTGGAGTTGATCGAAGTGAAGCAATGTTAGATATATTTGCACTTAGAAATCCATTGGGTAAATATGTTTTAGGGGATGTAAAAAATGAGGGGTTATTCCCGAAACAGAAATTTAGGATGATATTGTGTTTGAAGGAGACTTTATATCATAATAAAATAGCGGAATGGGATACTATTTTAAGTAATTTTTTTTATTGGTTGAAAAAGAATGGATATTTAGTAATACATATCTTTGACAGGGATAAATTGGATGCTTGCCCAAAAAATATGACATTTTCAAGAAAAGATGGGGAGGGTCGTCAGCACGGAATAACTAATTTCCCAAATTTTACTCATGATGGATGGTGGGAGAAGAGAGGAAAAGTTATTTGTCAATATAATGAAATTATTGCCATGAGAGATAAAAATGGGGGAATTACAAAGAAGAAGCACTATAAGCATAATTTAGCAATTCCAGAGAAGAAGAAGATTATTGAAAAAATAATGTCAAACTATTTCAAATTAGTTGAAATTGTAAAATTAGATGATTTAGGATTGAAGGATCACGAATTATATTTTTTTAAAAAAATTAAATAATATATGGCTGCATTAAGTAATAAGGATTATAAGATAGGATGGATTGATGGTTATTATCCTTACACACAATATAGTGTTATTGATAATAAAGTAATATTTAGTGGAAATGAAATATATATAAATAAAGAAACATTAACACAAGAAATAATAAAAGATAGTCAAAGTGGGTATAATAATAATGCATCAATAGAACAAACAGGTGGTAAGGCTATAAAAAAATATAAAATTAAAGCGGATAATTATGAAAGTGCATTTAAGAAATTAGAGGGGAAAATAAAAGGTGGAAAAGGAGAATTTATTGTATTAAAATTAGAAAGTTTAGATAATAAAAATAAAATAAATTATTATAAAATTTACAGAAAAAAAATATAGGTTATAATTATAAGAATGGTGCAGAGTCAATTTCAAAAAGAACTTATGAAACTTGAAGGTTTATTAAGCAGTCTGAATAAAAAAAATAAATCAACTAAACAAAGTCAAGAAGGTGGTAAAAAAAAATATAAACCTGGTAAGCAAAGTCAAAAAGAACAACAAGAACAACAAGAAGGAGGTTCTGAAAGTGAATCTCGTTTTTTTAAACTAGTTAGTGTAAATGGTAAAGATGTTGATGGTGGAAGATACGAACTTCCATTAAAGACTAAAACTGGAAAACCACAGACTAGAGGACCAAGAGACAAGGCGTCAAGTGCCTTTTCTGAAATATGTCAGAAAAATAAAGAAAAGGGTGAATGCAGCTACAAGTTTGCTATCCAGGAAACTACACGTGGTAGTAATAAGAAGGTTTATCACTATCAAGGAAAAAGAGTAAAACTATCCAAACCAGTTGTACTTAAATTAAAGGACAAAAAGACTGGAAAAGTGAAGGAAGTTGTCAAGAAATTTAAGAATGTAATTACTTCTATTAGTTCATAAAATAAATTATATTTTTTTATCAATATCAATATAAAAAAATATTCTAATTAAAGATAGAAATGTCAGTAAAATACAATTATACAATTTTGAATTTTCCAGAAGAAGGACAAAAATATGGTAAATACACGGGAAAAACTCCTGGGAGTGTTGCGAATAAAATTTTTAATAAATTAATGAAACACTACAATTTTTTAGATAATATGGATGGAAAGAAATATTTAGTGTTTGAATTTGAAAATACAGATAATGGAAAAATATACGAATATATTGGAACACCAATTAAATTGCAAAATCCAATGACGGTGAATATTCATAATCAAAATATAAGTGTTACACATCGTTCAATTGTAGTGAAATATGATAATAAAATGAAAGAAATATTTAGTCCAGAACTTAAATCTATATCATAATAATGTCTAAGATAGAACCTCATTTAAATCCAGATGATCCTCAAAGAAAAGGAAATGAAGCGATTAATTCAACAGGTTCAACTACTACAAATCAATTAAATGGAGAATTAAATATTGACAAATTATATCCTGAAATTAAAGATGTTGTAGTTGTTCAATATGAAAATCCATATAATGTAAATGGTGGAGGATGTATGAAACAATATCATTTTATATCGAAACCTGGGAATTTTCCAATTTTTGGAAAGAATCCAATTGATGCATTACGAAATGGTTTGAATAAATTGGAAAATAATGATAGAAATATTTATAATAATAGAAAGCAAATTACCGTCAATTTACAGAGAGAAAGTAATAGAGCAAATAAACTACATAAATTTATGGTAAAAATTTTTAAAATATATCATCCTGTTTATAAATATAAGATAGAAATATGGAAATTTTGAATTTTCACGAATTTTGAGAATTTAGTGAGATTAAAAAAAACTGCATACATTATGAAAATGGGAGAATATCATTGTGAGAATCATTTAGAGATTTACGGGAAATGGGAGGATTTAAAGAATTTCACCATAAGCAACTGGGGAAATCGGGGTCTTAGTTTTCGAAAATCAGCTGATGTTGAGCAACCCTATATGATTGAATATGAGAAGGAATTATTCAACCAAGAAATGGATATGATATATTATACATTTTTAACAAAAAATGAGCCTCCAGAGAAATGGTTATCACAAATCTCAAAACAATACTGCCATCTAGAATTTAATTTATATTATCAAAATAGAAAAATAGATAAAACAGGAGATTATATGATAAAAAATGGAGAAATTTATTATAAAGAGGAAATTGCTGTAAATTAACAAATTAAAGATGATCTACTTGCAGCAATATATGCATCATCTGCACCAATAAATTCTTTTGATTCAGATGCAATAATTCTTTTCGAAAAACTTGCATCTTCTTTCGTCAATTTACAGACCGCATTTAGTTTTGTAAATTTATCAGCAAAAGCAATAAGATGGCATACATCACCAAATGGTTGTTGTAAATAATCACCATCTAAGCCACTTGTAATAACTATTTTACCCATATCTTCAACTAATATTTTGATAGTTTTTAGGGCATTTTTAAGAAATTGGACTTCATCTATCATAATAACATCGAATTCATGTAAATTCGGTTGAGATTGAATATCAGAAAGATCAGAAAGAGAAAGCATTGTTTGGAATACTTCTTTATTGTGAGAACAAATATTTCCAATTGAATCATAACGCCGGTCATTGTAATAATTAACGGATAATATTTTTTTATCAATTGACTGATATTGTTTGCAAATGCGGATTAATTCTGTAGTTTTTCCTGAAAACATAGAACCAGAAATAACGTGAAGAAAACCTCTATTTTTTGTAATAAAATTTCTGCTAACTGGTAAGTATTTATCACCTGATTTCATGGAAAAAATAGCCGGTGTAGTATCACGTAATTGCGAACAAAGAGCCGATAATTTATAGACATATTCACATTTCGGAATAATATCAACAATATTCTCGTAAGGAATTCTGTGATAATCATTATCCAGTGCAGCACAAATGAATTTTTTATCCATTTTGTTTGCTAAAATATTTAAAATGAAACAATCAGAAAATAATTGTAAATTATCAATAATAATCACATTACTTTTTTTAAATAAAGCAGAAGTAATAATATTTTCAATTAAAGAAGAACGTATAATTTTCATCGTATCTTTATTAAAAGAATCATTTGTTACAGAATCATGTAAAATAATAGCAATATCGTCTTCTTTGGTTAAATGACAGTAATAAAGACGTAATAATTCAGTGGTTTTTCCTGCCTTTGTAGGTCCAATATATAGAGTAATCGAGCCGGGCATGTTTTTTATATAAAAGAAACATCCTTTTAATATTTCACTTTTTCCGCAAGGGCTTAAAGCTTTTTTGCGTAAAAGGAGTTAAATATGCCTAGCAAGAAGAAAAGTGTGAGTGTTAGTGTTTCACAACAAGAAGAAGATATTTCTAAACTTATGCCTAAGAAAAGAGGTAGAAGACCCAAGGATAAATCATATACTATTATAAGTAATTATAAAGATACTCCAGTTGAAGTTGAAAATGAAAATATTATTTTACATTTGCCAGGTGATGATAAAATAAATAATGAAAATTATAATGATATTGTAATAAACACAGATGGGATAATGCGATATGATCCCATTTTAAATGAACCTATGCCATATGAACCATTAAATCAAATGCAGAGCGATTATGCAAATATTTTAGAGAAAAATAATGAGAAAATTGAAGTAGATAATTTAGAAAATCAAAATAATGAAGTTATAAATGATGAATCAACTATTAAAAATGATGAAGTATATGTTAGAACAGTCGGATTTGAAGAAGTAAATAAAAATTATTTTAATGTTTTAAAAAAAGTAAAAATTTTAAAAATGATTCAGGCTGATGATTCCAAAAAAGAATGGGATTCTTCAACTGATCATGCTTGTTTTTATTGTACTGAACAATTCCAGACAATGCCCATTGGAATTCCCATTCGTCTTATTAGAGGAAAGTATTATTGTCGTGATAATTTTTGTTCATTTAATTGTGCAGCTGCATATATTTTTTCTGGATTTGATACTCGATATCATTTTAAGAAATGGGAATATTATTCTTTACTTTGTTTATTAGCAAAGGAAATCAATGAGAAAATCAATAATGAAATTAACATTGATGAAAAGAAAATTATTAATGTGAAATTAGCAGAGAATAGAAATTTATTGAAAAAATTTGGAGGTCCTATGACGATTGAAGAATTTAGGAAACAATTTTATTTTCTGGATAAAAAATATTCATTATTATATCCTCCTATTTCATGTATGTATCCACAGACAGAAGTTGCACATTATGTAAGTGTTCATAGACAAAAGGCGATGATGTTAAATAATGAAAATCGTTTTCAGGAATTGAATGATTTAAGATTAAAAAGAGATAAACCATTACTTCAAAAGAAGAATACATTGGAGGAATATATGTCATTGAAAATTTCGTAAAAGATTTAAAAATAATAGTATAATAATAATATACTAAAGAAAATGGGAAAGAAAATTTATGCAGAATTGGATAAAATAACATTTGAGAGTATTAAGAAATCAAGATCAGCAAATGGAATGATTGATGAGAATAAGTTTTTTAGAGGGCTAAAAGAGGGAGATAGTGTTATATTTTCTTGTAATAATAGAAAAATAGAAGCTGTTTTAAAGAAAATAAAGAAATATAATAGTATATCAGAATATTTAAAATTAAATGCTCATATTGGAATGATGGAAGTAAATAGTTCAAAACCACTTGATTTTTTGAGTAAAATGAATGATAAAAAAGTAAAAATATATGAAGTAGATTATTTTCCTTATGGAGATGATAAAGATGATGATTTTGGGTCTAGTGGAGGTGGATGGGGGGGAAAAAAAGATAAAGAATTGGAAAATTTTATGTCTTCATTATTTGGTGGAAATTTAAATAATTTTGAAGATTTTGACGAATAATTTATGCATAATCAGTAATATTATATGCGTACTTCTCAGTATCATCCAGTATTTGTACATCTTCAATTTCCTTCTTTTTATCTTTCGGATTATTTTGTATTATTGAAGAAATTTTACTATTAGTGGAGAATGGTTTTATAATAGATTGAACATTTCCAATAGTAGGTACTGTAAAATTTTCAAACTTTTTTGAAAATGATACAACTTGAATATTTGCTGTTATAAAAAGTATGACTACTATAGCAATAAGTCCCAATAATATATAAAGCATTTTATATATTATTCAGAGAAATTATTATTGTTGAGCACATTGCATTGGCATAGAACCGGGCATCTCATTATCGTCATTATCATCATTAAAATGATTTGGCATTTCTGATGATGGAAGAAGATGAACTATTTTATCTGAATCTAAATTTTGGAAGTCAGCAACTTTTTCACGACCTTCATAAATTTTGTCCATTAAACTTTTAAATTCATCCATATATTGTGATGATATTGATTTTGGAAGTTCCAATTCAAAATGAATATTCATATTTCCATTTTCAATACCATATGATGGAATAATATATGTTTCATCAAGATCAATCTTATCATAATAACAAAAATTTATTACTTTATTTCCAAAATATTTTATTGTTCTTTCAACACCATTATAATATTCATCAAGACGAATTTTAAATGTTGCTTCGAGATCATCTCCATTTCCACGTGAAAAAATATACTTATTTTCTTTTACATTTGGTAAAGAATTTATTGATGAATATGAGCTTTCTTCATCATCTTCTTCTAGCTCATCCTCATCTTCTTCTCCTTCTTCATCTTCATCATCATCTTCTTCGTTATCTTCATCTTCATCTTCAACTTCAACTGGGGAATCATTATCTTCATCATCTTTATTAATTAAATCAAATTCATTTTCATCAATATAAACTGCTAATAAATCTCCATATTCAAGAGTTGGTATTTGATGACCTTTCTTTTCAAATAATTGATGTTGATTTGGTCTTGCACCTTTTGGAATTACTAATTCTATTTCTTCTTCAATTGGAACAAGTAAATTAGATGGGGGTGGCTCAGATTTTTCCCAAAGTTGTCCTTCAGGAAAACCCATTCTTTTATATTTGATCGTTTTTGTTGCACCAAAATAAGAGTCATCCAATGTAAGACAAATAGGGATTCTGACAGGTTGTACATTTATACGACGTTCTTTTAGTGCTGAATTGCCAAATAAATGCTCAAAAATTTCTCTGGGATCTCTCACATTACTATCTGACGATTTTCCGAATCGATCATAAGACTCTCTCTTCTCAGGATCAGATAAGATTTCATAGGCTTCAGTAATTTCTTTGAATTTTTCGAGAGCTTTGGGATTATCAGGGTTTTTATCAGGGTGATATTTGAGGGCTAATTTTTTATAAGATTTTTTAATTTCATCACCACTACAATCTTCGGAAAGTTCTAAAATATCGTATAAAGAAGTATCTTTCATTCTAATATATTTTAAAAATAAAATTCTTTTAAACTAGAACCGCGACGCGGTTTAAAATTTTTATTATAATATATTCCAATCTATAGAATGACGAAAATATTATCATTTGATGTAGGAATAAAAAATTTAGCTTTTTGTTATCTAGATTATAATAAGGAAGAATCAAAAATTAATAATATTATTTCGTGGGGTATTATTAATTGTAAATCAGAATTATGGATGCCGGAGCAAAATAATAAGAAATGCGGGAAATGTGGAAAAGGAACCAACTATTGGATTATAAAAGATGGTGAGCGTATAGAAATGTGTAAAGTTCATGCCCGTCCTTATGAAAAAGATTATATGATACAAGTAAAAACATCGAAAAATCAATATAATCAAGTAGATTCCTTAGGGTATGAGTATTATCCATATGAATTACGAGATTTATATTGTCCATGTGGAGAGAAAAGCAGAAAATTTTTTATAAAATATGATGGCGATATTTGTCTTAAAAATATAAAAATTGGAGGTTTTTGCAATAAATGTAGTAAAGAAGTTGAGAAGACAGGGCAAGTCTTATCCAAAATTAGTGATTATATGAAAGACGATGATACTAAAACCTATACTAGGATACACGATGGACTCTCAAATTTAAAATTGGATGGTGTTAATGAAATTATAATAGAGAATCAGCCGGCTCTAAAGAATCCAAAAATGAAATCGGTACAACTCTTTATATATACTTATTTTTTTTGTAAATTGAAAGAAGGAAAATTCCCAGAATTGGCGAATGTAAGTTTTTTCAATGCAAGTAAAAAATTATTTAAAAAAGAGCAACATAATCGTAGCCAACCTTCATTAGAGGAAGGAGATACTTCAAAAGAGCCCCAAGTAAAATTATCTGACTATCAATCTTATAAGAAGAGGAAGAATGACAGTATAGATATTGTAAAAGGTTTTTTGCAAGATCTAGGAGAATGGAGTGCCTTTTTCCAATCACATCCGAAAAAGGATGATTTGGCGGATTCTTTATTACAGGGGGTTATGTTTTTTGCTTAGGCTTCAGTTATTTTAGGAGTGATTGTGCCCCATCCTACACTCTTCTTTATTTTTTCAACTTGTTTCATATCTTCTTCATTCAAAAGCATTTCACCATCCAAAATTCTTTTGAGTCCTCTTTTTGTAATCTTCTTTGTTCTGAGCCATTTGGATCCGAGAATAATTGCGAGTTTTGCGTCTTCTTCGGCTTTCTTGCGGGTTTGAGATTCTACATAGTCAAATTGGTCCGCCCATTTTTCGAATTTATCGCGGACAACTTCATTAACATTTACTTCATTTGAATTATAAAGGTCACATATTTGATCGTATTTTTCAATCGTAAATTGTTCGACAAACTCTTCAAAACGATTAGTATCCCAGCTATTTTTCTCTTTGAGTGTTTTAATAATATTTTCCTTGATATTTTCAATTAATACATTATGATTTTCGGGGTGCTCTTCATGGTAATGTACCATTTTAATAAATTGAGGGAGACAAGTAGAAGGATGACTTATTAATTTTTCGACTTGACTTGGTGTTATGTAATTCAGATTTTCATTACCATAGGAATTTATTTGAATATTTTGTTGATGAACACTTTGGTCCAAATGTTGGTTAATATTATAAGAATATGTATTACCAATTTTTTTAGTTAGCTCAAGAATTTGTTTTTCAAGGTGGTCAATATGTTCTTTATATATTTTCTCTTTTTCTTCGATGATATGGGAAGCTTTGCTTGCCATAATACATTTTTTGAGATGCTTATTGAGATTATACTTAGCAGAATAAGATTTTTCGCAATAGGGGCATGATATATTTTTTTTATCTTCTTCTTCTTGAACAGGAACGATAAGTATGCATTGTTTTTTCGTATCATTAATATGTCTTTCATAATTATATTTTCGGTCAAATATCTTACCACATCTTTTGCAATTATATTGAGTCATTCTTTCACTATTACATATATATTATTTTTTATTTTACTCTAAAATACTCAAATTATTCCCTCAATTGGAATCATGTTTTGGAATTATATAATATTGTGTTTTTAATAAATATTATATTTTTTACAATATTTTTTGATATATTTTTTTATTAATAAATTTTCACTGTATATTATTTTTCGAGCAATTGGAATATTTTGGAATACAATGGAATAAAAAATGGGAATAAATGAGTAAAATTTGGAGATAATGGCTACCATGCTACCATATTAATACTATTTTTTAAGCTCTTAATTTTTTAATTATGGTTATTATATTACCATACATTATGAAATAATGATGATATAATTATTATATATTTTATAGGAAAAATGATGTCAGTTACCATATTACCATATATTTTTTATTTTGCATTAGTTATATTTTTAAAAATGGTATTATAATTACCATTTTCGGGCTTATTACCAGGGTATTACCAGACTTTTTTTCATTGAAAAAATATGAAAAATGTGGTAGAAAATGGTAATACGGGGTAAAATGGGGGGTATAAAAAAGAGTATTTTATGGTAGAAAAAAATGGTAGTATTTTTTATTTTATAAAATGGAATTAATAAAAATGGTAATATGTGGTAATAATTTTGCTCATTTTTGGAAAAAATGTAAAAAATTTAATTTTTTCGAAATTTTTTAGACATAAAATAGATAGTAGATTTTACAATAAAAAAAATATAAAAAATATTTTTGAACCCAAAAGTTCAAAAATATTCTAGCCTTACCACTGATGATAGTCAGACTAAAAAAATGTGAAAAATCCCATTTTTTATGCTCTCGTTTTTTGGGCTATGGTAATGGGTAAAAAAATGATGATTACCATAAAAATCAGTATGGTAATGAATTTTCAATCCTATTTTACCTCTCTAAAAAAAGTCATTTAGTGTCCGTCATGGGTCAAAATCATTATTGATAAAAATTTTGATGAAGCCATTTTCAAGGTAGCACCTTGATGGAAATACTGTTGGCTGATGAAACTTCATTTTATTACCATAATACTACCATAATACCATATGGTAATAAAAACGTCAAAAACTCATGGAATAAAAAGTTCAATTTTTTTTGGTATTACCATGGATGGTAATAAAAACCCCATTTAAACCATGTTTTATGGTAATAAAAAATTTCAACGTCCCAAAAAAATGCATTTTAATACCACGTATGGTAAGAGAGGGGGTACCCCATCAGAGGGTATCAGTTAATTTTTTTTTTATTTTTTTATTGAAAAATAAATAACATAATTATTGATAGAGCATTACCATTACCATATTTTTTTATTTTTTATTTATTTTTGGAGCTAGTGCGTTACCATAAATTTACAAAAATTGAACAAAAAACGGGATTTTTTTTAGAGTGGTCGTATTTCAACAGGATTGGTTAAAAATATTTATTTTTTGATTTATTTTTAATTTAATCAGAAAAATATCAGATATTTTTTTAATAAAAAAATAGTTGAAAAAAGTAAAGAAAAAAAAATTTAATTTTCTCGATGCATTACCATAAAGTGTGGTAATGCATGTATACTAGCAAATCGTGCGGCATTACCATAAATGTCATTTTTTTGAAAAAGTGATTTTTGAGATTTTTCTCGATTTTGCATAGGTTGTTTCTAAAAAAAATTTTTTTTTTTTAAAATTTTTTTTCCTGGCTAGGAAGAACTTCAACAAAAAAAAATTTTTTGATTTTTTAAAAAAATCGATTTTTTTCGAATTTGAGGGTCAGTTTTTTTTTATTAGTATTTATTGATAATTTATATAAAGTATAAAATAATAAAAATAAAAATAACTGATAGTACTCATAGGTGATAAAACCTTAAAAAAAGTTCAAAATGTATTCAAACATGGTAATGGTATGGTAATTTTTGGTTAAGGTTTTGAAAAATTTTCATTACCATAATTTTTTTGATTTATGGTAGATCAGAGGGTGAAAAACATCAGTATTTTGGAAAAAAATCATAAAAAATAAAAATTTCGTCTGATATAAGCTCGACTTTTTGATTTTTGGTAAGGCAAGGACCTCAAGCTTCTTTGCATTTTTATGGTAGTAAATGGTAGTAATTTTTTTTTGTCTTTTCACTGGAACATGGTAATAACCACCATTTTGTGGTGGGGTAGAAGCGTGTAAAAATTTTCCGTATGGTAAGGACTACCATAAATTTCGTCTTTTTTAAACGAAAAAATGCAAAAAATGGGGTCAAAAGTATGGTAATACCGATTTTTTTAAAGATTTTGTGAGTTAGTTATGGTAGTAAAATGATAATAGGGTTTTGAAAGTCTGAAATTTTTAAAAAAGACTTATGGTAGTTTTTACCATTTTTAATACCATACAGAATTATATTTCCGGATAGGTATCATGGTAGTGTGGTAAGACTTTTCGTCATGGTACTAGAGAAGCAAACGTTTTTTTTCAAAAAAATGGTCGTTTATCGTATGGAAGGTGACCTTGGGATTTTTTGACCCCCACCATCGCGTACCATAGCCCTTACCATGGACTTTTTTGGAGGACTTTTTCCTGGTAATGCTCATAATAATTGCAACCATGAAGCTAAAACTCTAGGTAGTAATGGTAATAAGACTACCATAATTTATAAAAAATAAAAAATGAGGACTACCATTCTTTATGATATAGAGGGAAGTTTTCACTTTTTTTCGATTTTTATACCATACCCCCTTACCATAGAGAAGCGAAAAAAATCGCGTTTATTACCATGTGGTAATAAAATGCCACCATCATTTTTTGGAGGGAAGCGTAAAAACAGGTTTTAAAATTTATGGTGCAAAAGTGATTACCATGATTTTTGTTACCATTCAAAATTTGGATTTTCAGAGTTTATTACCAAAATATGATAATTCAGATTTTTGGTGTAAAAATATATTACCACCGCAATTTTTGAAATTTTGACCCTAGAGTTTTTTCTGGAAAAAATGCATTTTTCTTATGAATAAGTCAAAAATGGTCTTGCGATTACCATATAAAACCTCATGGGTCAAAAATGGTCATTACCATTGGTAAGGTCTTTTTTTCAAAAAATGAAAACGGTGCCAAAACGGTTCAAAACGGTACCAAAAATGCAAAAAATGGAGAAAAATTAAGAAAAAAAAATTAAAAAATTGACCCTAGAGCGCAACCAAGACTAAAAAAATGGTAATTTATGGTCAATTGTTGATGTGACATTGGTTTTTTTTAAATATTTTTTGATTTTGACCCTACGATTCCGGCAGTTATTTATAGATGGCATCTAAAAAATGTGAAAAATAGCTTATCAGTAAAGGAATTTTAAAGAAATTCTGAAAATGATGAAAAAGTTGTATCAGATACAATTTTATTTTTTTTAATTTTATGAATTTTTGAACATTTAGAATATCAGTAATTTAAAAATAAGTAAAAAATTTATCAGTAATATATTTTTATTAAAAAATAAAAATTATGGTTGTAATGGTAGTCATGGAATAAAAAGAAATATATGTACCCATAATAAAATAAAATTTACGATAATAATATATTTGTATAATATTATTCACCTGAAAAATATTATATATGAATAATTATAAAATATGAAAGATTATAATAAAAAAATGAAGAAAAAAAAGAAAAAAACGGAAAAAAAGGATAAATATATATTTTACTTACATGAAAAAATAAAAAATGGAAAAAATTATTTTTCATATATTGATAATATTAAGGATGGAAAAATGAAAGGTGGTCAGAATAATGATATTGACTGGAATAATGCGCGATTAAAAAATTTATTTTTAGATCGATGCAATTATGTCCCTGATAGTTTGAAGAAAAAATCTTTAGTTGATTTTCAATATAAAGAATTAAAAATACAAGGATCCGTATTACCATTATTTATATTTGGAAATAAACCAATAAAAATTGCTGGTCGTGAAATTTTACAGTATTTTTTTTATTTACAAAATGATGAAATAAAATTTAAACGAAGTGAAATTGGAGAAGATAACAATATTAAATTTACAGATATCTCATTTGATGATTTATCAAATATAAAAATAGTTAATTCTAGTAAATTAAAAAAAGAAGAAAGTATTACTACTTTATTATACAATGAATTTATTTCAATGAAAAATTCTATTAACAACAAAAAAAAATTATTGCTAGATAAATTTATTGAAAAATATCAAAGCAAGAGTCAAAATATAAATAATACTTCTAATAAAATTCCAGAAGAAAAAGCTGCTGCAGAAGCAAAAGTGGCTGTAGAAACAAAAACGGCTACAAATGCAAATGTAAAAGCGGCTGTAGAAGCAAAAGCAGCAGCAGAAGCAAGAGCAGCTGCAGAAGCAAAAACAGCTGCAGAAGCAAAAGTGGCTGCAGAAGCAAAAGCAGCTGCAGAAGCAAAAGTGGCTGAAGAAGCAAAAGCAGCTGAAGAAGCAAAAGCAGCTGCAGAAGCAAAAGCAGCTGCAGAAGCAAAAGCGGCTGCAGAAGCAAGAGTAGCTGC
>Ga0194123_10002837_pt1 | contig 21843 bp, 20 predicted proteins | sample TA2MahsurfametaG_5_FD_155479 | JGI IMG/M metagenome (GOLD analysis project Ga0194123, IMG submission 155479) | Freshwater microbial communities from Lake Tanganyika, Tanzania - TA2015023 Mahale A surface | ecosystem: Environmental > Aquatic > Freshwater > Lake | place: Tanzania: Lake Tanganyika... | reverse complement strand
GCTTGACCTGCTCGATCTTCAGCCCGCCGTACTCCTGGCGCCACCGATAATAAGTGACCTCGCTCACCCCGATCTGGCGGATGACATCAGCGATATCCTGGCCCTGTGAGATCAAGACATCGGCTTGTCGGAGTCTCGAAACGATCTCTTCAGGCTTGTGCCTCTTCTTCGGCATTGCAGTCCTCCTTCTTGTCAAAAGACATAGTTCAGGGCGGACCACTTTTCAGGGGGAGGACCACTATCGCGTCATCCTGAACATCGGCGACAATTTCGGTGACTTCGACGATGCGTCCCGCGGCTCCGAGGCGGAACGCCAGGCCGCCTTCGAAGCCAACCGCCATCGCTGGGGTCGCGAATGGATCGTGATCGCCAATCCGACCTACGGGTCCTTCGATACGGCGCCGTTCGGCCATGACTTCAAGAAGTCGCGCGAAGAACAGCGCAAGGCCAAGCACGACTCGCTGCAGAGCTGGTCAGGGCCCAAGCAGTAGCCGGACCCTCTATCCGCGCAGCGCGGTCACCAGGGCGGCAAGCATCGACGCGTCGAGCTTGTCGTTCGTCCGAACGCCGGAACAGAAATCGAGCGCGAACGGACGCACGGCTTCGATAGCGGCGCGGACATTCGACGCGTTGAGGCCGCCCGCGAGGTAGACCGGGATCGATGTCGCGCGGACGATCCGCGCACTGAGCGACCAGTCGTGCGTCCGGCCCGTGCCTCCCAGTTCCGCGACGCCCGCTGTGGGCCGCCCTGAGTCGAGCAGCAACGCATCGGCAAGGCCGGCATAGGCGCTCGCGGTGGCAAGAGAGCCCGCGTCTTCAACATGGACCACTTGGACCAGCCGGACGCCCGGCGCGGCCCGTCGCAGCTCGGGGTAGATGGCCGGAGCGACGTGACGCACGATTTGCAAGGTGGTCGGCCGCACCTGGGAGACCTCGCGCGCGAGCGCGGCGGCCGTTTCGGCGGAGGAGAGGTAGAAGCTCTCGACACCGGCCGGGACGGAGCGCGCCAAGATCGCCGCGCGGTCGATTCCGATCACGCCAGCACCCGACGGCATCTCGCCCACCAGACCCACCGCATGCGCGCCGGCCGCCACTGCGGCTTCGATCTCCTCGACCGAAGCCATGCAGCAGACCTTGAACGGTAGCGGCGCGTGGCTCACGCGGGCACGCAGTAGCCGTCGCGGCGAGGATCGCAGCCGCCGGTGAGCGCACCGGTGTCAGGATCGACCGCGACACCCTGCATGCCGCCGGTCTTCATCGTCCAGGCGGCGCTGCCATCGACGATGTGGCCGCGCGCCGCCAGACCCTGCAGAACCTCAGTCCCGACGCGGTTCTCCACGGTGACGAGCCGGCCATCCGTCAGACGCGCGCGCGGCGCCTCGATCGCCTCCTGCAGCGGCAGGCCATAGTCCAGCAGCTGCACCAGCGCCTGCGCCTGGGTCTGCAGAATGCCGTAGCTGCCGGGGGTGCCGAGCGCCAGGACAGCGCGCTCGTCCTTTGTCAGGATCATCGGCGCCATGCAGATCGGCATCACCGCACCGGGCTTGGAGCGGTTGGGGCTGGCCGGGTTCACGTCTGTCCAGAAGAGGAAGTTGTTGAGGCAAAGGCCGGTGCCCGGCACCACAACACCCGAGCCGAACACCGCACCGAGGCTTTGCGTCACGCACACCAGATTGCCGTGGCGGTCGGCCATCGAGAAGGAGGTGGTGTGGCTCTCGCCCTTGGCTGGCGTGGCCGGCGGCGTCCATTGCTCGGTCGGGCCGTCGATCGGCGTTCCGTCGAGCACCCGCGCCCGAAGGCGCGCGACATGGGTGTCGCTCAGCAGCTCGGCGATGCGCGCGGGCGTGGGTACGCTGTGGGCGATGCGGACACCTGCCGCCAGCCGGATCGCGCGCAGCACCAGATCGAGATGCTCCAGCCCGTCGCGAGTCCGCGATGGCAGGTCGAGGCCCTCCAGCACGCGCAGCGTCAGCAGCGTCTGGAAACCCTCGCAGGGCGGTGGCGGCAGGTTGATGCTGTGGCCGCGATAGGAGATGGCGAGCGGCGTCTTCCACTCCGGCTTCACCGCGAGCAGATCGCTCATGTCGAGGCTGCCGCCCATCGCCGCAACGTGCTCGACCACGCGTTTGCCGAGCGCGCCGCCGTAGAGCAGGCCCGGGCCTTCGGCCGCCAGCGCTTCGAGCGTGCCGGCGAGGTCCGGTTGCCGCAGGATGTCGCCGAGGCGCGCGGGTTGGCTGCCGATCCCATAGTTCGCAGCCCAGATCGCCCCGGCCGGCTGCTGGCGAAGCTCGCCCGAGACACCGTTGATCTCCTCGACGTTGAACTCCGCCAGCGGAAAGCCGTCGCGGGCAAGCGCGACTGCCGGTGCGAAGAGTTCCGAGAGCGGGCGGGAGCCGTACGCGTCGCGGAGCGTACACCAGCCCGCGAGATTGCCGGGGGCCCCGATCGGTGCGCCGCCGCGCGACAATTCCTGCCGCCGCGAAAAGCGCTCGACCGGAAAGTGCGCGGGAATGCGCGGCACGAAGTCGAGGACCTTCACCGCCTTCTCGGCGGCGACGTAGCAGGTCGCGAGCCCCTGGCCCGCGAGGCCTGACATGTAGGGCTCAACGACGTTGAGAGCCGCCGCGGTCGCGACCGCCGCGTCGAAGGCGTTGCCGCCGGCCGCCAGGATGCGCGCGCCCGCGGCGGCGGCCAGCGGATGGGCGGCGGCCACCATTCCGTGCCGCGATGCGATGGTTGGTCTTTTGCCGTGCATGTGGTGCTCCCCCGGTGGCGCGATCCTGCCAAGCGCGAACCGGCGACGCCATGGCGAATTGCGCGCGCGGCGGGGACTTGCTTCAATGCCGCCATGACCCCGCGCCTGGAGTTCGGCTGGTTCCTGCCCACCGCGGGCGACACGACCGCTTATGGCGTGCACGAGGCTTTCGTGCCGTCCTCGCTCGATCTCTTCGACCGGGTGGTGGCGGCTGCCGAGCGCGCCGGGTTCGAATACATGCTGGTGCCTGTCCAGACGACCTGCTGGGAGGCCTGGATCGCCTCGGCGATGATGGTGTCGCGGTCGAAGTCGATCCGGATGCTGGTGGCGGCGCGGCCGAGCTACATCAATCCGGTGCTGCTCGCGAAGATGATCTCGACGTTCGACCAGCTCTCCGGTGGGCGCATTTGCATCAACCTGATCGCGGGTCAAAGCGAGGCCGAGAACGAGGCCGAGGGCATCCGCTGGGGCAAGGAAGATCGCTACGCCATCATGGACGAGGAGGTCTCGATCCTGAAGGCGTTGTGGACCGCGCCGGGTGGGGTGGACTGGGACGGCAAGTATCACCGCCTCAAGGGCGCGCGCATCATGCCGCAACCGCTGCAGAAGCCGTATCCGCGCTTCTATCTTGGTGGTGGCTCGCGGCAGGCCTGGGACATTTCGGCGAGGCACGCCGATGTGCATCTCTTCTGGGGTGACACGTACGACCGCATCCAGGCCAACATGCGCGAGATCCGCGTGCTGGCCGCCCAGCATGGCCGCGGCGATGCCATCGGCTTCGGCATGCGCTTGCAGGTGATCTGCCGGCCGACCGAGAAGGAGGCCTGGGATTTCGCCCACGGGCTGGTGGAGCACGCCTCGGAGCGACAGAAGAGCTTCGTGAAGACCCACTTCGCGACCTCGGAGGCCAACCGCCGCGTCCAGGAGCTGGCGCGCGTCCATGGCGAGACGATCGAGCCGCACCTGTGGACCGGGATCACCCAGGTCCGGCCCGGCGCCGGCATCGCCATTGTCGGCGACCCCGAACAATGCGCCGACGTTCTGCAGCGTTACATCGATCTGGGCTGCCACTCCTTCTGCCTGTCGGGCTATCTGCACGACGACGAAGCGGACCGCTTCGGGCGCTGGGTCATGCCGATCCTGCGTGAACGCAATCGCGAAAGGATGCTGGCAGCATGAGCGCGACCGGAGCGGTGCGTGCCGACGCCGTGGCCGACGGGACGGATCTTGTCGAGGCCTACTTCGAGCGCGGCTGGACCGACGGTCTGCCCGTGGTGCCGCCGACCCGGGCGCGGATCGACATCATGGTCGAGGCGCTGGGCGGCGATCCGGCGTTCCTGGAATGCAAGGTGCCGCCGCGCTGGGGCTCGCTCACCCGCGAGGTGCTGGCGATCAATCTGGTGATGGCCGGGTGCCGACCCGACTATGCGCCCGTGGTGCGGGCGGCGCTGCTGGCGCTGACCCAGACGGCGTTCAATCTCAACGGCGTGCAGGCCACCACCCACATGGCCGCGCCGCTCGTGATCGTGAACGGCCCGATCGCGCAGCGCATCGGTATGAATGCCGGCCACAATTGCTTCGGTTCCGGCAACCGCGCCAATGCCACGATCGGCCGCGCGATCCGACTGGTGCTGCTGAATGTCGGCGGCGGCACGCCGGGCGATCTCGACAAGGCGACACTTGGCCACCCTGGCAAGTACAGCTACTGCATCGCCGAGAACGAGTCGGCGAGCCCGTTCGCGCCCTACCATGTCGACAAGGGGTTCGCGGCGGAGGACTCGACGGTGTTCGCCATCGCGGCCGAACCGCCGCATTCGGTGACCAACCATGTCGCCAACGACGCACGTGGTGTTCTCGATTCGATTGTCTCGGCAATGAGCACGATCGCCCACAACAACGCGGTGTCGTCCGGCCACTGCGCCGTCGTGCTCGGTATCGAGCATGCCCGGACCATTGCCGGGTCGGGCTGGAAGCGGGCCGACATCCGCCACTATCTCTGGGATCGCGCGCGCAATCGCTTCGGCGATCTCGCTTTCGAGCATCGCTATGGCCGCATCCACAATCGCAACCTGCCTGCCTGGTACGGCCGCGATCTGGAGAGCCGCGTGCCGGTTGTGCCGTCGCCGGACAACATCCATCTGTTCGTGGCTGGCGGCGAGGCGGGCCGCTTCTCGGCCTTCATCCCGGGCTGGGGCCACATGTCGAACCCGGTGCTGCGCGGCATCGATGGCGCCGCGCCGGTGAGCGGTCCGGTTTGCGTCGATGGCGCCTGCCAGCTTTGATTTTCAGGAGAGACACATGACCCTCGAATTGTTCGATCCGCGCGGCGTCGTCGAGGCCGAGGCGCGCGCGCTCGCCCGCCGGCCTGCGGCGCTCGCGGGGCTGCGGTTGGGCGTTCTCGACAACACCAAGTGGAACGCCAATCGTCTGCTGCGCGGCGCCACGGCCAAGTTGCGGGCGACCCACGGCTTCGCTGCGGTCACCTACTACCGCAAGGAAAGCTTCTCCAAGATCGCAGCCCCCGAGCTGGTCGACGAGATCGCGGCCGCCAACGACGTTGTTCTCACAGCCATAGGTGATTGAGGGTCCTGCACATCGTGCTGTATGCACGACGGCATTGAACTCGAAGGCAAGGGACGGCCGACCGCGGTGGTGGTCACGTCCGAATTCGTCCATGAGGCGCATGTGCAGCGCGCCGCTCTCGGCATGACGGGTCTCGATCCGGTCGTGATCGACCATCCGCTGAGCACGCTCACCGAAGCCGAGATCGAGCGTCGGATTGACCAGGTGGTGGCGCAGGTCGAGGCGGCCTGGCTCGCGACACAGCGCTAGGGTGCTTACTCGTTCGCGGGTACTGCGATCCGGCTGAGTTCGGCCGGATCGGAACGACTCTAGGGCAAGTCGAGCCGCACCACGATGCCCACGGTCGCAATGATCACGGGATCCCCGCCGTCGTCGCGATGGGGCAGGTCGAGCCCACCCGGCACGACGGTGACGGTCGTCTTGCCATGCGGCAGCGAGGCCGCGACCTTTGCGGCGTCGACTTTGTCCGGCTGCTGAACGCCCACCGTCACCTCGACATACATCTGTGTCTTGGGATCGATGCCGAGTGACCGGATCATCGGCAACGATGAGTGGTGCAGCGCGTCCTGGACGCCGCGCAACGCGGCCTTGGTGTAGTCGCCGCCATGCACGTCGCTGCCCATGCCGAATTCCATCACCATCCGCTTCAACGCCATGCCGCCCTCCCTGGATTGCGGACCGATCTTCCCCCGACGTCCGCGCAGGGCTCAAGCGCGGGCAAGCAGGTCGAGCTGCGGCGTATCCGCCATCGCCGATGCTGGCGGATCGAAGTTGGACAGCGCCACCCCCAGCAGGCGGATCGGCCTGTCCAGCGGGAAGACGCTGCGGCCGAGCGCCAGAACATGGGCCTCGACGGTCGCCCGGTCGGTGAAGGGTTCCGGCGCGGAGCGGCTGCGCGTCACGATCCGGAAGTCGGAGTACTTGATCTTGACCGTCACGGTGCGGCCGGCATTGCCGCCGCGAGCGACGTGGCTCCAGACCTCGTCGAACAGCCGCGCCAGATGGCGTTCGACGTCGGGTAGGGTCGTCAGATCTTGGGCGAACGTCGTTTCCGAACCCGACGACTTGCGCTTGCGGTCCGGGACCACGGGCCGTTCGTCCTCGCCGCGCGCGATGGCGTAGTAGTGCGGACCCGCCTTGCCGAACTGCCGTTGAAGGAACTCGAGCGTCTGGGCCTTCAGATCGGCGCCGGTGGCGATGCCCAGCCGGTTCATCTTGGCCGCCGTGACCGGACCGACGCCGTGAAAGCGCTCGACCGGAAGCTTCTCGACGAAGGCGGGTCCTGCCTCGGGGACGATCGTGTACTGACCGTTGGGCTTGCGCTGGTCCGAGCCCAGCTTGGCCAGGAACTTGTTGTAGGAGATGCCGGCCGATGCGGTCAGGCCGGTCTGGTCGAATATCCGCCGCCGGATCTCGCGCGCGACCTGGGTCGCGTAGCGGATGTTCTTGAGATTGTGCGTGACGTCGAGATAGGCCTCGTCCAGCGACAGCGGTTCCACCAGCGGCGAATACTCCGCGAATATCGCGCGAATATCGCGGCTCACCGACTTGTAGACGTCGAAGCGTGGCTTCACGAAAATGAGGTCGGCACACTTGCGCCGCGCCGTCACGCTCGGCATGGCCGAGCGCACGCCGAAGACCCGCGCCTCGTAACTGGCCGCCGCCACCACGCCGCGTTCGCGGCTGCCGCCCACTGCTACCGGCTTGCCGCGCAGCTCCGGATTGTCGCGCTGTTCCACCGACGCGAAGAAAGCATCCATATCGACATGGATGATCTTGCGACCATCGGTCATGGCGGCGGCACGACACCGAACGCGCCCAGCGCCTCCCGTCCGACGGGCGTGAGCGCATAGACTCCGCGTTCCACTCGCTCGAACCAGCCATAATGGTCACTGCGCAGGATTGACGCCGCCTTGGGCGCCTGCGCCGCATCGCGCACGGCCGCTGGTCCCGCCGGACCGTGGGTGGCCAGATGCGCGGCGCAGCGCAACGCTTCCTGGCGATAGGCTGTCATCAGGGGGCGGCGCATTTGCTGGCCGCCGCGCTCGGGATCGCCCACCCGGCGCGCATGCTCGCCCAACAGCCGGCCGGCCCGCCGCTTGTTCTTGCGCGGCGGCGCGAGGTAAGGCTGCGGATCGAGGACGACCTCGGCGCGGGTTCCCGCAACCACGATCAGGCCAAGGCCGAGCCGCCGCAGGAGCTTGCGCACCTCGCGGATCCGGTTGGGCCAGGCGCCGACAGCCAGATAGACCGAGTCGCTGAGCTGCAGGCGCGCCACGCCCTGCAGCAGCAGCGTCAGGCCGAAGCTGCGCTTCAGCTCGACAATCACAGGTGGCTCGGTGCCGCGTACGCCCACGGCATCGCAGCCTTGCACCTCGCCCTTCACACTGTAGCCTTGGCCCTCGAGCAGGGCCTTCACCGGCTCGTAGAGATCGCTTTCGGCGGCCATCGGGGGAGAGAATACCATGCGGCCTGGGGATAGAACGGTGCGGGAGCGTCTCTCCGCCGATCAGGCCCGACGGATCGCGCTCGCGGCGCAGGGCTTCGCGCGGGCGCGCCGCGTCCCGAAGCCCCATGCCGGTCATCTGGCGCGCACGATCGACCGGCTCGGGCTGTTGCAGATCGATTCCGTCAATGTGCTGGCGCGCGCGCACTATCTCCCGCTGTTCTCGCGTCTGGGCGACTACCGCGCTGCCGACCTCGATCGCATGGCCTGGGGGCCGCGCGGCCGGCGCGGTCTGTTCGAGTTCTGGGCGCATGAGGCGTCGCTGCTGCCGCTTGAGCTGCAGCCGTTGCTGCGCTGGCGCATGGAAGATGCCGTCGCCGGCCGCGCAAAGACCTGGCTGAAGCGGTTCCACCGCGGCCATCGTGCGCTGATCGAGCGTGTGCGCCGCGAAGTCGAGGCGCGTGGCGCGGTCGCGGCATCGGAGTTGGAGAGCCGCGAGGGCAAGCGGGGCACCTGGTGGGACTGGAGCGACGGCAAGATCGCGCTGGAGTGGCTGTTCTTCGCCGGCGTCGTCACCACGGCCACACGCCGCAACAGCTTCGAGCGGGTCTACGACCTCACCGAGCGCGTGCTGCCCCAGGCGATCCGCGACGCGCCGACGCCGGATCGCGCCCACGCGCAGCGCGCTCTGTTGATGCGCGCCGCGCGCGCCTTTGGCGTCGCGACAGAGTTTGACCTGCGCGACTATTTTCGCCTGCCCGTCGCCGACACCAAGGCGCGACTGGTTGAACTGGTTGAGGCGGGCGAGCTGGTACCGGTTGCCGTCGAGGGATGGGATCGGCCCGCCTATCTCGATCCGGAGGCGCACTTCGCCCGGCGCATCGAGGTGCGCGCGTTGCTGGCGCCGTTCGATCCGCTGGTCTGGGAGCGCGACCGGACCGAGCGCTTGTTCGACTTCCGCTATCGCATCGAGATCTATACGCCGAAGGCCAAGCGTACCTTCGGCTACTACGTGTTGCCGTTTCTGCTGGGCGACCGGCTGGTCGGGCGCGTCGATCTGAAAGCCGACCGGGCAGCGCGGGCGCTGCGCGTCCCGGCGATCCACTGGCAGCCTCATGTCGACCGCCGGGCCGGGCAGGCGGCGCTCGACGAAGAGCTCGCCCTGATGGCGCGATGGCTGGGGCTGGAGCGCGTCGTTCATCCCTGAAGCGTTTCGCCGCGCGGGTGTTCACGGTCCCCCGGCTTGCTCGCCGCAGGGCATGCTCTACCTTCGGGCCGGGGGAGAGCACGCATGACGGCGACCTACGATCTCGTTCTGGCAGGCGGTCGGGTGGTGGATCCGGCGAACGGCGTGGATCGCGTGACCGACATCGCCTTTGCCGGCGGCAAGGTCGCGGCCCTGGGCGATGGGCTGGCCGGGCACGAGCGCCGGGATGTATCGGGCCGCATCGTCTGTCCCGGTCTGATTGACCTGCACACCCATGTCTATTGGGGCGGCACCTCGCTCGGCGTCGCCGCTGAGGTGCTCGCACGCACAGGCGCGGTCACGACCTTCGTTGATGCCGGCAGCGCGGGCCCGGGCAACTTCCATGGCTTTCGTCGGCATGTGATCGAGCCCTGTCCGGTGCGCATCCTGCCGTTCCTGCACGTCTCGTGGGCCGGCATTTTCGCCTTCTCGCCCACGGTCATGGTGGGCGAGAGCGCGGACCTGCGACTGCTCGATCTGCGCGAGTGCCTGCGGGTGGCGCGCGAGCACGCCGACCTCGTCGTCGGAATCAAGGTGCGCGTCGGCAAAGGAGCCGGCGGAGACTCGGGCATCATGCCGCTCGACATGGCGCTTGAGGTCGCTGAAGAGGCCGGCCTGCCGATCATGGCCCATCTCGACAATCCGCCGCCCTCGCGCCGTGAGGTGCTGGAGCGGCTGCGGCCCGGCGACATTCTCACACACTGTTTCCGGCCGTTTCCCAACGCGCCGGTACGCGGCGACGGGCGCATCCGGGAAGAGGTGCTGGAGGCTCGCCAGCGCGGCGTGATCTTCGATATCGGCCACGGCGGCGGCTCGTTCGGCTTTGCCACCACGCGCGCGATGCTGGCGGCGGGGTTCCTGCCGGACTGCATTTCTTCCGACGTCCATACGATATCGATCCTGGGTCCGGCCTACGATCTGCTCACCACCATGTCCAAGTTCCTGTGCCTCGGCCTCGACTTGCCGACGGTGGTGCGGCTCGCCACCGTCAATCCCGCGCTCGCGGTCGGGCGGCGCGATATCGGTACGCTGACACCGGGCGCTCCCGGCGACGCCAGCGTGCTCGACTTGGCACAGGGTCGTTTCGACTATGCTGACGTGGTGGGCGAGCATCTGATCGGCGATCGCCGGCTGCTTGCGGCCGGTGTGGTGGTGGCCGGCGCGTGGTGGGACATCGCGAAGAACTCGTGAGGGGAAGGAGCGGGGAATGGCGGACTACGACTACATCGTGATCGGCGCGGGCTCGGCCGGCGGCACGCTGGCAGCGCGGCTCAGCGAGGATGGGCGGCGCTCGGTGCTGCTGTTGGAGGCCGGCAAGGAGAGCCACCCCTGGGCGCGCATGCCGGTAAGCTTCGGCCTCCTGATCGACAATCCCGACGCCAACTGGCGCTACCAGTCCGATCCCGAGCCCGGAACGAACAACCGCGCCATCCCGGTTCCGCGCGGCAAGCTGCTGGGCGGCTCCAGCGCGATCAACGGGCTGGTCTGGGTGCGCGGCCAGCCGCTTGACTACGATACCTGGGCGCAAATGGGCGCGCGCGGCTGGAGCTGGCGCGAAGTGGCGCCGCTCTTCACTCGCATCGAGGATTTCGTAGACGGTGACGGTGCCAATGGTCGTGGCACCGCGGGGCCGCTCAAGGTCTCGACCGTGCCCGACGAGAATCCACTTTACGACGCGCTGTTCGCGGCATCCAAGCAGGCCGGCTTCAAGCTCAATCCCGACTACAACAGCGAAGACCAGGAGGGCGTCGTCAAGACCCAGACCTCGATCCATCGCGGTCGGCGGATGAGCGTGGCGCATTGCTACATCGAGCCGGCACGCAAGCGGGCCAACCTCACCGTGATCGCCGAGGCGACGGCGCTTGGGCTGCTGTTCGACGGCAAGCGCTGCACCGGCATCGCCTATCGACGCAACGGCCAGCGGCATGAGGCGCGGGCCGCGCGTGAGACGGTTGTGTGCGCGGGCGGTGTGGCAAGCCCGCAGCTTCTCGAATTGTCGGGCATCGGCCAGCCCGAACTGTTGCGTCGCCACGGCATCGAGGTTCGCCACGAGCTGCCGGCGGTTGGCGAGAACTTTCGCGACCATCTCAACGCGCGGATCGTCTGGCGGTTGAAGGTCGCCGAGGTGTCCTACAATCACATGGCCCGCGGTCTTGGCGCGGCGGCGCAGTTTCTGAAGTACGCCGTGACCGGTGGCGGCTTCATGAGCCTGCCGTCAGCGCCGTTGCTTGCGTTCCTGCGCACCCGCCCGGAACTCGCCACGCCCGACGTGCAGATGCATCTCGTGCCCTATTCGATCAAGGATCCGAAGACTCGCAAACTGCAAGACTTTCCGTCGATGACGATCGCCTGCTATCAACTGCGGCCCGAGAGCCTGGGCTCGATCCATATCCGCTCGGCCGATCCTGACGACCAGCCCGCGATCCGCTTCAACTTCCTCGCTGACCAGATCGATCGTGACGCGATGGCGGCCGGCTTCCGCATGATGCGGCGCATCGTCGACCAACCGGCCATGGACGCCTATCGCGGCGAGGAGTTTTCGCCGGGGGCCCATGTCGCGAGCGACGACGAGATCCTGGGCTGGATCCGCGCCAACTCGCAGACCGCCTACCATCCCATCGGCACCTGCCGCATGGGCCCGGCGGGCCGGTCCACCGTGGTCGACGAGCGGCTACGCGTGCATGGATTGTCGGGCCTGCGTGTCGCCGATGCCTCGATTTTCCCGACCATGCCGTCGGGCAATACCAACGCGCCCGCGATCATGGTGGGCGAGAAGGCGGCCGACCTGATCAAGGCGGATCACCCGTAAAATCGGGAGCGTTCCGACGGCGATCTCGGCCCGATCAGCGGTCCTACCCCGGCAGCGTCGAGTAGGTGGCGCGACCGATGGCCAGCAGCGCGCCGCGTTCGTCGCAAACGTCGATATCGACTGTGCCGACGCTGCGTCCGGCGCGTCGGACGCGGGCGGTGCAGACCAGCGCCGTACCGATCGCCGGCCGCAGATAGTCGACACGGAAATTGATCGTCGGCAGGCCGCGCCGCAGCGTCATGATCAGCGCATAGTCGCCCACGGTGTCGATCGCTGCCGCGATCGGGCCGCCATGCCACTGGTTGGAGCCGGGCCCGCGTTCGAACTCCGGCCGCATCGGACAGCGCACGACCAGCTCGCCGCGGGCCGGATCGGTGGAGATCACCTCCATCCCGAGAAATGCGATGAACGGCGAGCGCGTCAGCATCGCCTGGATTTCGGCCGCCGTCAGCGGCGGGGTCTCGCCGCTCACGGCGTCACCACGATCTTGCCGAACACCTCGCGATCCTCCAGACGGCGCAGCGCCTCGCGGGCTTCGGCCAGCGGGTAGGTCCCGTCGATCATCACGCGGAGCTTGCCGTCCCGCACCATCTCCAGGAGCGCGTGGATGTCCTCCCGCGCCCAGCCATTGGACCCCTGGATCTTGAGTTCGAAGGTCCAGATGAACCGGATATCCTCCTTGGGGTCGAAGCCCGCCGTGGCGCCACAGGTCAGCATCCGGCCACCGACCTTCAGGACCCGCAGCGAGCGGGTCCAGGTGTCGCCGCCGGTGTAGTTCACCACGACGTCGACGCCATTGCCGGAGCCCGCGCCGCGTCGGCCTGGTTTGCCGTAGAGTGCCTGTGTCGCCGCGACGAAGTCCTCGCGCACATAGTTGATGGTGCGATCCGCCCCGAGTTCGGCGAGGCGCGCGCATTTTTCGTCGGTGCCGCCGCAGGCCACCACCTCGGCGCCTGCGATCTTGGCCAGCTGCACGCAACAGACGCCGACGCCGCCGGAGGCGCCCAGGATCAATACGCGCTCGCCCGCCGCGACATGCCCGTTGGTCCGCATCATGCGCAGCGCGGTGCCGTAAGCCACGGGCAGGGCCGCCGCGTCGGCGAAGGAGACGCCATCGGGAATGCGGATCAGCTGATGCGCGCGCGCGCGGCAGAGCTCGGCAAGACCGCCGTGCACCGTCTCACCCATCAGTCCGCCCTCGACGCGATTGATCGGGTCGACCAACACGCGATCGCCACGCCGCCAGCCCTCGACACCGGGGCCGACCTCGGCGATCTCGCCGGCGACGTCGAGCCCCATGATCGCGGGCATCGGCACCTTGATGCCCGGCATACCGCGGCGCGTGAAGACGTCGTGGTAGTTCAGCGACGCCGCCCGCACCGCTACGATCACGTCGCCGACTCCGGGCGTCGGGTCGGGAAAGCCGGTCTCGTAGACCAGTTGCTCCGGCCCGCCATGGGCCCGCACGACCGCCGCTTTCATGTCCGCCTCTCCGCCGTCATGTCACCGAAATGCCGTCGGCGGTCGCGCGTTGGGCGAGCGCCTTCTTGTCGATTTTGTTGGTGCCGGCAAGCGGCAGCTCGTCCAGGAACAGCACGCGCCTCGGGTGCTGGTAGGCCGGGGCATTCGCCAGCGCGAAGGCCTTGATGTCCGATTCGGTCGGCGTTGTGCCGGGAACCGGCACGACATAGGCGATGGGCTTGTGCCCTTTCAGCTCGTCGGGCAGCGGGATGACGGCGGCCTGCTGCACGGCGGGGTGCCGCTCCAGCATCTTCTCGACCTCGCCCGGGTAGATGTTCTCGCCACCGCAAACGAACATGTCGTCGACGCGCCCGACGAAAAAATAGAAGCCGTCGGCATCGCGCCGGAACACATCGCCGGTGCGGTAGTAGCCGTCCGGTGTCAGTGCCCGCGCTGTGACCTCCGGCAGCTTGTGATAGCCGTTCATCTGGGCGGGGCAGCTCATCTCCAGCGCCCCTTCATCGTCCACTTCGCGATCCCCGCGCATCAGCCGCAGGCGGACGGCGGGATGGGCGGCGCCGACCGAGAGTTCCGGCTGGGGTTTGCCGGCGGGATGCGGGCCAAAGGCGATCGGGCCGGCCTCGGTGGTGCCGTAGCCGTTCGAGATGCCGGCCTTGGGGAAGGCGCGCCGTACCTGATCGATCAAGCCTTGTGTGAGAGGCGCGGACCCCATGCGCACATTGCGCACGCGCGTGAGATCATTGGCCGTCAGCAACGCGGGCTCGCGCAGCATCATGGCGATCATGGTGGGAACCGAGGTCAGGAAATCGACGCGGTAGCGCGCCGCCGCCTCGATGTAACCGCGCACCGTGAAGGAGGATAGCAGCACGATCGTGTCGCCCTGCGCGAACACGGACTGGCACATGGCGAGTCCGTTCATGTGATAGAGCGGTGCGGCGACCAATGCCTTTTGGCCGACCGGACCGACGGGACGGGCCCGGATCTCCATCACCCAGAGGTGCGAGCGGTGCGAGAGCACGACACCCTTCGGCCGTCCGGTGGAGCCTGACGTGTAGAGAAACATCGCCGGATCGTTCGGCGCCGGTGTGGTTGGTGGTCGAGGTGTTGTGGCAAGCGCCGTCGCCATCTCGGGCGAGTCGAAATCGATGCGCGGGAGTGTGGCGGGAGCCAATGCCAGCCGCTCCGCATCGCCAACAGCCAGCCCGGCGTCGCAATCGGCCACAATATAGCCCACCGTTTCAGCCGGCAGCTTGTGGTTCACCGGGACCGCGACCAGGCCGGCCTGCATGGTGCCGAGGAAAGCGATCAGGTACTCCGCGCGATTGGCGCCCAGGATCGCCACACGCGTGCCGGGTGGGAGGTTTCGCGCGCCAAGCGCAGCGGCCCAGGCGCCGCTCAACCGCCGGAGATCGCCATAGGTGAAGCGCCGTTCCGTGCCGGTGCCGAGATCGATCAGGGCCAGCCGGTCGTCGGGCGCGTCATGCGCAATCGCGGCGCCCTGATTGAGATACGGAAACGCTTTGCTCACTCGACGAACTCGAGCGTGGCGTTCCACGCCTCGCGGGCGGGTACGATCAGTTTGCCGTCGCGCTCCACGACGCCCGCGATGCCGCCCTTGGCAAGGGCCGCTCGGGTCTCGGCGAGCGAGCGGGTGCGGAACGCGAGTCCCGCCATGTAGGCCGGCCGCCCCGCGGCGTCAGGAGCCAGGGCGCCGAACTCGGCCGAGAATGCTCCGGGCGAGAGAATGTCGAAGCGCGAGTTGCCGACGGCAAGCGAGCGTCCCCCCGGAATCTCGCGGACGGCGGCGGCGCCGAACATCGTGGTGTAGAGCGACGCGGCTGCCTTGGGGTCGGGCTCCACGATGGTCGCGCGCACGACGGCGATCGCACCGTTGGCGTGATGGCGCCATTCATCGCGCCAAACCAGATCGCGGGTGAAGTGGTGACAGAAATAGACCCGGCCATAGGCGTGCGTGCCGGGCTTCGTGCGGACGGTGCGAAAGCGCGCGTCGCCTGTTCTTCCGCCGACCGCCACCGGGCGCGTGAACTCGACCGGCGGGTCGAACGGGGCGCCTGCCGCGCGCAAGGCCTCGAACGTCGCGGCCGAATCCTCGCTGCCGAACACCAGCCCGTTGAGACCGGGCGCGTAGTTCAGGAGATCGACCCGCCCGGTCGTCGCCGCCTTCGGAATGGCGATCAGCTCGAGATAGTCGGTCCCGAACATGGCGAGGTGGTTCATCGAGCCCAGCGAGTGGTAGCCGCGCTCGGTGAGGGTGAAGCCGAGCCGCCGGTAGGTATCGGCGCAACGATCCATCTCGTCGCGCGCGTTGATGACGACATGGTCGAGTGTGGGAACCGGCAGCGCCATCATGGCCTCCTGAAACTGGGATTCATTCTGGCACGACCCGGGTCGGGCCTCACCAGGCATCGACGAAGGGCCGCTTCTTGCCGGTCCGGGGCGGTGCTGGCGGCACGGCGCGCAGGCCGGCCACGATCCAGGCCCGTGTGTCGGCCGGATCGATCACGTCGTCGAGTTCGAACAGCGAGGCGGTGTTCAGCGCCTTTCCGTTCTCGTACATGCGCGCCACCTCGCGCTGATAGAGCGCCATGCGTTCCGCCGGATCTTCGATCGCCGCCAGCTCCTTGCGGCGTCCAAGCTTCACCTGACCTTCCAGCCCCATGCCGCCGAACTCGCCGGTCGGCCAGGCGATGGAGAAGACCGGCGCATGGAATGAGCCGCCGGCCATGGCGAGCGCACCCAGCCCGTAGGACTTTCGGATCACCACGGTGAAGGTCGGCACGCTCACATTGGCGCCGACGATGTTGACGCGGCTGCAATGGCGGACGAGCGCGGTGCGTTCGTGCTCGGGCCCGACCATGTTGCCGGGCGTATCGCAGAGGAAGAGCAGCGGCAGGTCGTGCGCGTCGCAGAGCTGCATGAAGCGCGCGGCCTTGTCGGCGCCGGGGCTGTCGATCGCCCCCGCCAGGTGCGCGGGGTTGTTGGCGACAACCCCGATCGGCCGCCCTTCGATGCGGATCAGTGCGGTGATCATGCCGTGGCCGAAGCCGCGCCGCAGTTCGAGGACGGAACCCGTATCGGCCATCGCCTCGATCAGCGCGCGCATGTCGTAGGCGCGGAGTCGGTTGGGCGGCACGACATGGCGCAGCGATCGTTGGTCGGCGCAGCGCCACTCCGCCATCGTGCCCTGGAAGTAGCCGAGATATTGGCGAGCGACGGCGGTCGCCTCGGCTTCGTCCTCGACCGCGATATCGACCACGCCGTTGGGCACCTGCACCGACATCGGCCCGACCTCGTCGGGTGCGAAGACGCCCAGCCCGCCGCCTTCGATCATTGCTGGGCCGCCCATGCCGATGCTGGAGTTGGCCGTCGCGATCACGACGTCGCAGCAGCCCAGCAGGACCGCGTTGCCGGCGAAGCAGCGGCCGGAGTTGATGCCGACCAGAGGCACCAGACCTGAGAGCCGCGCGAAGCGGTGGAACGTGTCGAGTTGCAGGCTGCCGACCGAGAAGCCGTCGGTGTCGCTGCCGCGTCCGCCGCCGCCCTCGGCATAGAGCACCACCGGCAGGCGCCATTGTTCGGCGAGCTTGAACAGCCGATCCTTCTTTTCGTGGCCCCTGCGACCCTGCGTGCCGGCGAGCACGGTGTAGTCGTACGCTGCGACCGCCACCCGCGCGCGATCGTCGGGAAAGTGCGCGCCGTTGACGCGACCGAGCCCCATCAGGAAGCCGTCGCCCTGCGTGGTCGAGATCAGCTCGTCCATCGGCACCGTGCGCCGCCGGGCGGCCACGGCGAGCGCGCCGTACTCGAAGAAGCTGCCGGGATCGCAGAGATCGGCGATGTTCTCGCGCGCGGTGCGTTGGTTGGTCTTGCGTCGGCGTGCCACCGCGTCGGGACGGCCCTCGTCCACCGTCTTGTGCTTGCGGGCCAAGACATCGGCGAGGTCGGGGCGGATCTCGCCGAGATCGATCGCCTGCGTGTCCTCGGGCGCCCGACCGGCCGTATCGGAAGGTTCGATGTAGAGGAGCGCATGGTCTTCGTAGACCGTGTCGCCGCGCGCCGCGCCCAGCTCGCGGACGATGCCGCCCACCGCTGCCTTCACGACATGCTCCATCTTCATCGCTTCCAGGACGGCCACCTGCTGGCCCGCCCGCACCAGATCGCCGACCGCGACATCGAGCGACACGATCGTGCCCTGCAACGGAGCCGGCAGCGGCACAAGCCCGTCGGCCGGCGGCGCGGCCTGTACGGGTGTTGCCGCCCGCGCGGCCTGTCCGAACGCCAGCACCGCCAATGGATCGGAAGCGTCGATCCGCGCGCCGGCGAGCCGGGCGCCGGCCGCTTGTGGCGACGCGGTGAACCAGCGCCCGGCGGGCTGGCGCGCGGTGGCGTCGAGCAGGGTGGCGATGTGGTCTTCGACGTAGCGCGTCGTGGCGCGCGCGCCGGTCACCGTGGGATCGGCCAGCAGGGCCTGCAGGAAGGGCGCATTGGTGGCGACGCCCTCGATGCGGAACTCCGCGAGCGCGCGGGCGGTGCGGCGCGCGGCTTCGGGCAGGTCGCCCTGGGTGGCGTGGACGATCAGTTTGGCCAGCAGCGAATCGTAGCGCGGGCTTGTGCGGTAGCCGGCGTAGCCAAAGCCGTCGACGCGCACACCCGGACCGCCCGGCGGCTCATAGGATGTCAGCGTGCCGCCCGAGGGCTTGGCGTCGCCCGATGCGGTCATGGTCTCGAGGTTCACGCGCACCTGGATCGCCGTGCCGCGCGGCGGCGCGATGCGATCCTGCGTGAGGCCGAGCGCTGCGAGCGTCGCACCGCGGGCGATCTCGAGCTGCGCGCGCACCAGGTCGATCCCGGTCACCGCCTCCGTGACCGTGTGTTCGACCTGAAGGCGTGCATTGGCCTCGATGAAGGCCAGCGGCGAGGACGAGGAGGGGCTAGCGTCCACCAGGAACTCGATCGTGCCGGCGCCACGGTAGCGGGCTTCGGAGGCGAGGCGGACCGCGGCGTCGAGCAAGCGGGAACGGAGCGCCGGATCGAGGCCATGCGCCGGCGCGATCTCGACCAGTTTCTGCCGCTGGCGCTGCACCGAGCAATCGCGATCCCAAAGATGGATCGCCGCGCCGGTGCCGTCACCCAGCACCTGAACCTCGATGTGGCGAGCGCGCTCGATCAGACGCTCGACATAAAGTGCTCCGTTGCCGAATGCGGCCTCGGCCTCCGATCGACACCGCTCGAAGGCGGCACCGAGTTCCTCGGCCGTCCGCGCCGGCCGCATGCCGCGGCCCCCGCCGCCGGCCAGCGCCTTCAGCATCACCGCGCCATGGCGGGCGAGAAACGCTTGCGCGTCGGCGAGCGTCACCGGGCCGGCGAGACCCGGCATCACCGGCACGCCCAGCCGCTCGGCAAAGGCGCGTGCGGCCGTCTTGTCGCCGAACAGGTCCAGCGTCTCGGGAGCCGGGCCCACGAAGGCGAGACCCGCGGCGGCGCAGGCCCGCGCGAAGGCCGCGTTCTCGCTCAGAAACCCATAGCCCGGATGGACGGCGTCGCAGCCCGCAGCACGGCCGGCCTCGACCACGCGGGCGATGTCGAGATAGGCGGCGGGACCAGCCCCGGGGATCTCGACCGCTCGGTCGGCCCGCCGCACGTGAAGCGAGGCGGAGTCATCGGCGGGATAGATCGCCACGGTCTCAAGGCCGAGATCGGCCGCGCTCCGGGCGATGCGGATCGCGATTTCGCCGCGGTTGGCGATCAGAAGGGTTTTCATCGGCCGGCGCTCCGGGAGGAAGGTGACGCCGCGAGTGTAGACGCTGGCCCGGAGCCCGCCAGCGCGCCGGGATCGCGCTCCGGAACGGGCGCGTCCATCCGACGCTTGCCCTCGTGACCGGCGCGCGCGAGGGTTCCGCCGATGAGTTCCGCCCCGCCCCGGCGCCTCGGGTTCTTCACCCGCCTGCTCGATGAGGCCGGCCCGGCTGAGCGCTATCGGCTGGCGACGGAGCAGATCCGCTGTGCCGAGCGCCATGGCTTCCACTCCGCCTGGGTGGCGCAGCACCATTTCCACGAGGGCGAGGGCGGCCTGCCGGCGCCGCTGGTGTTCCTCGCGCACGCAGGCGCCCAGACCAGCCGTATTCGGCTCGGCACGGGCATCATCACCTTGCCGCTCGACCTGCCGATCCGCGTTGCCGAGGACACCGCTGTGCTCGACCTGCTGCTGGATGGCCGGCTCGAGGTCGGCATGGGACCGGGCGGCAATCTCACGGCCTTCACCGCCTTCGGCCTCGACAGCGCCGCGCGCGGCAGGCTGTTCGACGATCATCTCGCGCTGGTGCGGCGCGCCTGGCGCGGAGAGTCGCTGGCCGGCGGCGATCGGCTCTATCCCGCCAATCCGGACCTCGATGGTCGCGTCTGGCAGGCGACCTTCACGGTTGATGGCGCGCGCCGGGCGGGCCTCGCCGGCGACGGGCTGATGTTGTCGCGCACGCAGCCCCGGCCCGCGGATCGGCCGACTCTCTCGCTGGCCGACTTGCAGAACGAGATGATCGATGCCTACCTCGCAGCATTGCCGGCCGGCGCGGCACCGCGCGTTCTCGCCTCGCGCAGCGTCTATGTCGCCGACGATCGCGCCGACGCCCTGCGCCATGCCGAGGTCGGGCTGAACCGGTTTCGAGGACGGCTGAAGGATGGTCGGGGTGCGGGGGGTGGGGACGTGCGCGACATGATCCGCGCGTTCGACTCGCATGTCGGCACGGTGGACGATGTCGTCCAGTCGCTCGCCGCCGACACGACGCTCGCGCGCGCGACCGACCTCACCATGCAGGTCCACTCGATCGACCCGCCGCATCCCCTGATCCTGCGGGCCATCGAACTGTTCGCCACGGGCGTCGCGCCGGCTCTGGGCTGGGCGCCCGACGCCACCGCCATGCGCCGCGTCGCCTGAGAGACGCAGGAGGAGACAAGACGATGCAAGTACCCGCCGATGTGGTCGATGCCCTGGTGGGCGTGACCCCGGGCAGTCCGCTGGACGCGGTTCGCGCCCGCCGCTCCGAGGCCCGTAAGCAAGCCCAGACGAGTTGGCGCGCGCTGTTCGAGCCCGCCGACGCCAGCCACATGTCCGTCCTCGAGCGCTGCGCGGTCGCGCGCTTCGTGGCGCTGCTGCACGGGCGCAGCGAAACCGCCGCCTTCTACGCCGCGCGCCTCGTCGAGGCGGGCGCGACCACGGCGCTCGCCGCCGCGATCGAGGCGGAAGCCGCCGCGGCACCCCGCCAGGGACCCTACGGCGCCTACCCGCCGGGGCCGCTGTCGTGCGAAGACGCGCCCGGTGCGGTGTGGCAGGCGACCAGCGCCGGTCGCACGGCGCTTGGCGCGCGACTCGCGGCGGCACTGGAGCACGTCCATATGCTTGTCTTCCATCCACGTGACGCCGCGGCGCCGGCCCTCCAGGCGCTGTACGACGCGGGCTGGAGCACGACGGGCATCGTCACGCTCTCGCAGCTCGTGGCCTTTCTCTCCTTCCAGATTCGGCTGGTCGCGGGCCTGCGCGCGCTGGCCGGTCGCTCGTGATTGCGGAGTGCCGTCGATGACCAACAAGACCCTGACCCCGCCGCCGCACGAGGCTCCGCCGGTCTTCACCCGCGACATGCTGGACTGGCTCGCCTGGATCGAGCCGGTGGCCGAGGACGCGCTTGATGCCCGCCAGCGCGAGAGCCTGATCGACGCCGCGCGTTCCAAGTCGGCCTATTTCCGTCTGCTGGCGCGCGATCCTGACGTGCTGGAGGCGCGCACCCGGACCGACAAGGACATCTTCTACAATCCCGAGGCGGGTCTGCCGCGGGCCGAGCGCGAACTCGCCGCCACCGCGACCTCACGCTTCAACGGGTGCATCTATTGCGCGTCCGTGCATGCGCGCTTCGCCTCGACCTACTCCAAGCGGACGGAGGACGTGGACCGGATGCTGGCCGAGGGCGTCGGCGCGGATCTCGGCGAGCGCTGGAACGCCATCGTCGAGGCATCGGTCGCGCTGACCGCGACGCCGATCCGCTTCGGGCCGGCGCATGTCGAACGCCTGCGTCGCGCCGGCCTCGATGATCTCTCGATCGCCGACGTGGTCGCGTCGGCGGCCTTCTTCAACTGGGCCAACCGGCTGATGCTGTCGCTGGGCGAGCCCGCGACGATGCCGAAAGCCTGATCGGCTCAGCCGCCGGGCGATCCGCTTTCGGCGTCGTCGTAGGCGAGCTTGATCATCAGGAAGCAGAACAGCACCGCGAAGAAGTGGTCCTCCCCCTGAAAAGTGGTCCGCCCTGAACTATGTCTTTTGACAAGAAGGAGGACTGCAATGCCGAAGAAGAGGCACAAGCCTGAAGAGATCGTTTCGAGACTCCGACAAGCCGATGTCTTGATCTCACAGGGCCAGGATATCGCTGATGTCATCCGCCAGATCGGGGTGAGCGAGGTCACTTATTATCGGTGGCGCCAGGAGTACGGCGGGCTGAAGATCGAGCAGGTCAAGC